>Ga0182736_1000882_pt1 | contig 36490 bp, 32 predicted proteins | sample eDN5th30CKraftBY_FD_128882 | JGI IMG/M metagenome (GOLD analysis project Ga0182736, IMG submission 128882) | Enriched backyard soil microbial communities from Emeryville, California, USA - eDNA 5th pass 30_C Kraft BY (version 2) (version 2) | ecosystem: Environmental > Terrestrial > Soil >... | reverse complement strand
GTAGTAGAGCAGGTAGATGTGGCCCGTCGTCATGAAGTCGGGCGCCACCGTCACGCCCAGCAGACCGGCCTCGATCTTGCCGTTGATCTCGTTTCCGCCGCCGCGATCGCCGTAGACCGGCAGGACTGCGGACTGCGTCACGCCGCTGTTGACCGTGCCGTTGGCCTGCGCCGGATCCCACACGTGGACCGTGCCGCAGCCGACACCGACGTTCGGGTTCGAGAAGTCCATGATGACCGGCGACGAAGCGACCCCGATCATCTTCCCGCGCTCGGCGTTCGTGCGGCAGTCGGCGCGGCCGATGTAGATCGCCCAGCCGTTGGGCGCCATCGAGACGCCGTGCGACTCGCCGCTGTTGTTGAGGTTGCCGCTGGACGCGTCGACCAGGCGCTCGCCCTTGTAGTTGGAGCTGATCGTCGCCTTGCAGCCGCCGCGGACCATGCCGGACGCCCACTGGATCGCGCCGAGCAGGTGCGAGCGGAACGGCTGCTCCGCGTAGGCGCCCGCCGTCCGGCCCATGCCGGTGTAGAAGGAGCGGCCGCCCTGGTAGTCACGGCACCAGGAGATCGGCCAGTCGGTGCCGCCGGTCGACGTGCCGTCACCGGCCGCCGCGCCCACCGCGTGGTAGCGCGCGACCGTGTGCACGGTGCCGGTCGGCCGCGGGTTCCAGCGGTACCAGACGTCGTTGCGCGTGAGCTCGAGCGCGATGTTGCGCGTCGCAGGATGCACGCGATCGCCGGTCACGAGGACCTGATCGCTCGCGGCCGTCGGGCTGTCGGACGCGGGACGCGAGCCGATCAGACCGGTGACGAACGCGCTCTCCGGCTCGGCCGTGGCCGCCGCGCCGATGCCGACGAAGCCGCCGCCGGCCTGGATGTAGCCCTGCAGCGCCATCTCCTGACCGGTGTTGAGCCGGTCACCCGTGTTATTGAGGAACACGACGGCGCGATACTGCGCGAGGTTGGCCGCCGTGAACGCCGTGGCGTCCTGCGAGTCCGTGACCTCGAATCCGTTCGTGGAGCCGAGCGCGCTGATCGCGCTGACGCCGGCGTCAACCGTGGCGTCGGATGGTCCGTGATAGACCAGCACCTTGATCGGCGTGCTTTGTGCGAGCGCGCTTCCGGCGCCCACGAGGCTGAGCGACGTGCCGAGACACGCGGCCACCATCAACCGCTTCGCTCGACGTCGGAGAGACGAGCGCTCCCTCGTAGCGCTCGCCGCTGCCTCCGTGCTCGATCGTTCGCTCGTTGCGAACAGCCAACCCTGACCCATCGATCCCGTTCTCCTCCCAGGACGTACGGCAGTTTTCCGGCAGTTTTGTTCCAGCGGCGGCGATACTACCTGCTCAGATACTTCTCAGGCAACCCAAAGATTGAGCTAAGTACACGATCTTCCTACGCTCATCGCGCCGAAGTGCCGCGAAACCACGCTCAAGTTGCCACGGGGCCTAAGGTTCGCCGCATGACCGCCATGGGGTACGCAGACCGGCCGGCGCCCGGCGTCGGAGTCGGCACGTTGTTCGGCCGCGTGATGGGGCTCGTCGCGCTGACGGTGCTCTGCGCGACGCTCGGGGTCTACCTCGCGCGCGATTGGGGCGGCGCCGGATGGTTCATCGCGTGGCTGGTGGCGTTCGGCTGCCTGCTCGGGCTCAACGCCGCCAACGCGCGCGGGAACACAGGGCTCGCGTTCGCGCTGCTGCTCGCGTTCGGGCTGCTGATGGGCGCGAGCGTCTCGACCACGGTCAACTACTACGCCGAGACCGACCCGGTGGCGCTGCGCCAGGCGTTCGGCGCGACCACGCTGTTCGTCGGCGTCCTGGGCGCCGGCGGCTACCTGACGCGGCGCGACCTCTCGTTCCTGTACCGGTTCGCCTTCTTCGCGCTGCTCGGCCTGCTGCTCGCGGGGATCGTCCTGATCTTCGTGCGGATCCCGGCCGCGTACACGGTCTACTCGTTCTTCGGCCTGGCGGTCTTCGGGCTCTACGTCGTGATCGACTTCAACCGGCTGCGCCGGGCCGGCACGGCCCAGGCGATCCCGCTCGCCGCCGGGATCTTCCTGGACATCCTGAACATCTTCCTGTTCTTCCTGCGGATCTTCGGCAGCTCGCGGCGCTAGCGGCGGGCCGCGCGCCAGCGGTCGAACGTCTGGTGGAACTCGCCCTCGTAGCACGTGTGCCGCAGCGCGTACTCGGTCGGCGAGCCGGCGTCGGCGATCAGGATCGCGGCGACGTACGTGTCGGGGCGCGGGTTCGCGGCCGGGTCGGGCAGCGCGCCGTAGCACGGGCTCTCGATGCGCTCGCCGAACAGCGTCAGGTTGAGCGCGTGCGGGTGGTCGTAGGCCGCCGCCGGCGAGAGCACGCCGCGGTAGCCGGCGGCGCGCAGCGCGCCGGCGAGCGGCCGGCACCGCTCGTGCGGGCCGACGGCCAGCTCCGGCGCCAGACCGCACGCGACGTAGGCGTCGAAGCTCGACAGGTCCGCGATGTCGTGCTCGATCACCTGCAGCTGCCAGAGGCGCCGGCGGTCCTCCAGGCGCCGCACGTCGTCGCGGATCCGCGCGTAGCGGCAGCGCTCCGCCCAGGCGCCGTTGCTCGATAGCGCGAGGTACTGCGCGACGCCGCGGGACTCCTCGTGCCAGCGGCCGGACTCCTGGCGCAGGCTGGCCTCGCCGCCGCCGTACCACAGCGGGGGGAAGCGGCGGTCGGTGTGGCGGTAGGCGATCCAGACGCCCGCGAGGCGCTCAGGCGGCGCGGTCCACGGCGCCAAGGCGCGCGCCACCCCGGTCGGTCTGTGCGCGGCCGCCGCGCGCGAGCGCGATCAGCGCCGCGCGGTGCGTCGCCGGATCCTCGTCGATCAGCTCGCGCGGCGTGCGGCCGTCCAGCTGCCGGGCGTCGAACCACAGCAGCACGCCGCGTGCGGTCATCGAGCCGAGCAGCTCGTGGACCAGCTGCGCGACCAGCGTGACCCGCGCCGGGTTCTTGCGCAGCTGCCCGACGTGGCCGCGGCGGTAGTTGGCGACCATCCGCGGGCTGGTGTCCAGCAGTGCCGCGACCTGGCCGACCTCCACGTCGGCCAGTGCCTGGGCGACGAACCGCGCCGCGTGCTCGGGCCGGTCGAGCTCGTTGTGCTCGAGCTGGCGGACCATGGCGCGCAGCACGACCAGCATCCGCTGCAGCACTTCGCGCACCCGCCACTCGGGGTCGGTGCCCGTGCGGTCGGCGTCCAGCTCGTCGCGCAGGCGCTCGACCAGCAGCAGCAGCTCGGTCGTGAGGTCGTGGCTGCGCCACGCGGGGCTGCGGGCCAAGCTGAGCACCGCCGCGCGCAGGGGCCCGAAGAACGCGGGCGGCGCCGGGCCGGCGACGGGCGGCTCGAGCTGCTCGGCGACGTCGCCGGCGAGCTCCTCGGCCCGCTCGCGCAGCTCGTCGACGGTCGCCGGCGGCTCGAGAAGGGCGGTGCTCATGGCGTCCAGTCTACACAGGACGGTACGGCGTACTTCTGCATAGCGGAAGCATGCGGGACCGGGCGCGGCCTCGACTAGAATCCGGCACCCCTGAACGCGCCTCGCCTGGAGGGCGGCCGATTCCTGACGTCTCCGTAACGCCGACCGACGAACCCGGTCTTCGCGTGCCCGCCGCGACCTCCGTGGTCGAGGGCGAGGTCACCACCGCGGTCCGGTTGGTCCGGCTCCTGATCACCGCGCTGATCGTCGCGGCCGTGGTCGCGGGCATCGTGCGCGGCCTCACGATCTCGGCCACGGGCAAGGATGCCGTGGTCGGCGGCCTGTACCTGACGCAGGCCTCGCTGGCCGCGATCCTCATCCTGCTCGGCAGCTTCGTCGAGGGCTTCGGCTTCGGGCTCTCCCTCGGCACGCGCTGGCCCTACACGCGCAACATCGTCGTGCTCATGGTCCAGGGCGATCCGGAGGCGGCGCACCGGATCGTGGCCACGCTCGTCGGCCTCATCGGCGTGGCGCTGGTGATCCTGGCGCCCGCCTCCGCGACGATCAGCGGCCTGGCGCTGATCGTCGTCACCGCCCTCCTGGGCGTCGGCACGCTGCACGTGCTCGCCGGCCGGCTGCCCTCGGTCGTGCACGGCGTCCACGGTCTGCTCGCCTACGGCGTGTTCCTCTGCTACCTGATGCCGCTCTACCTTCCCGGGCTCGGCTTCTGGACGTACCTGCACGCGCAGGGCGCCCTTCACGCGCCCCTGCTGGCGGTGCTCCTGGGCGGGATGACGACCGGTCAGCGCGGCTTCGGCCAGCCCATCGGCGCGTTCTACTGGCCGCGGCGCTTCCCGCAACTGGTCATGATCGTCCACCTGCTCTGCGCGCTCACCGTGGTCGGCGCGCTCGGCGCGCGCATGCCGACGTTCCCGGTCGCGTTCTATCTCGCGGTCACACAGGTGCTGGTGGGCTTCCTGCTCTTCCACGCGGTGAACCTCAAGCCGAAGAGTCCCGGCATCCTGGTCGCGTTCCACCAGGCGATGGCGCTCTCCATCGTCCTGGCGATCGTGGCCGCGTGAGGCGACCTCACGCGGAGCGGAAGCGCCGCAGCCGCAGCGCGTTGGCGACCACCGACACGCTCGACGCCGCCATGGCCAGGCCGGCCAGCACGGGGTTGAGCAGGCCCGCGGCGGCGATCGGCAGCGCGGCGACGTTGTAGCCGAACGCCCAGGCCAGGTTCTGCTTGATCGTCCGCAGCGTCGCCCGCGACAGGCGGATCGCGTCGGCGGCCGCGCGCAGGTCGCCGGAGACCAGCGTCAGGTCGGAGGCCTCGATCGCCACGTCGGTGCCGGTGCCGATCGCCAGGCCCAGGTCGGCCTGGGCCAGCGCCGGCGCGTCGTTGACGCCGTCGCCGACCATGGCGACCACGCGCCCCTCGCCCTGCAGGCGGCGGACGACCGCGGCCTTGTCGGTCGGCAGCACTTCGGCGATCACCTCGTCGATGCCGACCTCGGACGCCACCGCACGCGCGGTCGCCGCGTTGTCCCCGGTCAGCAGCACCGGGCGCAGCCCGAGGGCCTTCAGCGACGCCACGGCTTCGGCCGAGGTCGGCTTGACGGTGTCGGCGACGGCCAGCACGGCGCGGACCTCGCCGTCCCACGCGGCCAGGACCGCGGTCTGGCCCTGCTGCTCGGCGGCGGCCTTGGCGGCCTCGAGCGCGGCGGGGATCCGCAGGCTCCACTCGGTCATCAGCTGCGGGCGGCCGACCTGGACGCCGTGGCCGTCCACGACGCCCTCGACCCCGAGGCCCTCGCGGTTGGTGAAGCCCTCGACGGCGGGCAGCGGCCCGAGCTCGTCGCGCGCGGCCCTGGCGATCGCCTGGGCGATCGGGTGCTCGGAGGCGTCCTCCAGCGCGCCGACGATCCGCAGCACCTCGCCGCGGGTCGTGCCCTCGGCGAGCGTCGCGGCGACGAGCGCCATCTTGCCGGTGGTGACCGTGCCGGTCTTGTCGAGCACGATCGTGTCGACCTTGCGCGTGGACTCCAGGATCTCCGGGCCCTTGATCAGCAGGCCGAGCTGCGCGCCGCGGCCGCTGCCGACCAGCAGCGCGGTCGGGGTGGCGAGGCCGAGCGCGCAGGGGCAGGCGATGACCAGCACGGCGACGGCGGCGGTGATGGCGAACGTCACGCTCTCGCCGGCGCCGAGCCAAAAGCCCAGCGTGGCGACCGCCAGCCCGATCACGACCGGGACGAAGACGCCGCTGATGCGGTCGGCGAGCCGCTGGACCGGCGCCTTGCCGGTCTGCGCGTCGGAGACCAGCTTGGCGATCTGCGCGAGCGCGGTGTCGGCGCCGACGCGCGTCGCCTCGACGACCAGCCGGCCGCCGGCGTTCACCGCCGCGCCGGCGACCTCGTCGCCGGGCTGCTTCTCGATCGGCACGGACTCGCCGGTCAGCAGTGACTGGTCGACCGCCGAAGTGCCCTCGACGACCACGCCGTCGGTGGCGACCTTCTCCCCCGGGCGCACGACGAAGCGGTCGCCGACCTTCAGCTGCTCGATCGGCACGCGCCGCTCGGTGCCGTCCGGATCCAGGAGCGCGACGTCCTTGGCGCCGAGCTCCAGCAGGGCCTTCAGGGCCGAGCCGGCGCGGCGCTTGGCGCGCGCCTCGAAGTAGCGGCCGGCCAGCAGGAACGCGATCACGACCGCGCCCGCCTCGAGGAAGATGTGCTGCTCGCCGCTGTTGGAGGGGATCAGCTCGAAGCGCATCTTCATCCCCGGCATCCCGGCGTCGCCGAGGAACAGCGCGTACAGCGACCAGCCGAGCGCGGTCAGGGTGCCGAGGCTGACGAGCGCGTCCATCGTCGCCGTGCCGTGCCGCAGGTTCGCCCAGGCGGCGCGGTGGAACGGCCAGCCGCCCCACAGGATCACCGGCGTCGTCAGGTTGAGCACCAGCCACTGCCAGTTGTTGAACTGCAGCGCCGGGAACATCGACAGCACGAACGCCACCGCGGCCAGCGGCAGCGAGACGAGCATCCGGGTGCGCAGCGGCGCCAGCTCGTCGATCTCGGCCGGGGTGGCGTCGGTGGTCGGCAGCACCGCGCTGTAGCCGGCGGCCTCGACCGTGTCGAGGAGCTGCTCGGGCGCGACCGTGTCGGCGTCGTAGGCGACGGTGGCCTTCTCGGTGGCGTAGTTGACCGTGGCGGTGACGCCGTCGAGCCGGTTGAGCTTGCGCTCGATACGGTTCGCGCACGAGGCGCAGGTCATGCCCGTGATCGGCAGCTCGAGGTGCGCCGTCGCGGCGGCGTTGGAATGGAGGGTGCGGTCGGCCATGGTTATTTGACCTCCTGCGTGAAGGCTACGGTCTGGACGCGGCCGGCGTGCTTGAACTGCAGGAACAGGCGGTAGCGGCCCGCGGTCGGGAAGGTGGCCATGAAGCCGATGCCGGCGCCGTCGTCGGTCGGGTGCACGTGCAGGAACGCCATGTCGCCTTCGCGCAGCGCGACGAGGTGCCCGCCGGCGCCCAGATAGGGCTCGGTGCGCACGGCGTGGCCGTCCTTGGCGATCGTGAAGCGCAGGTCGGCCTCCCGGCCGGGGCGGACGTCGCCGGCGTGCATGCGGACGGCGTACCCGCCCTCGGACACGGCCGTCGACGCGGGCGCCGGCAGCGGCTGCAGGTCGGCGTCGCCGTCGACGCGCAGGTCGCTGGCGAGCGTGTACGACGTGCCGCCGGCCGCGAAGTCGGCGAACAGGCGGTAGGAGCCGGCCTCGGGGAGCGCGACATCGGCCGCCCACGTGCCGTCGGCGGCCTGCTCGGGATGCAGGTGCTGGAAGCCGGTCAGGTCGCGCCGGGCGACGATCAGGTGCATGCGCTTCTCGTGCTCGACGTCGAAGTCGCGCACGGTCTCGCCGCGCTCGTCGACGATCCGGAAGCGCAGCCGCTCGCTCTGGCCGCGCCGCAGCTCGGGGTTCTCGACCACGACGCGCAGGTCGTGCTCGGCGACGGCGAGGCCGCGCACGGGATCGGGGGCGTCGTGGTCGTCGTCCGCGCCGCCGTGCTCAGTGTCCGACTCGCCGCGGTTGGGGTCGATCGCGGCGCCGGCGAGCGCGCCGCCGCCGAAGAGCACGGCGAGCGTCGTGGCGAAGGCGGCGAGCTTGGCCGGCGTGCTCATCCGACCACCTCATAGCCGGCCTCGGCGACCGCGGCCTGGATCGCGGCGTCGTCCACTTCACCGACGACCGTCAGGCGGCCGGACGCCAGGTCGACGTCGACCGACTGCACGCCGGCGACCTCGGAGACCTCCTCGCGCACGCTCAGGACGCAGTGCGCGCAGGTCATGCCGGAGACGGTGTAGTCGCGCGTGCTCTGGGTCATGATGGGACTGGATCCTCTCTATACCGGTGGGGGGTATCGCGTACCCGCACTCTAGCACGTATACCCCACCGGGGTATGGTGGGGTACGCGCCAGGCTTCGACGGATGTTCGATAGGCGCGCCGGGCCGGACTCAAAGAGGGTTTGCGCCGTGTGCTCAGCTCGCTCTCACTGGTTCGCGGCGCTCTGCCTCGCCGCGCTCGGACTTGCCCTCGGTACGGACGCCCGCGCGCAGACGCCGGAGCCGCGGTGGACGAATCCCGTGGTGGGTCGGGGCTCAGCCCGGCCGACGGCCACGTTCGGGGCGCGCTGGCGGGTGGACAGGGTCCGCTGGACGGCCTGGGGCGCTGAGACCGCGACCGGTGCGGGGCAGGCGATCCTCTTCGGCAGTTCGGCCTCAGACCGGATCTCCGCCGCCTTCGACGTGACGGTGACGCTCTCCGCCGTGGTCGACTGCCTCGGCACGCCGATCTACACGCGGATGGCGATCGCGCCGGCGGAGGGCGTGCAGGCCCCGGACGGGTTCTCGCTGACGCCGCTCACGCGCCCGTGCAGCGTGCAACCGCAGCTCTGCGGCGAGAAGAGCGCCTGCCAACCGCCGTCGCGCCCACGGCTGCCGCCGCGCGGTTCCGCGCAGGACCCGAGCCTGGGCGACCTCGACGAGCTCTTTCACACGACGCTCTCCCCGGTCGGCGTGCGCTGGCGGCGGCTGGGCTCGCGGGTCGCGACCGGCGTCGGCTACGTCAACACCAGGATCAAGCTCGGCACCAGCAACCAGATCCTGCAGCGGACCGGCGAGGAGCCGCGCGTGTACCCGATCCGCTTCACGCTCTCCCAGCCGCGCTGGTGCGGCGGCGCGATGCGCTACACGACCCTGCGCGCCGCGGTCTACGGGGCGGGGATCGCGCGCCGCAAGTACGCCGACCCGCACGCGATCCCGGCCGGCGCGACCCGCCGCGCGCTCGACCGCGACGCCAAGCGCCGCGCGAGCCACCGGGCGACCGCGCGCCGCGGCGCCGCCGTCCGCTGGACGATCAAGCCCGCCGCCATCAAGAAGACGCTCGCGAGCTGCGAGCCATGACCCGCGCGCCTACTTGATGGCGTCGTAGACCTTGAACATCGGCATGTACATCGCGACCACGATGAAACCGACGATGCCGCCGACGAGGATGATCATGACCGGCTCCAGGATCGACGTCAGCGCCTTGACGGCCGCGTCGACCTCGTCCTCGTAGAAGTCCGCGACCTTGCTCAGCATCGCGTCGAGGTTGCCGGTCTCCTCCCCCACCGCGATCATCTGCGCGACCATCGACGGGAAGATCGGCGCGTCCTTGAGCGGCTCGGCGATCGAGCCGCCGGACTTGACGGACTCGATCACGTCCGCCATCGCCTTCTCGACCACGGAGTTCCCCGCGGTCTGGCCGGTGATCTCGATCGCCTGCATGATCGGCACGCCGGCCGAGTACAGGGCGGCGAACGTGCGCGACCAGCGGGCCAGGGAGATCTTCTGGACGGTGGCGCCGATCTTGAACGGGACCTTGAGCCGCATGCGGTCCCACACGGGCCGGCCGGCCTCGGACTTGCGCCACTTCTTGAACGCGATCGGCCCGGCGATCGCGAGCACGACCAGGATGTACCACTGCCCGGTGACCACGTTGGAGGCCTTGACCGTCAGCTTGGTGATCATCGGGAGGTCGCCGCCGAAGTCCTTGAAGACCTTGACGAAGACCGGGACGATGAACGCGATCAGGCCGATCAGCACGGTCAGGGCGAACGAGAGCACCACGGTCGGGTACGCCATCGCGCCCTTGACCTGGCGGCGCAGCGCGTCGTCCTTCTCGAGCTGGTCGGAGATCCGGTCCAGCGACGCCTCGAGGACGCCGCCGGTCTCCCCCGCGCGCACCATCGCGACGTACAGGGGCGAGAAGATCTTCGGGTGCTTCGCGAGCGCGTCCGAGAACGCCAGGCCGGCCTCGATGTCCTCGCGGACGGCGCCGACGGTCTCCTTGAGCTTCTTGTTCTCGAGCTGGTCCTCGAGCACGTAGAACGCGCGCAGCAGCGTCATGCCCGACGTGATCATGGTCGCCAGCTGGCGCGTCATGACCGTCAGCTCGGTGGCCTTGACGCGGCCGAGGGAGAGGTCGGCCTGCAGGACCGACTTCTTCTCCGCCAGCTCCATGACCTTCAGGCCCTGGGCGCGCAGCTCGTCGGTGACCGCCTCGCGGGTCGCCCCGCGCAGCTGGCCCTTGGACGGGACGCCGGCGCCGTCGACGGCCTTATAGCTCCAGACCGCGGTGCTCATCAGGCGGCCACCATCGTCGGGCTCGGGCCGACGCCCTGGACGAGCCGCCGCATCTCGGCGGGCTGCGACGAGCGCGTCTCGGCGGTCGCCATCGTGATCTTGCCGGCGCGGACGAGGCCGGCCAGCGACGCGTCCATCGTCTGCATGCCCTGCTCGCCGCCGGTCTGGATCAGCGAGTAGATCTGGTGCGTCTTGCCCTCGCGGATCAGGTTCCGGACGCCCGGGGTCGGCACCAGCACCTCGGCGGCGACGCAGCGGCCCTGCCCGTCGGCGGTCGGCAGCAGCGTCTGGGTGACGACGCCCTGCAGGCCGATCGCGAGCTGCGAGCGGATCTGCGGCTGCTGGGCGGGCGGGAAGACGTCGATCACGCGGTCGATCGTCTGCGGCGCGTCCTGCGTGTGCAGCGTCGCGAACACGAGGTGGCCGGTCTCGGCCGCGGTCAGCGCGGTGCCGATCGTCTCCATGTCGCGCATCTCCCCGACGAGGATCACGTCCGGGTCCTGGCGCAGCGCGGCCTTCAGGCCGGCGGCGAAGCTCGGCGCGTCCTGGCCGATCTCGCGCTGGTTGACGATGCAGCGCTTGTGCTTGTGCAGGAACTCGATCGGGTCCTCGATCGTGAGGATGTGCTCGTCGCGGGTCTCGTTGATCTCGTTGATCAGCGACGCCAGCGACGTCGACTTGCCGGAGCCGGTCGGGCCGGTCACGAGCACGATGCCGCGCGGCTTCTTGGCGAACTCGCGCACGACCGGCGGCAGGCCGAGCAGCTCGATCGGCACCGTCTCGGACGGGATCAGGCGGAACGCGGCGCCGAGCGTGCCGCGCTGGAAGAACGTGTTGACGCGGAAGCGCCCGACGGCGGGAACGCTGTAGGCGAAGTCCAGCTGCCAGTCGGTCTCCAGCGACTGGCGCTGGGAGCTGGAGAGGATCGCGTAGACGATCTCGCGCGTGTCGGTCGGCGTCAGGTTCGGCAGCCCTTCGAGCGGGACGAGCGAACCGCGGACGCGAATGGTGGGCGGCGCGCCGGCAGTGATGTGGAGGTCGGAGGCCTTGTGCTCGACGACCTTGAGCAGGATGTCCGCGAAATCGAAGTTCATGCCACCACCTTCATCGGCACCCGGCGAGGGGTCCTGAAGTGGGGTGGCGGCCCTAGCGGGTGCCGGCCACGCGTGCGATCTCGGCGATCGAGGTGAGCCCGCGGCGGACCTTCTCGAGCCCGTCCTCGCGCAGGCGCATCATGCCCTCGTGCACGGCCGCGTGCATGATCGTCTCGGCGGGCTCGCGGGCGACGGCGAGCGAGCGGATCGTGTCGCTGACCCACATCACCTCGTAGAGCCCGATCCGGCCCTTGTAGCCGGAGCCGCCGCAGCGGGCGCAGCCGACCGGCTCGTACGCCTCCAGGTCCAGGCCGACGTTGAAGCCGTTCGCCCGCATGACCTCGGACGTGATCGTCGTGCGCGCCTTGCACTCCTCGCACAGCAGGCGGGCGAGCCGCTGCGCGACGACGCAGTCGACCGCGGAGCCGACCAGGAACGGCTCGACCCCCATCTCGATCAGGCGCGTGACCGCGCCCGGGGCGTCGTTGGTGTGCAGCGTGGACAGCACGAGGTGGCCGGTCAGCGCCGCCTCGATGGCGATCTGCGCCGTCTCGCGGTCGCGGATCTCGCCGACCATGATGATGTCCGGGTCGGCGCGCATCATCGACCGCAGGCCGGAGGCGAACGTCAGCCCCGCCTTGTTGTTGACCTGCACCTGCGTGATGCCGCCCAGCTGGTACTCGACCGGGTCCTCGATCGTGATGATGTGCTTCTCGATCGTGTTGAGCTGATTAAGCGCGCCGTAGAGCGAGGTCGACTTGCCGGAGCCGGTCGGGCCGGTGACCAGCACCGCGCCGTGCGCCTGGCTGAACGCCTTCGTGAAGCGCTCGAGCGCCTGCGGCAGCATGCCCAGCTGCTCGAGCTGGATCATGACCTTGCTCTGGTCGAGGATGCGCATCACGACCTTCTCGCCCCAGGCCGCGGGAAGCGTGGCGACGCGCAGGTCGATCGGCTTGCTCTCGACCTCGATCGAGATCCGGCCGTCCTGCGGGATCCGGCGCTCGGCGATGTCGAGGTCGGAGAGGATCTTGATGCGGCTGACGACCGCGGGGACGGCGCTGACCGGCACCGTCGCGGCCTCCTGGAGCACGCCGTCGATGCGGTAGCGGACCCGCATGTCGTCCTCCTGGGGCTCGAAGTGGATGTCGGACGCGCCGCGGTCGACGGCCTCCTTGATCACCCGGTGCACGAGCTGGATGACCGACGCGTCCTCACCGCCGGCGCCGAAATTGATCGGCGCGTTCTCGCGCAGGTCGTAGAGCGGGGCGGGCTGTGACGGCGTGGGCGCGTCGGTGCGCGGGTCCTCCTCGAGCTCGTCCGGCGCGGTGGCGCCGATCCCGAAGTTCGGGTCCTCGAGCCGCTCCAGCAGCCATTCGACGTCCGCCAGGCTGGACACGGCCGGGCGGACCTCGTAGCCGGTCATGACCGCGATGTCGTCGATCGCCAGGACGTTGGCGGGGTCGACCATCGCGACCAGCAGGGTGCGGTCGCCGGCGAAGGCGACCGGGACGGCCTGGTAGCGGCGGACGGCCGCCGGGGCGACCAGCTTGGCGGCGTCCGGGTCGACGCGGTACAGGCGCAGGTCGACGTGGTCGAGGCCGAAGCGCTCGGCGACCGCGCGCGCGAGCTGGTCGTCGGTCAGCGTGCCATCGCTGACCAGGAGGCGCTCGGGCGAGGAGCCGTTCTGGGTCCCGCGGTCGATCGCGCCGTCCATCGCGGCGCGGTCGACGAAGCCGAGGTCGACGAGCACGTCGGTCAGCACGCGCCCTGATCCGCCGCGTCTGGACGGGGTGGTCAAGCCGTTCCCCCGGCGGGGCTTGGGCGGGCTGTCGAAAGTCGAGCTCATCGGGCGATGTCGGTGACGGCCTCCCGCATCGCCTGGTCGGGAGCCGTCCGGCCGGTCCAGCGCTCCAGTGAGGCTGCGCCCTGGGCGACCAGGACCTCCAGTCCGTCGACCACCCTTGCGCCGTTCGCCTTCGCGGTGTTCAGCAGGAGTGTGCCGCCGTTCCGGTAGACCATGTCCACCACCGTGCATCCGGCACCCAGTTCATCGGCCTCTATAGGGAGGGCCTTGAACGTGTCCTCGGGGTCCTGGAGGCCGACCGACGTCGTGTTTATGACGAAGTCGGCCGGCCCGGCGCCGACGGTCGCGCCGAACTCGGCCGCGAGCGCTTGCGCGCGCTCCGCCGTGCGGTTCCAGATCCGGATCTCACGCGCGCCCGCCTGGGTGAGCGCGTAGACGACGGCGCGGGCGGTCCCGCCCGCGCCGAGCACGAGCGCCGTCTTCTCGTAGGCGGACGCGTGGAGCGCGTGCAGGAAGCCGGGGGCGTCGGTGTTGTCGGCGTGGATCGTGCCGTCCGGGTTGAACGTCAGCGTGTTGGCGGCGCCGACCCGCTTGGCGGTCTCGGTGGCCTGATCGGCGAGCCGCAGCGCGGCGGTCTTGTGCGGGATCGTGACGTTGATGCCGCGGAAGCCCAGCTTCGGGAGCGCCCGGACGGTCTCCTCGAAGAGGTGCGGCGGGAGCGGCAGGAGCTGGTAGTGCCAGTCGTCCAGGCCGAGCGCGCGCAGCGCCGCGTTGTGCATCCGCGGCGAGCGCGAATGTGCCACCGGCCAGCCGGTGACCCCGAGCCGGATCACTTGTCTTTGCGCGACGCCTGGTACTTCGCCACGTCGCGCTCGAACTGCGCGTCGGTGGAGCTGAACGCGTGCGCGCCGGAGCTCCCGGGCTTGCGCACGTAGAACAGGTAGCTCTTCTTGGAGGGCTTGGCGGCCGCCTTGAGCGAGGCGAGGCCCGGGTTGCCGATCGGGGTCGGCGGCAGCCCGCGGTGGATGCGCGTGTTGTACGGCTCGTCGCGGTCGAGCTCGGACTGGCGGATCGGGCGCTTCCAGTTGTCGGTCGAGTAGCGGATCGTGGCGTCGATCCCGAGCGGCATGCCTTCCTTGAGGCGGTTGTAGATGACCGCGGAGACGAGCGCGCGCTCCTTGGCCAGCTGCGCTTCGCGCTCGATCATCGAGGCGATGATCAGGACGTCGTAGCGCGTGAGGTGCTTGCTCTTGGCGTACTTGAGGTCGACCTGCTTGAAGTTGTCCTCGAACGCGTCGAGCTGCTGGGTGACGAGGTCGTTCGCGGACGCGCCCTCGGGCAGCGTGTAGGTGGCCGGGAACAGGAAGCCCTCGGCGGTCTTGGTGCCCTTCGGGGCGCCGAGCGCGCGGATGCGCTTGAGGGTCGCCTTGGACGCGGACGCCTTGGCGTAGCTGCCCGTGACCTTCTTGGAGTCGTCGACGACGGGCGCGTTCTCGCGGCGCGACGGGCCCTCGAGGAGGGTCAGCGTGACGGTCTTCGGCGCCGTCGGGGCGTCGGGGACCTTGGTCAGCGCGGCGATCGCGTCGCCGTTGCTCATGTTCTCGCGCAGCGTGTAGTGGCCGGGGCGCAGGTCGCCGCGGTCGCCGCTGATCGTGGCCTTGACCTCGAAGAACCGCGCGGAGTCGACCACGCCCTTGGCCTCGAGCAGCTTGCCGATCGCGGCGGCGTCGCTGTCGGCGGGGATGTCGAGCGCGACCGCCTGGCCGGGGTCGCCGTGGAACGGCTGGAACGTCTTGTTGGCCGCGTAGACGACGGCGAGCAGGAGGAGCAGCGCGAGCCCGGCGAAGATCCGGCGACCCCAGTGGCGGCCGCCGCCGGTGGGCGTGCTGCGCGGGGTCTTCGGCGGGCGCCGGCGGGGTGCGTTGGGCGCGGCGCGCGGCGGGGCGGGCTCGCCGTCGCGCTCGGGCGCGCGGCGCAGCGGGCGCGGTTCGGGCGCTGCGGCTTCGGGCTCGTCGTCCGGCTCGGGCTCGGGCTCGGGCTCGGGCTCGGCGAAGGTCGCGGCGGCGACGCCGCCGGCGGCGACCAGGCGCGGCTCCTCGTCGTCGTCGCGCGGCGGCAGCGTGTGCTCGTCGGTCTGGAACGGTGTGTACTCGACCGTCGGCTGATGCACCACGTCCGCGGCGGCGGGGCGGGACGCGCCGTCGTCGCGCGCGGCGGCGGGACGGGACGCGCCGTCGTCACGCGCGGCGGCGGGACGAGACGCGCCGTCGTCGCGCGCGGCGGCGGGGCGAGACGCGGCGGCTTCGGCCGGCGTCGCGGCCGCTTCGCGGGCGGGGCGAGACGTCGCGGGCGGCGCCGCCTCGTCGTCGCGCGCGGGGGCAGGATCGCGAGGCGCGGCCTCGTCACGCGCGGCGGCGGGGCGAGACGGTGCCGCCGCTTCGGGCGCGGCGGCGGGCGGCGGCTCTTCGCGCGGCTCCTCCGGCGCCGGGAGCGGGTCCCGCGGCTCGATGTCCGGCGGGCGCACCGTGTACTCGAACGCCTCCGGCGGCAGGGGCCGGCCCGCGCGGCGGGCAGCGCGTTCAGCCGCGGCGCGAGCGCGGTCCTCAGCTGTACGTGGATGGTCCGAGCGTTTGCCGAACACGGGAAACCGGGCGAATGCTGCCCAGGCGCGGCGGGCGGATTCCCGCGGGCGTCAAGGGCAAGCGACCGCGGGGCATCCTAGCGAGCCGACCCGACGGTGTTAGGTGCTGTGACGGTCCTCGGCGACCAGCAGCAGGTGCTGGGGTGCGCCGTCCTCGCCGGTGGACACGGTCAGCTTCCCGACCACCGGGACCATCAGGCCCTGGCCGTGCATGTAGGTGCTTTGAACATCGAACTCGTGCCGCTCGCCCGCCCCCAGGGCGCGCAGCGCCTCCTGCTGATCCTTGTAGTCACGCCGATCGTGCGGGGACGGCCAGGCCGCCTTCGTGAACTCGTGCTCCTTGTAGCCGACGAGCTTCGCGAACGCCGGATTGAGCTCCTTGAACTTGCCGTCGAGCGCCAGGATCGCCATCGGCTGGGTGACGTCGTCGAACCCGTGCCGGGGCTCGCGCACCACCGGCTCCGGCTTCGGAGACGGCGCGGGGACGCTCGGCGGCCGTCGCGGCTGGTTGCGCGCGACCGCGAGCCCGAGGATCTGCTGGAAGACCTCGGTGACGCGCTCGGTCGACCCGTCGCCGACGTGCTGCGCGGCCCGCCGCGCCTGCTCGGCCTCGCGGCGCGCGATGACCGCCGCCTGGCCGGCGGAGCTGAGCCCCTGCTTGAGCTCCTCGACGCTCTTGAGGGCGAACGTCAGCTCGGACTGGAGCGCGATGATCCGCTCGTCGGCCCCGGTGCGCGCGCCCGCGATCTCCGCCCGCAGCGCCTGGAGCTCGCGCCGCACGTCCCCCAGCTGCTCGCCGAGGACCCGCGTGCGCTCGTCGCCGGAGCGGCGGACGGCGTCCACGTCGCGCCCGACGGACTCGATGCGGCTGGAGATCTCACCCACGCGCCCGTCGAGCCGCCCCACGCGGTCGCCGACGGAGGAGGCCTCCGCGTGCGCCCGCGCCGCGGCGTCGCTCGCCTGGGCGGCCTGATCGCGCGCCGCGTCCGCCGCCGCACCGGCCGCGGACGCCGCCTCGCGCGCGTCGTCCTGCGCCGCGGCGACCTGCCCGCGCAGCGCCTCGACCTCGCCGCCGAGCCGCGCGAACGCCTCGGGATCGACGTGCCCGGCCGCCGCCGCCTCGACCTGGGCGCGCAGCTCGCGCACCTCCGACAGCACGTTGCCCGCGCCGCGGTCGACCTGCGCGATCCGCGCCAGCGCGTCCTGCGCGGCCTCCAGCGCCTGCTCGGCGACGGTGCCGTCGGCGAGCCCGTCGAGCCGCTCGACCAGCGCCGCCACTTCCTCACGCCGGGCGAGGCCTTCGAGCCGGGCGTGCAGCTCGTTCTGCCGGGCGTCGAGCTCCTCGCGCCCGACCAGCGCGTCGAGGCGCGCGCGCAGCCCCTCGAGCTCCTGCTGGCCGTCGCCGAGCGCCGCGATCCGGGCGTGCAGGGCCGCGATCTGCCGCTGCGTGTCGCCGACCAGCGACTGGACCTCACGCTCGACCGCCTCGGTCTCCGGGGCGCGGCCCGCGTTCTCGTCGAGCCGCCGCCGCAGGTCCGCCAGCGCCTCGTCCAGCTGCCCCGGCGTGACCCGCTCGCCCAGCGCCGCCTCGAGCTGCTCGGACGTGACGCGCCCGTCCAGCTGCTCGACCAGCGCCTCGCGCAGCTCCGCGATCTGCCCGGCCGTGGCGGCATCCCGCTCGACGTCCTGGCGCGAGACCGCGTCGTTGAGCGTCGCGACCATGCCCGACAGCGCGTCGAGCTTCGCCACCGCCCCGCTGGCGATCGCCTCGTGGTGCGCGACCGCCTCGCGCAGCGCGTCCAGCTCGCGCGCCAGCTCCTCCGCGGCGCCGCGGTCGCTCTGCGCCTGCTCGGCGCGCTCCAGCGCCGCCGCCAGTTCGGCCCGCGCGGCCTCGCGCTCGCCCTCGATCCGCTCGACCGCCGCGCGCAGCTCCTCGAGCCCGGCCGAGCGCTCGAGCTCCTCGACGCGCGCCGTCGCCGCCCGGACCGCCTCCAGCGCGTCCGCGCCACCGCGTTCGAGCCGTTCGATCCGCGCCAGCTGCTCGATCCGGTCGAGCTCGGACGGCACGCCGGCCAGGGCGCGCGAAAGCTCCGCGCGCAGGCCCTCGGCGGCGCGGTCGGCCTCGGCGGCACGCCGCTCGGCGTCGCGCCGCGCCTCCTCGAGCTGCGCCGGCAGCCCGCCGGCGACGCGCTCGAGCTCGTCGATCCGCTCGACCGCGCTCAGCAGCCGCGCGACGACCGCGGCCGCGTCGTCGAGGTCATTGAACGAGCCCTGGATGCCCGGGTCCGGGTTGGTCAGGCGCTCCTCGGCGTCCGCGTCGGCGGCCTCGCGCTCGGCCTCGCGGCGGGCCAGCTCGGCCTCCACCCACGGCGTCGCCTCCAGCGGGCGGAAGACGACCAGCGTGCCGGCCGTGCGCCAGCCCTCCCACGGCTGCACCTCGGGCTCGATCGCGGCGCGCAGCGCACGCACGACGACCGGGTGCTGCTGACGCATCCGCAGCAGCATCAGGTTCAGCGGCAGCTCGAAGGACAGGTCCTCCAGGAACAGCGAGAAATCGAAGCCCTCGTCGAGCTTGACCGGCACGAAGACCGCTTCCAGCGGGAACTCGGCACCGTCCGCGCGGCGGCCGACCAGCGTCACCGTGCCGGGCACGTGCGGCGGCTCGGCCAGGTCCAGGAACGCGCGCCACGCCTGGCCCTCCGGCGGCAGCGTGCCGCCGATCAGCGTCTCGAAGAACCCGTGCCCGAGGATCTCCTCCGACGGCCGTCCGAACAGCAGCTCGGCCGGCTCGGACCACTTCGACACCGCCCCTTGACCGTCGGTCAGGACGAAGTACCCGTTGACGATCTGGCGCAGCAGCGCGTCGAGCGGCTCGACGGGCGCCGCGGTCTCCGCCAGGACGGCGTCGGCGGTGTTCGTCGGGGGGTTCATCGAAAGGCTCCGGGCAATCAGGACGTCGGGGGGTTCTCCTTCCTAATCGGCAGCTGGAGCCATTCGTCCAATAGGGTCGCCGCCGCACGCGAGTCCAGCGACGCGGTTCCGCCCGCCTGGAGCGCCAGCGACGTGGTGAACCGCTCGTCGTAGAGCTCCACCGGAACCGCGATCGCGCGCCCCAGCCGCTCGGCGAACTCGCGCACTTCGCGCGTCTGCGCGGAGTCCCCGCCGGAGAGCGAGAGCGGCAGGCCCACGACGACGCGCTCGGCCTCCAGCGCGGCGATCCGGTCGCGCAGGGCGGCGAAGCCGCGTTTGCTGTTGGGCTTCAGGACCGGCTCGAGCGGCGTCGCGAGCGTCCCCGTGGGGTCGCTGACCGCGACGCCGCAGCGCGCCGAGCCGTAATCAAGCGCGATGACCCGCAAGCGCGCGCTCGACCTCCGCGCGCGCGGCGGCCAGCGCGTCCGGCAGCTTCTCCGGGTCCTTGCCGCCGGCCTGCGCCATCGTGTCGCGCCCGCCGCCACCGCCGCCGACGGCGGCCGCGGCGACCTTGACCACGGCGCCGGCCTTGACGCCGCGCTCGACCGCGCCCGGGGTGGCCGCGACCAGCAGCGAGACGCGGCCGTCGCCGGGCGCGCCCAGCACGACGACCGCCGGGTCGCCGAGCTCGTTCTTCAGACGGTCGGCGAGGTCCGGCAGCGCCTTCGGGCTCGGGACCTCGCGGATCTCGAACACGGCCCGGATGCCGTCGATCTCGACGACCTGCGCCGGCGCGGCGTCGGCGGTCGCCTGCGAGGCCAGCTGCTTCTCCAGCTCGCGCCGCTTGCGCACGCCCGCCGCGGCGACGTCCGCGACCGCGTCCGGCTGGGTGCGCAGCGCCACCGCCGCGTCGGTCAGGACGCGGTCGTGCTTGCGCAGCAGGTCGATGCCGACCGGCCCGGTGACCGCTTCGATCCGGCGGACGTTCGCCGCGCTGGAGGTCTCCTGCGTGATCTTGAAGACGCCGATCTCGGCCGTCGCGCGCACGTGCGTGCCGCCGCACAGCTCGCGCGACCAGTCGCCGGCGCCGACCTCGACCATCCGCACGACGTCCCCGTACTTCTCGCCGAACAGCGCCATCGCGCCGAGCGCGCGCGCCTCGTCGAGCGTCGTGGTCAGCGCCCGCACCGGCTGGTTGGACAGAATCAGCGCGTTGACGCGGTCCTCGACCCAGCGCCGGTCCTCGTCGCTCAGCGGCGCGCCGTGCGTGAAGTCGAAGCGCAGCTTGTCCGGCCCGACGTAGGAGCCCGCCTGGCGCACGTGCGTGCCGAGCCGCTCGCGCAGCGCCGCGTGCAGGAGGTGCGTGGCGGTGTGGTTGCACTCGGTCGCGCGGCGGGCCGACCGGTCGACGCGCGCGATCACGCGCTCGCCGTCCTTGAGCTCGCCCGTGATCGGCTCCAGCACGAGCGCCTGGTCGTCCCCGAGGCGCACCACGTCGACGACGCGCGCCGCGCAGTCGCCGTGCTCGCACTCGATCACGCCGTCGTCGTGGACCTGGCCGCCGCCCGTCGCGTAGAACGGGGACTCGACCAGCTTGGCCACCACACGGCCGTTCTCGCTGGACACCGACGCGACCGCGGTCGCCTGCTCGGTCGTCTCGTAGCCGGTGAAGATGCTCGGCGCGCCGGCGCCGGTCGCGAACGCGCGCAGCTGCTCACGCGCGTCCTCGGTGCCCTCGCGGCCCGCGGACGCGCGGGCGCGCACGCGCTGCTCTTCCATCAGCGCCTCGAAGCCCTGCTCGTCCACGCCGAACCCGCGCTCGGCGGCCAGCTCGAGCGTGAGGTCGAACGGGAAGCCGAACGTGTCGTGCAGGCGGAACGCCTCGTCGGCGCCGATGCCCTCCTCGCCGGCGCGGCGCGCGCGCTCGATCACGTCGTCGAGCAGCTTCAGGCCGGACTCGAGCGTGCGGTTGAACGCCTCCTCCTCGCTCTGCAGCCACATGTCGACCGTGTCCGCCTGCTCGAGCAGCTCCGGGTAGGCCGCGCCCATCGTCTCGCGCACGACCTCCGCGTAGCGGGGCAGGAAGCCCGGCTCGATGCCGATCCGGCGACCCTGGACGATCGCGCGCCGCATCAGGCGGCGCAGGACGTAGCCGCGGTCCTCGTTGGAGGGCACGACGCCGTCGGCGATCAGGAAGGACATGCCGCGCGTGTGATCGGCGAGCACGCGCAGCGCGCGGTCGACCTCCGCGCCGGACCCGGACCCCTTGCCCGACAGCGTCTCCCCCAGCCGCATCAGCGGGATGAACTGGTCGGTGTCGAACACGCTGGTGACGCCCTGCAGGATCGCCGCCATCCGGTTCAGGCCGAGCCCGGTGTCGATGTTCTGGGCCGGCAGCGGCGTGAGCGTGTTGACCGGGTTCTGCTCGAACTGCATGAACACGAGGTTCCAGTACTCGAGGAAGCGCTCGTTGTCGCCGCCCGGGAGGTCGTCGGCCTTGCCGAAGCTCAGGCCGCGGTCGAGGTAGAGCTCGCTGCACGGGCCGCACGGGCCGATCGGCCCGGCCTGCCAGAAGTTCTCGCTGCGCGGGCACTCGACGATCCGCTCGCGCGGGACCCCGATCGACAGCCACGCCTCGATCGCTTCCTCGTCCGGGCCGATGCCGAGCTCCGGATCGCCCTCGAAGACCGTCACCCAGATGTCGTCTGGGTTGAACCCGAAGCCCTCCAGCGACAGCTCCCACGCGAACTCGACCGCGCCCTGCTTGAAGTAGTCGCCCAGCGAGAAGTTGCCGAGCATCTCGAAGAACGTCAGGTGGCGCGTGGTGAGGCCGACCTGGTCGATGTCCGGCGTGCGGAAGCACTTCTGGCAGGTGGTCAGGCGGTGGTGCGGCGGGGTCTCGCGGCCCTGGAAGTAGGGCTTGAGCGGGTGCATGCCCGCGGTCGTGAGCAGGACCGACGGATCGTGCTCGGCCGGCACCAGGGACGCGGAGGGCAGCCGCTTGTGGTCGCGGCCCTCGAAGAAGGTCAGAAAGCGGTTGCGGATCTCGTCGGACGTCACGCGCAGGAGTCTAGGCTGCGCACGGTGCGCGTCACTTCGAGCCGTGTCGTCTACGAGAACCGCTGGATGCGGGTGGTCGAGGACCGGGGCGTCCTACCGGACGGGTCACCCGGCCTGTACGGGTGGGTGGCGAAGCCGCCGTCGGCGCTGATCGTGCCGGTGTCGGACGCCGGCGTCTGGCTGGTCGAGCAGTTCCGGCACCCGGTGGGCGAGCGGTTCTGGGAGTTCCCGCAGGGCGCGGTCGAGGACGGCGTGCTCGATCCCGAGACGCTCGCCCGGACCGAGCTGGCCGAGGAGACCGGGCTGCGCGCCGCGGCGATGGAGCCCCTCGGCCGCCTGCACTTCGCGTACGGGCTGACCGACCAGCACGTCGACGTCTGGCGCGCGACCGGACTCGAACCCGGCCCGCCCGCGCTGGAGCCGACCGAGCAGGACCTGATCGCGCGCCGCTTCCCGCACGCCGAGGTCGAGCGGATGATCGGCACCGAGATCCGCGACGCGGCGTCGATCGCCGCGTGGCACCTGGCTACGCGCTGATCGTCGCCCAGCCGACGATCACGTCGCCGCGCAGCAGGCACGCGGTCTGGCCCGGCGCGGCGCCGTGGAACGGCTCGTCCAGCGCCAGCGCCAGCGCGCGGTGCGTGCCCGGCGCCGGGGAGCCCTCGACGCGGCACGGCACCGCCCGCGAGTGGTAGCGCAGGCGCACGGCGTCGACCTCGTCGCCCGGCCGGTGCAGGCGCGCGCCGCGGACCGCGACCCGGCGCGTCGCCAGCTCGTCGCGCGTGCCGACCACGACCCGGTTCGACGACGCCTCGGTGCGCAGCACGTACAGCGGCTCGGTCGCGGCGACGCCGAGCCCGCGGCGCTGGCCGACGGTGAAGCGGTGGAAGCCCTCGTGGCGGCCGACGACCTCGCCGGACGCCGAGACGATCTCGCCCGGCGCGTCCTCCAGGCCCGCGTGCCGGGCCAAGAAGCGGGCCTTGCCGACGCCGGCCAAGAAGCACAGGTCCTGCGACTCCGCGCGCGAGGCGACCGGCAGCTCGGCCTCCGCCGCCAGCGCGCGCACCTCCGGCTTGGTCAGCTCGGAGAGCGGGAACCGCATCCGCGCCAGCGACGCCGGCGCCAGCGCGGCCAGCATGTACGTCTGGTCCTTCGCCGGGTCCGCCGCGGCCCGCAGCAGCCCGTCCGGCGTGACCCGCGCGTAGTGCCCCGTCGCCAGGTCCGCGCAACCGAGCCGCTCGGCCAGGTCGAGCATCGCGTCCAGCCGCACGTGCCCGTTGCAGCGCACGCACGGGTTCGGCGTCTCCCCCGCGCCGTAGCCGGCCAGGAACGGGTCGACCACGCCGGCGCGGAACTCCGACCGCAAGTCCAGCGTGAAGTGCGGCATCCCCATCCGGTGCGCGACCGACCGCGCGAGCCGCACCGCGTCGGCCGAGCAGCAGGACGCGGCCGCGTCGTTCTCGGTGTCGCGCCACAGCTCGACGGTCACGCCGACGGCGGCGCGCCTCGCGCGCGTGACCAGCAGCGCCGCCACCGCGGAGTCCACCCCGCCGCTCATCGCGACCAGCGTGCGGCCCGCGTCCGGCGCGGCGCAGGCCGAAGCCGCCGCCGCGCCCAGCGCCCGGTGCAGCGCGTCCGCGGCCAGCTCGGCGGCGTGCAGCTTCCCCGGCGAGAGCCCGCCGAGCTCCGCGGCGATCTCCGCCGTCCCCACGCGCGCGGCGTCCAGCAGCGGCTCGCCGGTCACCAGCGTCACCGCCGCCGACCCCGCCGCGGTCAGCGCGCCGCAGCCGGAGGCGTCGAACGACGCGTCCGACACCCGATCGCCCTCGACGCGCACCGAGACCCGGATCAGGTCCCCGCACAGCGCGCCGCCCGCGTGCCCGTCGAACCCGCCGGAAAGCACGACGCCACGCCCCATGGGCGCGGCGAGATGCTCACTGAAACGCTCGCGGTCCATCGACCGCTTCCATGTTAGGCGCGGCGGACGATCGCGCAGGAGGTGACGCCGAGCGTGTTGGCCCGCTTGTCGAACGCGGCCCACGCCTTCGAGCTGTCGGCGACCAGGACGTCGAGGGCGGTGAAGTCCGCCACGCTGCCCGTCCTGGCCGCATTGACCAGCGCGTCGGACGCCTTGACGTCCACGTCCAGCGCCTTCAGCCAGGCCGCCTTGAAGCTTCGGTAGCGCGCCGGCGCCTTGAGCCCGGCGGCCCGCGCCCGGTACCGGTGCGCGATCGCCTGCAGGCGCTTGGCGGAGGCCACGCGCGGCCGCTTGCCGCGGACCGTCGGCAGCGACCAGCGCGACGCCGCCACCTCCAGGTGCGAGCAGACCGAGTTCACGTCGCGCAGGTACGGGTCCTTGATGCGCGGCGAGATCGTCGTGTCGCGCGCGTCGGCGATCACCTGGTTGATCGCGACCTTGTCCACGTAGCCGGTGAGCACCTTGCCCTTCAGGTCACGGTCGATCACCACGACGCTCGGCGTCTGCGTGACGCCCAGCCCGTTGACCAGCGCGCCGTAGCCCGACAGCTTGCCCGCCGCCACCGGCTTGACCAGCACCTTGCCGCCGTAGCGGTTGACGTCCTCGAGCGCGTTGCGGACGTAGCGGTCGTCGTCCGGCTGCGGCCGCCACGACTTCGCGCCGTCGGCGAACACACCGAGCACGATCACCTTGCGCGCCTGCACGGCGGCGGCGACGTCCTTGGGCAGCTTCGCGAGCGCCGTCTCCGGGATCGCGACCGCCGGCGCCGGCTTGACGTCCGGCTTGCTCGTGGTCGCCGCCTTCTCCGTCGGCTTGCTCGTCTCCTCCTGCCCGGCCGCCTTCTTGGCGGCGTCGACCGCCTTGCCGAGCGTCGTCTGCGGCCCGGTCGTGGTGGTCGGCTCGACCGTGTCGGCCTTCGGGCGCAGGATCGTGAACCAGGCAGCGAGGAACACGACGGCGCCGACGAGGAGGATGCGCATGGGCAGGGAGATCTGGCTCACGCCCACTGAATCGGCATCCTCCTCGCGGAGGTTGAGCCGGATGGGGTCTAGGCCGGAGGCGGCACGGCGAGCTTGACGCCCACCTCGGAGAGCTGCGCCGCGTCGACCGCGGCGGGCGCCCCCGTGAGCGGATCGGCGCCCGACGCGGTCTTCGGGAACGCGATCACGTCGCGGATCGAGTCCTTGTTCGCCAGGATCGCCACGATCCGGTCGATCCCGAGCGCGAGCCCGCCGTGCGGCGGCGCGCCGTACTTGAGCGCGTCGAGCAGGAACCCGAAGCGCGCCTCGGCCTCCTCCTCGGAGATCCCGAGCGCGGTGAACACCTGCTGCTGGACCTCGGGGCGGTTGATACGGATCGACCCGCCGCCGATCTCCGACCCGTCGAGCACGATGTCGTACCCGCGCGAGCGCAGCGACCCCGGATCGTCGAACGAGCCGACCGGCGCCGTGAACGGATGGTGCAGCGCGTCCCAGCGCTGCTCGGCGGCGTTGTACTCGAACATCGGGAAGTCGACCACCCACAGCAGCTCGTGGCGGTCGGCGGGGATGAGGTCGTAGCGGCGGGCGACCTCCAGCCGCAGCTCGCCCAGCGCGGTCGCCGCGACCGCGGCGGACGCGTCCGCGACGATCAGCAGCAGGTCGCCGGCCTTGGCCTGCAGGACCCGCTCGATGTTCGTCCGGTCGGCGTCGCTGAGCGCCTTCGCGACCGGCGAGCGCCACGTGCCGTCCTCCTGCACGACCGCCCACACCAGGCCGCCCGCGCCGTAGCGCTTGACGACCTCGGTCAGCTGGTCGGCGACCGCGCGCGTCGCTTCGCGCGGGCCCGCGTTGAAGCCGCGCACCACGCCGCCGCCGTCGAGCACGCCGCGGAAGACGCGGAACTCGGTGCCCGCGACCGCCTCGGCCAGGTCGGCGATCTCCAGCGCGAAGCGCGTGTCCGGCTTGTCGGAGCCGTAGCGCAGCATCGCCTCGTCGTAGCCGAGCCGCGGCCACGGCGCCGGCGGCGCCTGGAACCCGGCCGCCTCGAAGACCCGCGTCAGCAGCCCCTCGATCGTCGAGAGGACGTCCTCCTCCTCGACGAATGCCATCTCGAGGTCGAGCTGCGTGAACTCCGGCTGGCGGTCGGCGCGCAGGTCCTCGTCGCGGAAGCAGCGGGCGATCTGGTAGTAGCGCTCGTACCCGCTCATCATCAGCAGCTGCTTGAACAGCTGCGGCGACTGCGGCAGCGCGTAGAACGCGCCGGGGGTCAGCCGCGACGGGACCAGGAAGTCGCGCGCGCCCTCGGGCGTCGAGCGCGTCAGGATCGGCGTCTCGATCTCGAGGAAGTCGTTCGCGTTGAGGTAGTCGCGGATCGCCCGGTTGACCGTGTGGCGCATGACCATCGCGTCCTGCATCGTCTCCCGCCGCAGGTCGAGCATGCGGTGGCGCAGGCGGATCATCTCGTCCACCTGGCCGTCCTCGTCGATCGGGAACGGCGGCGTCAGCGACTCGGCCAGGTGCTCGGCGGCCTCGACCGAGATCTCGATCTCGCCGGTCTTGAGGTTCGGGTTGACGTTGCGCTCCTCGCGCCGGACGACCTCGCCGGACGCGGAGACGACGTGCTCGGGCCGCAGCCGCTCGGCCAGCGCGAACGCGGGCGACTCCGGGTGAAACGTCAGCTGCACGATCCCGGAGCGGTCGCGCAGGTCGATGAAGATCACCCCGCCGTGATCGCGGCGGCGGTGGACCCAGCCGGCCACGCGCACGCGCTCGCCGACGCGCGCTGCGTCGAGCTCACCGGCCCAGGCGTCGCGGTACGGGTTCGCGCGTGGTGGTCTCAAATCTGGCCTCGGATGTGGTGCATGACGGTTTCAGGGGCGACGACCTTGTCCTCCCCGCCCTCGCGGTCGCGGAGCTGGACGCCGTCGTCGGCGAAGATGGCAACGTAGCGGGCGCCCGTGCGCGAAGCCTGCTTGAGCTGGCCCTTCAGGCTGCGTCCCGCGAGTTCGATTCTCGCCGTGTGGCCGGCGTGCCGCGCGTCCGCCGCGAGCTTGAACGCCGCCGTCTTGTGGCCGGGCTCGTAAGCGATGTAGAGCTCGACCGGCGCTTCGCCGGGCACCGGTTGCGACGAGGCCATCAGCATCCGCTCGACGCCCGCCGCCCAGCCCATCCCGGGCGTCGGCGGCCCGCCGATCGCCTCCGCGAGCCCGTCGTAGCGGCCGCCGCCGCCGAGCGTGTTCTGGGCCGCTTCCAGCGCCCCGCTCTGGAACTCGAACAGCGTCCGCGTGTAGTAGTCGAGCCCGCGTACGAGCGTCGTGTCGACCGTGAACGTCAGGTCGGCGGCGCGCAGCAGCTCCTGCACCTCGGCGAAGTGGTCGAGGTCGTCCTGCGGCAGGCGGTCGATCAGCCGCGGCGCGGCGGCCATCACGCGCTGCGTGCCGTCGTGCTTGGCGTCGAACGCGCGCAGCGGGTTGAGGTCGATGCGCTCGACGACCTCGCGGCTGAGCTGGTCCTCGTGGGCGCGCAGGTAGGCGATCAGCTCCTCGCGGTACGCGGCTCTCGACTCCGGCTGCCCGAGCGAGGCGAGCACGAGCTTGACGTCGCGCGCGCCGATCGCCTCCAGCAGCTCGCCCAGCAGCAGGATCAGCTCGGCGTCGACGGCCGGATCGGCGGAGCCGATCGCCTCCGCGCCGATCTGCCAGAACTGCCGGAAGCGCCCGGCCTGCGGGCGCTCGTAGCGGAAGAACTGCGACAGGTACCACAGCTTCACCGGCTGCGGCTCCTTGTGCATGCCGTGCTCGAGGTAGGCGCGCACGACCGGCGCGGTGCCCTCCGGGCGCAGCGTCAGGCTGTCCCCGGACGCGTCCGGGAACGTGTACATCTCCTTCTGGACGACGTCGGTGGCCTCGCCGACCGTGCGGCTGAACAGATGCGTCGCCTCGAACGTCGGCGTCTCGATGCGGCCGTAGCCGGCGCGGCCGAGGATCTTCGCCGCGGTCTGCTCGAGCAGCGCGCGCTCGTCCGCCAGCGAGGGCAGCACGTCGTACGTGCCGCGCGGTGCCTGGATGCGCTTGCTCACGCCAGCTCGTGCAGGAACGGGTTGCTCGCGCGCTCGGCGCCGAGCGTCGTCGGCTCCATGTGCCCGGGCAGGACGCCCGTGTCCTCGGGCAGCGCGTCCAGCAGCTTGGCGATCGAGGCCAGCAGCGTCGCGTGGTCGGCGCCGGGCAGGTCGGTGCGGCCGATCGAGCCCTGGAAGAGCACGTCGCCGGAGAAGATCGCCTTCTCGGCCGGGATCGAGTACGTGACGTGGTCCGGGCTGTGGCCGGGCGTGCCGATGACGTCGATCTCGAAGCCCGCGAGCTGGAGGCGGTCGCCGTCCTTGACCGTCTGCTCGGGCGAGTAGGACTCGAACGGGCCGAACCCCGGGAAGCGCACGTACGCGTTGATGTCCTCGAGGATGAAGACCTCGCCGGCCGGGCAGTAGACCGGGGCGCCGGTGTGGCGCGCCAGCTCCGCGACCGCGCCGACGTGGTCGAAGTGGCAGTGGGTGATCAGGATCGCCGGCACCGTCACGCCGAGCTCGGCCAGCGCGGCCTTGAGCGTGTCCGGCTCGTCGCCCGGGTCGATCAGCAGCGCTTCCGGCGCTCCCTCGCGGCGCGCGATCCAGGTGTTCTCCTGGACCGGGCCGACGGTCAGCCAGCGCGCCTCCATCAGGACTTCTTCTGCTGGCGTTTGAGCATCCGCGCGTAGACCCACTTGTCGGTCGTGTACGCGAGCGGCGTGTAGATCACGAGTGCCAGGACGGACAGGAACAGGCCCTGGGTGACGCTGGAGTTGTTGCCCAGCAGCCCGATCTGGGTCAGGACGAACAGCAGCACGGCCATCGCGCCGGCCTTCAGCGCGGCGCTGTTCCAGGTCGGCGGCTTGGCCCGCCGGTCGCGCGCGGACTGGCGGGCGGTCTGCTTCTGCTCCTCCGCCGTGGGCTTGCGGCCGGTGCGGCCGCGAGCCTCGATCGAGCCGGCGGCGTTGCCGCGGTGCTTGGTCCGCCTCTTGCGCTTCGTCTGGGCCATGGGGCCTACGAGGTTAGATGATCTTCGAGTGGTTTCGGGCCGCGCAGTGGGACGTCGGCGGGGAAGTTCGCGAGCGCGGCGCGCGGGGCCGGGGCGACCAGCTCGGCGGCGATGACGGGCGCGTGGGCGCGGACCGCGGCGACGACGTCGGCGGCGGTCACGCGCGTGTGGTCCTCGATGTTGGTGGAGACCTGGACGCGGTCGCCGTCGTGCAGTTGCAGGCCGAGCGCGCGGACGTCGAGGTCCTCGCGGAGCCGGCGGGCGATCGCGCGCGCGGTGCCGATGCCGGCGTCGATCTCGACGTTGAACGCGACCAGCGGCGGGCGTGCGGCGACCAGGGTGGCGCCGGCGGTGGGGTGCGTGGGCGGGCCGAAGTCGGGGCGCGCCGGGAGCCCGCCGGGGCGCCGCAGCTCGGCGCGCGTGCGGCCTCCCCCCAGCTCGCCGTAGAGGTACACGGGGACGCCGAGCTGCCCGAGCTTGTCGGCCAGCACCAGCGCTTCGGCGCAGGCGGCGCCGCGCTCGGCGGCGTCGAGGTAGACGATCGGCGCGACGTCGACGACGCCCACGCGCGGGTGCACCCCGGTGTGGTGCGTGATATCGAGCCGGGCGATCGCTTCGCGCGCGCCGCTCAGGACCGCGGTGTGCAGCTCCCCCGGCTCGCCGCGCAGCGTGAACACGGCGCGGTTGTGGTCGGGGTCCGACGAGCGGTGGATCAGCCCGGGGCCGAACGCGGCGGCGATCGCGTCCAGCGCGGTGAGGTCACGGCCTTCGGAGATGTTCGGGACGGCGATCACGCCGCCGATCCTGGCACGCCCCCGAACCTCACACGACCTTAAACGGGCCAGGCCCCTTTAGGTTCGGAGACGTTGGCAACTGCGATCGCGCCGCCGATCCGGGCGTGAGTTGGAGCCTAAAGGTGACCTAAAAGGGCCAGGCCCCCTTAGGTTGTCTTTAGGGTCGAAATGTCGTTCGCTAGGCTAATTAGCCGTGCAAACCACTGAGCTCGCCCATCGCCTGCGTCCCGCCGTCACCCGGCTCGCGCGGCGCATGCGCCAGGAGGCGGGCGGCGATCTGAGCCCGACCCAGGTCGCGGCGCTGAACACGATCGCCTGCCACGGCCCGCTGACGCCGTCGGAGCTGGCGGCGCGCGAGCAGATCCAGCGCCCGACCGCCACGCGCGTCCTCGCGCGGCTCGAGGAGTCGGCGCTGATCTCCCGTACGCAGGACCCGTCCGACCGGCGGTCGAGCCTGGTCTCCACCACGCCCGCCGGCGACGAGCTGCTCGCTTTCGCGCGCGACCGCAAGGACGCCTACCTGGCGCGGCGGCTCGACACGCTGAGCCCCGACGACCTCGCGACGCTCGACCGCGCCGCCGAGATCATCGAGCGCATGCTGTGATCGAGCGGACGTTCTCCTCCCTCAAAGTCCCGAACTACAGGCACTACTTCGCCGGCCAGGTGGTCTCGGTCACCGGCAACTGGATGCAGATCGTCGGCGAGATGTGGCTGATGGTGAAGCTGACCGGGTCCGGCAGCCTGGTCGGGCTGACCGCCGGCCTGCAGTTCCTGCCGATCCTGCTGTTCGGCGCCTGGGGCGGCCTGCTGGCCGACCGGCTGCCGAAGCGCCGCGTGCTGACCTACACGCAGGTGTCGCTGATGGTGCCGGCGCTGATGCTGTTCGCGCTCGCGGCGACCGGCGCGGTCCAGCCGTGGATGGTGCTCGCGCTGGTGCTCGTGCGCGGCGCCGTCGTCGCGATCGACAACCCGTCGCGGCAGGCGTTCGTGGTCGAGATCGTGGGCGCCGACCGCGTGGTCAACGCGGTCGCGCTCAACAGCGTGGTCGTGCACTGCTCGCGCATCCTCGGCCCCGCGCTGGCCGGCACGGTGATCGCGCTGATCGGGATCGCGCCCTGCTTTCTGGTGAACGCGTTCTCGTTCTTGGCGATGCTGATCGCGCTCCGGACGATGAACCCGCGCGAGCTGCTGACCCCCAAGCCCGCCGAACGCGCGCCCGGCGAGCTGCGCTCGGCGCTGCGCTACGTGCGGCACACGCCCGCGCTGCTGATCCCGCTGGCGATGATGGCGCTGGTCGGCACGATCTCCTTCAACTTCTCGGTCCTGCTGCCGCTGCTGGCCGAGTTCACCTGGCACGGCACCGCGACCACCTACGCGCTGCTGACGGCGGCGATGGGCGTCGGCTCGGTCGCGGGCGCGCTGGCCGCGGGAGCGCGCGGGCGCGTGTCGGCCGGACTACTGATCGGCTCCTCGCTCCTGTTCGGGGCCTCGCTGCTGCTGGCCGCGCTCGCTCCCACGCTGCAGCTGCAACTGCTGACGCTGCTCCCGCTCGGCGCCGCGTCGGTGACGTTCGCGGCGGGCGTGAACTCGACGCTGCAGATCAACGTCGAGCCCGCGCTGCGCGGGCGCGTGATGGCGCTCTACAGCGTCGTCTTCCTGGGATCGACGCCGATCGGCTCGCCGCTGGTCGGCTGGCTCGCCGGCGCAGCGGGGCCGCGCGCCGGGCTGCTCGCGGGCGCGGCCGCCGCGCTGGCCGCGGGGGTCGGCGCGATGTTCGCCGGCGGCCTACGGGAGCCGCCAGTCGACCGGCTCGGCACCCTGGCGCTCCAGCAGAGCGTTCGCACGGCTGAACGGGCGCGACCCGAAAAAGCCGTTGTGCGCCGAGAGCGGGCTGGGGTGAGCTGACTCCACGCACGGCACGTCGCCCAGCAGCGGCTTGAGGTTGCGCGCGTTGCGGCCCCAGAGGATCGCGACCAGCGGACCGCCGCGGGCGGCGAGCGCGCGGATCGCCGCCTCGGTGACCTCCTCCCAGCCGCGCCCCTGATGCGAGTTCGGCCGCCCGGCCTCGACGGTCAGCGCGCGGTTGAGCAGCAGCACGCCGCGGTCGGCCCACGGCGAGAGGTCGCCGGTCGCCGGCGGCGGGTAGCCGAGGTCGTCGCTGTACTCGCGGAAGATGTTCACGAGGCTCTTCGGCAGCGGGCGCACGTCCGGCGCAACCGAGAAGCACAGGCCGACCGCGTGGCCGGGCGTCGGGTACGGGTCCTGCCCGACGATCAGGACGCGCACGGCGTCCAGCGGGCGTTCGAACGCGCGCAGGACGTACTCGCCGCGCGGCAGGAAGCGGCGGCCGGCGGCCACCTCCTCACGCAGGAAGTCCCCGAGCGTGGCGATCCGCCCGGCCGTCGGCTCGAGCGCCAGCGCCCAGCTCGGGTCGATGATCTCGTTCAGCGGCTTGGGCACGGCCGGCAGCCTACCGTTCGTCAGGGGCGGCTTCCGTCGCGTCCCAGTCGCGGTTGAAGCCGCCGAGGAACGGGTGGAACATCTCGTCGCCGCTGTGCTGGGTGAACTCGACCTTCACGTCGATCGCCGCCACGCCGGTGCGGGCGGCAACCAGGTCGACCATCGACGCCGCCAGGTCGTGACGGGTCGCCCGGTCCCGGCCGGCGCGCACGTCGCACATCAGCAGCGCGCCCGGCACGGGCTCGTCCCCGGTGCCGTGCCAGACGGAGCCGGCGGGCAGGGTCCGGATCACGACGGTCATGAGCCGCGGATCGGAGCCCATGATCCGGGAGTACGCGGCGCTCATCTCGCGCGCGAGCGCCTGCTTGCGCTCCACGGAGAGCTCGGCGGCGACGTCAAGCTGCAGTGAGGGCATCGGGTCGGTTCCTCTGGCCGGTAACACGTGTGCGCAGCCGCTCGGCTAGCGTCCTGCAGGATGCTGGAACCGCCGTACGCTCTCAACCGCGCGCTCGTCGCTGAGGCCGTGACGTGGGCGGCGGAGCTGCACGGCGACCAGCGCCGCGAGGCCGACCACGCGGCGTTCATCCTGCATCCGCTGGAGGTCGCCGCGCTGCTGAACGGGCGCGGGTACGACGACGAGGTCGTCGCCGCCGGCGTCCTGCACGACAGCGTCGAGAACACGGACGCCACCGTCGAGGACGTGCGCGCGCGGTTCGGCGACCGCTGCGCGGCGATCGTCGCCGCGGTCAGCGAGGACCCCGCGATCGAGGACTACACGGCCCGCAAGGCGGCGCTGCGCGCGGCGGCGTTCGCCGGCGGTCCCGACGTCCGGGCGGTCTACGCGGCGGACAAGGTGGCCAAGGCGCGCGAGCTGCGCGCGCAGGCGGCGCGCGATCCCGCGGTCCTGCGCGACCCACAGGTCGCCCGCAAGCTCGAGCACTACGACGAGAGCCTGGCGATGCTGCGGCGGGCCGGCGGGCACCCGATGGTCGACCAGCTCGCGTTCGAGCTGTGGGCGCTGCGGACGTTTCCACCCGCCGAGTGAGTATGTTGCGGGCGTGACGAGCCCGCTGGAGACGGTCACGCTCAACCACGGCGCCGTGCTGGCGTCGCGCCACGGCCGGCGCGTGCCGGCGCACTTCGGGTCGGTCGGCGCCGAGGAGGCCGTGTGCCTGCACAGCGTCGGCATGGCGGATCGGTTCGACCGGTGCACGTTCGAGCTGAGCGGGCCGGGCGTGGAGGACGCGCTGGGCGCGGTCGGCGACCGGGCGTGGTGGACGTTCGTGGGGCCCGACCGGGCGCTGGCGCGCTGCGAGGCGGCGGACGCCGAGGCGCTGGTGTCGGTGGGCGCGGCCGACCGCACCGGCGCGTACGCCGCGATCGGGCTCGTGGGACCGCGGGCCGGGGAGCTGCTCGACGCGATCGACCTCAACCCGTCCGGCGTGGTGATCGGCGAGGCGCCCGGGTGCTTCGAGGTGCTGCTGCCCGCCGCTCACGGACCTGAGCTGTGGGAGCACCTGCTGGCGGCGGGCGCCCCGTTTGACCTCGCGTGCGTCGGGCACGACGCGCTCGACCGCCTGGCGGCCTCGCGGCGGCTCGGGCACGCCTGAGCGCGGACACCTACGCCGCGCGATCCGCGACGCCCTTCGCGCCCGCCTCGCGAGCGCAGTGCGCGCAGCAGTACATCTCGCCGCCGGCCTCGTGGCCGTGGCCGATGATCGCGCACGCGCAGTGCGCGCAGCGAGGCGCCAGGGCGTGGATCGCGCACTCGAACGAGTCGAACAGGTGCGAGGCGCCGGCGACGGTGATCTCCATCGCCTTGTCGTAGTCGTTCCCGCAGACCTCACAGCGTGCCATCGGCAGACCTCCAGTGGCTGGATGGCGTGGGTCTACCCGACTTGAAGGTTCACACGCGCCCAGCCGGGTACGCGAGGTTCATGCCTATTCGTGACGTGGTCCCCGATCCGCGGCCACCGCGGCCGGGTCCGCACCCTCCGGTCCCGCAGCCGCCGACGCCGGCGCCCGTTCCGGAGCCGCCTGAGCCGCTTCCGATCTGATCCCGCCGGCCCGTCCACTAGGGTAGGTGGGGAAGTTCGTCAGACATCCTCGCCCGAGCCGCCTTCACCGCAGCGCGTGCCTTGATGCCGCCTGCACCCAACGAAGGGAAATCGGACATGGCGTCCAGCACCAAGAAGAAGACCACGTTCGCCAAGCTCAATCGCGAGGCCAAGCTGCGCGAGCGCCGGCTGGAGAAGCAGGCCCGCAAAGACGCGCGCAAGCAGGTCGCCGCCGAGCGCCGCGACGCCGCGGCGCAAGACGAGCCGCGCTAGAGCCGCGGTCGGCTCTGGCGTCCCGCGCGGGTGAGCGACCGATCCAGGCGCTTCACCCGCGATCGCCTCCCCCACGCGGCGCACGCTTCGGTGGCGCTGCTGCTGCTGCGGCGGCGGCGCGCTCGCGCCGCTCGGCCGCCTCGCGCTTGAGGCGGCGCTGCGTTTCGGCGGACTCCGCGCCTCGCTGCTCGGGCGACGCGGACTTCGGCCTTGACTGACGGGGAACCTGCGTCATCGAGGACGCTCCTCTCGCTCCTTCGCCGGAGGGCCGCGCGCGACGGGAAAGAGCGAAAGTCGCTGGCGCGCGGCGTGCTGCGGTTCTCGTACTAGACGGCTCGCGCCACCGGCGCGGCCTCGAACCCGCGCGCTGCGGCGCGGACTCGCGTCATGCGGCGTTCGCGGTCGGCGCGCGCGACGCGCTCGGCGGCGATGCCGGCGGCCGTCGTCGCTGACCGCCGGTGCGGATGCGAACGCCGGCTGGTCGTCGTCTGGCGTGAAGGCGTCAAACGAGCGACACCTCCGCGCCCGCCGTCAGTGTCTTTGCTTCGCTGCAATCTCGCGTACCGGCCGTCATTGCCGGTCCTCCTTCGAGCAGGTGCTGTGCGTTCGCGGAGGGAGCTGTCGGAGCAACGACTGCGGGCGCCGGCACGGCGTCGCCGGACGGTGAGCGTCCAGCCTGTATCGGCGAGCGTATCAGGAGCGCCCCGTGGGAGCGGGCGAGAGTGATTGCCGCTATTTGCACACATTGCGTTCACCGCTTCGAGGTAACTGGAGCCTAACCCCCCTACACGGCCGAGGCGAGGTCGCCGACTAGTTCGATCAGCAGGTCGAGTCGTGTGTCTTCGATCTGCCCCGGGCGCCACTTCGGCGCAGTTCATCGGTCATCTCTTGGTGGAGGTTTATATGCGCATGTCCGTGCGTACGAAGCTGTTCGGCGCCTTCGGCGTCGTGATCGTGTTGATGGTCGTCCTCGGGTTGGTCGCGATCAGCAAGCTCGGCGCGGTCAACGGTCGCGCGCAATACTTGGGCAAGAACAGCGTGCCGAGCGCGGGCCTGACCGCCACGGTTCGCTCTGCGTCGGGAAATTACCGGCGCGTGGAGAACCGGTTGATCTTCGCCACCGCGAAGGAGCGGGCCGGGTTCTTCGACGAGCTCGAGACGTACAAGGCCAAGGTCGACAAGCAGTTCTCGGACTTCGAAGGCAAGGCCAGCGACGCCCGCGACCAGCGACTCTACGAGCAGGCCAAGGCGGACTGGGCGAAGTACATCGCGGCGTCCGCGACGTTCCCCGAGCTGATTCGGAACGACCGGATCGACGCCGCCAAGCAGTTGCTCACACGCACTCAGGATCCATTTAACGCACTGAACACGAGCTCGCAGGCGTGGACCGACTACAACGTCAAGCTCGGCGACGCGGCGCTGAAGTCGGCCGCCGAGACGTACGGCAGCGCCCGCACGATCGTCCTGCTGTTGCTCGTGGTCGCCGCCGCCCTCGGCGCGGGTCTGGCGCTGCTGATCGCCCGGGCCATCACCAGCGGCGTCGGGCAGATGCTCAAGGCGGCCGAGGGCATCGCCGAGGGCGACGTCGAGCAGGACGTCGACATCCGCAGCAAGGACGAGCTCGGCGAGACCGGCGCCGCGTTCGGCCGGATGATCGCCTACCTGAAGGAGATGGCGGGGACCGCCGATCGCGTCGCCGCGGGCGACCTGACCGTGACCGTGAGCCCGCGCTCGGAGCGCGATCTGCTCGGGAACGCGTTCCACCGGCTCGTGGATGACCTGGGCGAGATCGTCGGCGAGCTCTCCCAGCAGGCCTCGACCGTGTCCTCGGCCTCGCAGCAGATGGCGTCCACGTCGGAGGAGACCGGGCGGGCGGTGGGCGAGATCGCCGCGGCGATCTCCGACGTGGCGCAGGGCGCCGAGCGGCAGGTGCGGATGGTCGAGTCCACCCGCACCGCGGTCCGCGAGGCGACGCGGGCGGCGACGGCGAGCGCCGAGACCGCGTCCGCCACGACCGCGGCCGCCGAGCAGGCGCGTGACGCCGCGCGCGACGGCGTCGACGCCGCCGCGCGCGCCACCGACGCGATCCGCCAGGTCGCGGACGCGTCGACGCAGATCGGCGCGGCGATCGGGGAGCTGTCGGAGAAGTCCGAGCGCATCGGCGGGATCGTCGACACGATCACCGGCATCGCCGAGCAGACCAACCTGCTCGCCCTGAACGCCGCGATCGAGGCTGCCCGCGCCGGCGAGCAGGGGCGC
>Ga0182736_1000881_pt1 | contig 36538 bp, 28 predicted proteins | sample eDN5th30CKraftBY_FD_128882 | JGI IMG/M metagenome (GOLD analysis project Ga0182736, IMG submission 128882) | Enriched backyard soil microbial communities from Emeryville, California, USA - eDNA 5th pass 30_C Kraft BY (version 2) (version 2) | ecosystem: Environmental > Terrestrial > Soil >... | reverse complement strand
GCCGCCGCGGCGGGCGCGGCGTAGCCGGCGTTGACCACCGTGGTCACCTCCTTGCCGCTGCGCAGCACGAAGCGGGGCGCCACCTGATCGACCACGGTGTAGCGGCCCTTGATGGCGTAGTTGACGAGGCTCTCGCGCCCCTCAGGTCCGATGGCGAAGATGCCCGGCGTGGTCGCATTGGCCGGCCAGGCGAAATAGGTGGAGCTCCCGTCGTCGAATACGCTGGCGGGCGTGGCCGCCTTCGACCCGCTGATGTTGTAGGCGAAGTTCCAGGCCTCGGGCGGGAGGGCCTGCTCCACCGGCGGCGGGGGCAGGTCGACCACCGTGGTCGGACCGTCCTGCGGGTAGCGGAAGCGGACCACATAGGCCATCTCGGTCTGGCGCAGCTTGTCCGGGGCGACGGTGAGTTCGAAGGCGTAGCGGCGCTTATCGGTGACCACCGTCATGTTGGTGACGGCGGTGCGGTCGATGGGCTTGAGGAACAGGAGGTTGGCCTTTTTGTTCGGCGTCACCTGCCAGCCCAGGGCGTCCCCGATCGAGACGTTCTCGATCCGCTCGTTGGGGGCGAACTCCAGCATCATCTGGTAGCCGAACCAGCCCTTCAGGTGGACCACCTCGTCCGGGTCGTAGTCGACGCTGCGGATGCGGGGGTCGATCAGGCCGGGTTGGGGGGACTGCACGGCCAGGGCGGGCCCGGCGACACAGGCCAGGAGGGCCAGGGAGATGAGAAGCCGCTTCACTAGCGAATCTCCTGCAGGGCGTTGGGCAGGGCGCCGGCGCTCTCGGCGTCGCGGCGATAGCGGGTCACCTGGAAGCCCAGCGGATTGATGAACCGGTCCTCCGCCCGCATCGGCGCGCCGGTGTAGCGGAAGGCGATCACGGCGCTGTAGGGCCGCACCTGCCCGCTCGACGCGCCCCCGTCCCGCCGTTCCACGTCGAAGCGGACCAGGGCCGAGGTAGGGTTGATCAGCGACACGCTCTTGATGGTGGTCTGCACCACGGTGGTGGGGGGGTAGAGCTTGACCGGACTCTGCGGATTGGTGGCCGCCATCTCCCGCAGATACTGGTCGCGGGCCTCGCCTGCCGACCACAGCTGCACCTTGCGGTAGTTGGCGCGCAGGTCCGTGGTGTCGAAGGTCTCGCGGGCGATAACGTACTGCACCAGGAAGGACTGGGTCACCGCCTGGTCCTGGCTCAACCGGCCTGGCTTGAGGCCGGCGGCGGTCTGCACGAAGCCGGTCTGGCGGTCGACCACGATGGTGTAGGGCTCGACGGTCTTGAGCGGCATCATGACGACGATGGCGATGGCTTCCAGCAGAGCGATGGCGGCGGCGACGCCGGCCACGATCCAGGCGACCCGGCGTGAACCCCTCAGCGCGCCGTTCACGTCGGCGGCCCAGGTGGCGCCCTCGGCGTAGTAGGCCTGACGGCGGTCGGAGCTTCTGACCTCGCGGTTCATCTGTCTCTCCGGGCGGCGATGGCGGTGCGGGGGGCGGCAGGGCGGGCGCGGAAGGACGAGCCCAGGGGCGTGCCGCGATCTGGGGCGGAGGCGGGGGCGGGCCGATCGGTCGCCAGGGTGATGCGGCGCTCCGGCGCCGACAGGGCGGCGGGGCCGAGGCGGCGGGCGTCGCGGCGCTCCAGGGCGGCGGCCGCGGCGGCCACCGCGGCGGCGCGGGCGGGGGCTTCGCCGGCGGAGGCGTCGGCGCGTTGCGCGTTCAGCATGGACACGCCTGTGTCTGCGCCTGCGTTCGTCGCGGCGAGGGTCGGCAGGCGCAGGCCGGCGGCGATCACCGCGGCGGCGATCCCCACGCCGATCAGCACCAGGGCGAACACCACCACCAACATCATCGCCGTGGTGGGCGGGGCGAGGTCGTAGCTGCTCTCGGCGCGCAGGGTGGCGAGCCGGATGAGGCTGGGCTCCAGCATGGTGAGTTGCACCGCCAGGGTGAGGGTGACCACCAGGGGGATCAGGGCGAAGCCGACGGCCGCCTTCAGCCAGCCCTCGAAAATCCCCCGCGTCGGGGCGAACAGCAGGAAGGCGGCGAAGACGGGCGCGAGCCCCAGGATCAGCGCCAGGGCGACCTTGGCCGCCAGCACGGTCCCCAGGGTCGCCAGCAGCATCAGATAGGCCGAGCCGTTCAGGGCGAAGGCGGCGAAGCCTGGGCCGCCCTGCAGGCTGGTCGCCTGCGGCCCCGCCCGTCCCGCGAAATGGGCGGCGCCGAGGGAGAGCTGGTCGAAGGCGATCTGCAGCCCGTCGAAGGGGTCGCCCCGGAACACCGAGCCGTTCGGCTGCACCGAGCCCAGCAGGCTGGCGGCGATCTGCGCCGGCCCCTGGAACAGGGTGTTGTAGAGCACCGTCTGATAGACGCCCCAGTTGGTGGCGATTACCACCACGAGGCCGATCTTCAGCGCCGAGATGGTCAGCTCGCCGACCCGCAGGGGCGCACGGCCCAGCAGCATCCGATAGCCGATGAAGCCCACGTAGAGGGTCAGCAGGCCGAACAGGGCCGCGTTGATGGCCGATCCCGGCTGGGCCAGGGTCCCATAGGCGCCTTGGCTGAGGCCCTGCACGTTGCAGTCCACCGTGAACATCAGGCTGCGCACGAGGCCGAGAGCCGGATCGGGGGCGGGGCAGAGCAGGGCCATCACACCCGCTCCATCAACTTGGGCAGCCACGCCTCGGGGGCGTCGCCGACCTCGCGGCGCACCTCGTCGAGGATGCGCACGGTGCGCTCCCGGCCTGACAGGACAGTGAGGATCTGCGGCTCGCCGGACAGGTTCAGCCGTGCCACCACGCTGTCATTGCCGTGCTTGATCAGGAAACAGCGCGAGGTGTCCGGCAGGGTGCGGACGAGGTCGAACTCGTGATCGGTCAGGCCGAAGCCGCCGCAATACTGCGCGGCTTGCGCCTTGGGATTGGCCATGAAGATCTGCGTCGCCGCCTGCTCGACGATGGCGCTGGCGATGCGGCTTTCCAGGGCGTCCTGGGCGCTCTGGGTGGCGAAGCCGACCACCCCGTTGCGCTTGCGGATGGTCTTTTCCCAGTCCTTGATCCGGTGCACGAACACGTCGTCGTCCAGCGCCTTCCAGCCCTCGTCGATGACGATGATGGCGGGGCGCCCGTCCAGCCGCTGCTCCACCCGGTGGAACAGGTACATCATGGCCGGTGTCCGCAGGGACGGATCGTCCAGGATCTGGGTCATGTCGAAGCCGACGGTGGCGGCCTCCAGATCCAGCTGATCCTCCGCGTTGTCGAACAGCCAGGCCCGCTCACCGTCTCCCCACCACAGGGCTAGCCGCGCGGCGAGGTCGGCGGCGTCGGGGCGTCGGCCGCCCCGGAACAGCTCGGCGAAGTAGCGCAGGCGCCGGTACTCGGGGGCCTGGGCGAAGTTGGCGTCCACCGCCTCCTTGATCCGCGCCAATTCCTCGGCCGAGAGGTGCTCCCCCTGGGTGGTGACGAGGCGGGCGGTCCAATCCACCAGGAAGCGGCGATTGGCCGGATCGTCGGGCAGGCGCAGGGGATTGAAGCCGGTGGGCTGGCCAGGGCGCAGCACATCGTAGCGGCCGCCGATGGCGCGCAGGAAGATCTCCGCCCCCCGGTCCTTGTCGAAGAAGACGATGCGCGGATCGAACTTGCGGGCCTGGGCTAGCAGGAAATTCAGCACCACCGTCTTGCCGGAGCCGGACGGCCCGATGACGGTGAAGTTGCCGAGATCGCCCTTGTGGAAGTTGAAATAGTAGGGCCCGGCCGAGGTGGTCTCCAGCACGGTGACCGCGGGGCCCCAGTGGTTGGCGTCCGGCTGGCCCACCGGGAAGTTGTGGCCCGAGGCGAAGCCGGCGAAATTGGCGGTGGAGATCAGGGCGCGGCGGGCGATGTCCTTGAAGTTGCCGGGGAACTGGGCCCAGAAGGCCGGCTCAAGGGCGATATCCTCGCGCACGGCGACGACGCCGGCCTCGGTGAAGGCGGACTGCACCTCCCCCACCGCCTCGTTGAGGGCCTGCAGGCTCCCCGCCTTGACCATGACGCTAAGGTGATGCTCGCCGAAGGCCGCCCGCCCGGCCGCCACGTCGTCCTTGGCCTGGATCAGGCCGGCGCGGAGGCTCATCGCCTCGTCGTCGGCGGCCCGCATCCGACGGAGCGCCAGGTTCATCCGATCGAGGCTCTGCTGGCGGTCGACGAAGGCGAAGCTCTGGGTGACCACCAGTTCGTGCGGCAGGCGCAAGAGGTCGTCCAGCATCCCGGCGGCGCTCTGGGACGGATAGTCCTTCACCGACACCATGGCCGCGAAGGTGCGCGGCAGCGGCCCTGACCGCGACAGCTCCATCGCCTCGGCCCCGAAGCTGGCGCGGCGGTAGGGCAGGTACTGGCCGAGGTCCGACTGCGGCAGCAGCACTGGGCGCATCTCGCCGTTGTAGAGGGCGGACAGGAATTCCAGCGGCTCCGAGCACGGCCCGTTGGAGCCGTCGTAGGCGGTCAGCAGCCGCGCACCGTAGGGGGCGAGGGCCGAGATCAGCGCCTCGCGGGCGGCGTCCAACTCCCGCTTGTCCTGGGCGCGGGCGACGGTGGTCTCGGCGTCGTTCTTCGTTCCCGAGAGGCCCCGCACCATCCGGTCGATCCAGCCGAACTGGGCCATGGGACGGCGCACCAGGGTCAGGAACAGATCGTTGACATAGAGCTTCTTGGCGCCCAGCCGCGCCTTCCAGGCCTCGTCGAGCGAACGGCTGAAATCGTCCGCATACTCGCCGTCGACCGCCGGCTGCACCTCGCGGCGGATCACGTGGTGGTAGACGGCGAAGCGGGAGCTGGCGACGCCGCGCAGCATCGTCTCGCGCACGGCCTTGCGATAGTTCAGCGTTTCGGTGTCGGCGGTCTCGAACGGCAGGCCGGCGAGGTGGATCACCTGCATCAGCATGCCGTCGCGCAGCTCGATGGTGACGTCGTCGAGGTGCCGGGCGTAGGGCAGCCGGTCCCCCGCGCTCTGCTCGCGCTTCACCAGATCTGCGGGATCGGAACGCCGGGCCATGGGTCAGGGCCGATAGGAGTTGCAGCCCCAATGGGCGTGGTTCTTCACCCGCGGGCAGCGGATCACCTTGGTGAGCCACAGGTCGAAGATGCGCGGCTCGCGCAGGCAGGCGACATAGCCCACAGCGTGGATCACCAGGGCCGCCAGCAGGGCCCAGAAGGACTTGGTGATCAGGAACAGCTCGGCGGTGACCACCGCGTTGAGCACGAAATAGCTGTAGGTCACCCCCGCAAACATCTGCGGGCGCGTCAGGGCGCCGAACACCGGGTCGCGGTCGAGTTCGGCGGCCATGCGCTAGAAACCCGTCGCGGCGGAGCGGATGCCACCGACGATGGCGGCCGCGCCGAACAGGATGAAGCAGCCGAGGATCACCGTCGCGCCATAGCGCCAGTTGAGCCGGCCGGTCAGCATCATGAAGCCGACCGCCGCCACCGCGATCACCGCCACCGCTGTGGCGACGTTGCCGAGCAGGGAGCCTTGCAGCCAATTCACTCCGGCCAGCAGCACATTGGAGCCGGCCGGGTCGAGCTGTGCGGTCTGGGCGTTGGCGGCCCCGGCGGCGAGCGCGACGGCGGCGCCCGCTCCCCAACCCGGTCTCTGATCGGTCATCCGCGCTCCTATTGAACGATGGCGCGTTGCGCCAGGCGGTTGAGAATGGCGGCCACATAGGCCTGGGTCTCGGTGAAGGGCGGCACCCCGCCGTAACGGCGCACGGCGCCCGGTCCGGCGTTGTAGGCGGCGAGGCCAAGCACGAGGTCGCCGCCGAACTGGTTCAGCAGGGTGCGCAGATAGGCCGTGCCCCCCCGGATGTTCTGCGACAGGTCGCGCCCGTCCACACCGAGTTCCGCCGCGGTGCCGGGCATGAGCTGCATCACCCCCATGGCCCCCTTGGACGACACGGCGTTGTGGCGCAGGCCGGACTCGCGCCAGGCGACAGCCTCCACCAGGGCCGGGCTGAGGGCGTAGGCGCTGGCGGCCGCGTGCAGTTCCTGCAGCACCTGGGCCTTGGGCGCCGGCGTTGGAGAGGAGGACTGGGCGACGGGCGCGGCCTGGACGATGGGCGCGGCGCCGGCGTCGGTGAAGACGGTCGGGCCGCTGTAGACCGACACCTGACCGGCGTCGCCGATCTCGATCACCTGGGCCTTGGCGAGGCCTGGGGCGAGCGAAGGCGATGCGCCCAGCAGGAGGGCGACGCAGAGCGCACGCGTTGATGAAGGACGACGCCTCATGTCCCGCCTTTGGACCCCCCTTGGTCCCTTATCGCATCGAGGTGAGTCGAGGAATGGAAAGGCGATGCGATGTCGTGCGGCCTTTGCCCACATATCGGAGCATGTGTCCGCGCGGCTTTCGTCTTGAATGTCGGCTTGCCGACGAGAAGAAGCACTCGATCCTAGAACCGCCAAGCTAGAAATCCCGCCGCCGTGTCTCGCAATCATGACGCCGAAGGCCGACGCTGTGTTTGCAGGATAAAGTGGCTGGAGGATGAGAAGGTGGTCTTAACTTGAGTGGTGTATCGGCCGTTTACCAGACATCGCTACTTAAGCTTGGCGTTGGCCTGGCGTCAGGCCACACGGCGGGCGGCGGCGGACTGTCCGACCACCTGAACATCGACGTCCACCGTCATATCGATGAAATCGCCGGGGGCTCCGAACCAACTGCCATGCAGGGGCAGGGCCTGGCGTGGATCGCGGGCGATGGCGACGCGGATCAGATCGCGGCCGCCGACGATGCCGTTGGTGGGGTCGAACTCCACCCAGCCGCAGGCCGGCAGATAGGCCCGCACCCAGGCGTGGGTGTGGCCGCCGCCGACATGGCCGGCGGTGGGCGCGCAATGGATGTAGCCGGAGACGAAGCGGGCGGCGAAGCCGAGGGCGCGGGCGCCCTCCATCATCAGCAGCGCGAAGTCGCGGCAGGCGCCGCTGCGCTGGCGCAGGGTGTCCAGCGGGGCCTGCAGTCCTGCCTCCAGCCGCCGCGTGTAACGGAACTCGCGATAGATGGAGCGCGTCATCGCCTCCAGGATGCGCAAGGGGCCGTCCCCGCCATAGGCCTGGGCGAAGCCACGCGCCCAGTTGTCGATCTCGCCATCGGGATCGGGACAGCGCCGTTCGATGGAGCTGGCGAGGTCCGGCAGATCGTCCTCATGGTAGTCGAGGGGGTAGACGCCGTGGTCCGCATCGGCCGGCACATCCGCCGGCTCATGCTCCAGCAGGGCCTCGCTGTGGAACACCAGCTCATTGGCCTTGCCGTTGAAACGGGCGACGGACACGCAGTTGCCGAACACGTCCTGCACATGCCGCAGCTCGACCGGCTGGGGCGAGATGATCAGGCGTGACTCGAGGAGCTTCTGGTCATAGCTCTCGCGCGGCCGGAACATCATGCGATGCTCGCCGAAGGACACCGGGCGACGGTATCGATAGCGGGTGATGTGGCGAACCAGAAGCGTAGCCATTGGACAAGCCTATGATCGACTCGCCAGGCTCGTCGAGCGGACTGCTCGTCGCAGGAGATCCCGCGCCGGCCATCGTCCTGAACGCCGGCGCCGATGCTCGCGTTTTGTTGATCTGCGATCACGCCGGGCGGGCGGTGCCGCAGCGCCTGGGCGACCTGGGCGTGCCGGCGGCGGAGTTCGAGCGGCACATCGCCTGGGATGTCGGGGCGGCGGCGGTCACGCGGCGGCTGGCCAGCGCCCTGGGCGCGCCGGCGATCATGCAGGCCTACTCGCGGCTCGTCATCGACTGCAACCGCGATCCGGATCGCGCGGACGCCGTCGTCGAGCGATCGGACGGAACCGACGTTCCCGGCAACCATGGCCTGACGCCGGCGGATCGCGCGGCCCGGATCGCCGAAATCCACGCGCCCTACCACGATCGGATCGCGTCGGAGCTGGATCGGCCATGGTCCCGGCCGCCGGCGGTGGTGATGATCCATAGCTTCACGCCGGTGATGTCCGAGTTCGCGCGGCCGTGGCTGATGGGTGTGCTGCACCTGAACAACTCGGCGCTCTCCGACGCCATGCTGCAGTTGCTGCAGGCGGAGCCGGACATGGTGGTGGGGGACAACGAGCCCTACGCCATGGACGGGGTCGACTACACCGCGCCTCGCCACGCGATGGCGCGGGGGCTAGACTATCTGGAGCTGGAGATCCGCCAGGATCTGATCGCGGACGAGGCGGGGCAGTCGCGCTTCGCCGACCTCATCGCCCGGCTGTTGCCCGTCGCCCTGTCGCGCGCCTAGGCGGCGGCCCGGCTGTCGTCGATCAACTCCACGTCCACGCTGACCTTCAGATCGCAGCCGCCGTCGCCGAACGCGGTGCCGGCCATGGGCGAGGCCTCCTCCGGGGTGCGGGTGGCGCCGACGCGGATCAGGTCTGGGGACTCCACCAGGGCGTTGGTGGGGTCGAATTCGATCCAGCCGAGATCGGGCAGGAAGACCTCGCACCAAGCATGCGTGGCCCCCGCGCCGCGCAGGCCCTGGCTCGCCAGCTTGGGCGAGTAGAGATAGCCGGTGACAAACCGGGCGGCGAAGCCGAGGCGGCGCACGCTCTCGATCATCAGCCAGGCGAAATCGCGGCAGGTGCCCTGGCCGAAAGCGATGGTCTCGGACGGGCGCTGCACCCCTGCCTCCTCCCGCGCGCCATAGGCGAACCGTTCATGGATGGCGGCGTTGATCCGCTGCAGCAGGTGCAGCGCCGGCTCGTTGGCGGCGGCCGGCAGGCTGTGCAGCCATTCGAGATAGCCGTGATCGTGATCGTCCGTGGCCGGGACGATGAAGGGGTCGAGCACCGTGCGGTCGGCGCTCTGGTAGACGATGGGCAGCAGGGAGCGCGGATCGTCTATGGGGGGCGGGCCGAGCGGCGCCGGATAGCGATCGATGACCAGCTCGCTGACCACCATCAGGTGATCGGCGTCCAGCTCCGGCTGGAAGTAGCAGACGCAATTGCCATAGGCGTCGTAGCTCCAGCGGGTGGAGCCGGAGGGGCTGAGGCGCAAGGAGGCCTCGACGATCCGCGTGGCGTGGCTGTCCAGCGGGCGCATCAGCAGTCGCCATGGGCCGAACTTCATCGGCTGGCTGTAGGTGTAGAGCGTCTCGTGGCGGATCTTGAGCCGTGACATTGGGGCCGCGCGCTGTAGGGGGTCGGCTGCTTTAATGCCTCAACTCGCCTTTGGTCGCCTCCGACCTCAGATTTCTCTTACCGCCAGCAGGGCGAAGGTCGCCAGCCAATGCTCTCCGGCATAGTCGTCGGCAAGGTGGGGCAGGGCGGCGGCGAAGTGCCGTTCCGCCGCTGCGCGCGCCGCCCCCTGGGCTGGCTCCCCGTGGGCCATGCCGTTTGCGATCCCCCGCCAGCACCAGGCGCGGCTGAGGTTCAGCCCGTCGAGATGGGCGATGCGGCCATCGCTGCGATCGGTGACGACGGCAGGCTCGAACAGGGCCGGCGGATCGAAATCGGCCACATTGGGCAGGAAGGCGGAGAACCAGTCGCTGAATTCCTCCGGCGCCAGCACCCGCCGCATGCATTCGGCTTCCGCCAGGGCCGGGGACAGGAAGTCCTCCCCGGACGGCTCCAGCGGCCGGTGGTTGGCGTCGGCCAGGAACCATCGGCGGGCGGTGGTCACGATGGCCTCATAGAGGGCCTCGTCGCGGCAGACCTGCGCATACTCCAGGGCCAGCGAGAGGGCGAAGGCCGAATTGCCGTGGGTTCCGGTCCGCACCGGATAGGCCAGCTTGTCCATATAGACCCGCAGGCGCAGGGCGAGGGCCGTGGCCAGGGGCTCCAGGGTGCGGGCCCAGCCGGGACGATAGGTAGCCCGCGACAGCTCGGCCTGCAGCATCAGCAGCCACGCCCAGCCATAGGGCCGCTCGAAGGTCTCGCTCGCCTGATGCTGGAGATAGTGCAACTCGGCCGCCACCTTTTCCCGGGTCAGGGCGTCGTCGAGGATGGCGCGGATGCGCACCCCCACGGCCGAGCTCTGCAGATGGGTCCGGTGCAGGGTGGCGAGCAGCCAGTAGCCGTGCACGCAGGAGTGCCAGTCGAAGCTGCCATAGAAGATGGGATGCAGCGCGCGCGGCGAGGCTACGTCCTCCGGCCCTTGCAGGACATGGTCCAGCTTACTCGGATATTCGCGGGTCACGTGGCCCAGCGCGATGGTCGCCCAACGCGACGCCTTGGAAGCGGTCAACATGGCGGGTCGTTTATCCTGGGCCGGCCGTATGGGGCCAGCGCTGCCTTGATTGCCGGGGCGACAATCGTTATCGCCCCCTCCTAGCGTAGTGTGGAGCGGCCCTATGGACGAACACAGCAGCAGCGACCTGCGGGGGCGCCCCCTGGCCCAGCAGATCCTGGCGGAGGTCCGGCACGCCACCCAGGAGATGGAAGCCGCCGGCTGGCGCGCCAAGCTGGTGTCGATCACCGTGGGCGACGGCTCGGCCGTCGACGTCTATGTCCGCAACCAGAAGCGCCGGGCGGCCGAGGCGGGGATCGAGTTCGAGGAGCGGAACTTCCCCGAGAGCATCAGCCACGACGAGCTGGAATCCGCGCTCCAGGCCCTGAACGCCGACCCGCGGGTGACCGGGGTCATCCTGCAGCGGCCGGTGCCGGCCCACATCAACCTGCGCCTGCTGCAGGCCACCATCAATCCGATGAAGGATGTCGAGGGCATGCACCCGGCCTCCATCGGCAACATCGTCTACAACCAGCTTGACCTCGCGCCCTGCACGGCGGCGGCGTCGGTGGAGCTGCTGAAGTCCACGGGCCTGAAGCTCGAAGGGCTGGAAGTGGTGGTGGTCGGCCACTCCGAGATCGTCGGCAAGCCGATCGCCTTCCTGCTGATGAGCGCGGGCGCGACGGTCACGGTCTGTCACCACATGACCCGTTCGGTCACCATGCACACCCGCCGCGCCGACGCTCTGTTCGTCGCCGTCGGCCGGCCCAAGCTGATCGACGGCTCCATGGTCAAGCCCGGCGCGGCGGTGATCGACATCGGCATCAACACGGTGACCGCGGCGGACGGGACCAAGAAGATCGTCGGCGACGTCGACTACGACTCGGTCAAGGACGTGGCCGCCTGGATCACCCCGGTGCCGGGCGGGGTCGGGGTGGTGACCACCGCGGTGCTGATGCGCAACACGGTGATCGCCCTGCGCCGCCAGAAGGCGGTCTATGAGGCGGCCTTCGCCGGTGGGGCGCCGCGCCCCACCAAGCTCGCCCTTGCTCGCGAGGGCGACCTGATCTCTCCCGAAGCCTGACCCCGGCGCGATAGCAGGTCATGTCGCACGAGCGGCTCCGGCGCCTCGACCTGAACCTGCTCTTCGTGTTCGAGGCGCTGCTGCGCACCGGCGGGGTTACCCGCGCCGCCGAAACCCTCGACGTGACCCAGAGCGCGGTCAGCCACGCCCTCTCCAATCTGCGCAACTATTTCGGCGACCCGCTGTTCGTGCGCAGCAAGGACGGCGTCTCGCCCACCCAGAAGGCGCAGATGCTGGCGCCGGCGGTGTTCCAGATCACCGCCCTCAGTCGCGACGCCCTGTTCCCCGAAGCCTGGTTCGATCCGCTGACCGCCGAGCGGGTGATCACCCTGTGCGTCAACGATCTCGGCGAACTGACCACCATGCCGCTGCTGATCGAGCGGCTGCGGCAGGCGGCGCCCCGCTGCACTCTGCGCACGGTGCAGATGATCGGTTCGGAGCTGGAGGTCGCGCTGGAGAACGGCACGGTGGATCTGGCGCTGGCGGGGCCGCTCAAGTTCTCCGGCGATGTGCTGCAGCAAAAGCTCTACACGCAGAATTTCGTGGTGCTCGCCAACGCGTCTTCCGCCCTGAAGAGCCCCATCAGCCTGGAGGAGTTCGAAGCGGCTGAGCAGGTGGTGGTCATCCCCTCGCGGGTCGATGTGATGCCCCTGAACCCGGCGCTGCAGGACCTGGGGGTGGTGAGGAAGGCCTATCTCACCACGCCCCACACCCTGGTGCTGCCCGCCATCATCCGTCGCAACCCCAGTCTGATCTCGGTCATTCCGCGGATCACCTCCCAGACCCTTGGATCGCTCGAGGGGCTTCAGATGCTGGAAACCGCGTTTGAGCTGCCGTCATTTCCGATTGCTCAGTTCTGGCATCGGCGCTTCGCGGCGGACACCTTCAATGTCTGGCTCCGCGCTTTGATGCGCGACCTCTTCTTCAAGAACCAGGACTTCGACGTCGGTTGAACATGAGTAGGGCTCATGCGGTTTATGAGTCCCGTCCGCTTGTTCAGAGCTTACCGTAGGCCGCTTAAAGCGCGCCGCAGAACGGGGAGGCCGGCGATGGGGGGCAGACTGACCAACGAGGTGGCGATCGTCACCGGCGGCGGTCGCGGGTTCGGTCGCGCCATCGCCGAACGCTTCGCCGCCGAGGGGGCGGCCGTTGTGATCGTCGCCCGGACCAAGGGCCAGATCGACGCTGTGGCGGCGCGGATCAAGGCGGGCGGGGGGAGGGCGCTCGCGGTCGTGGCCGACGTCACCCAGCCGGCGCAGGTGCAGGGCGTGGTGGCCGCAGCCAAGGCCAAGTTCGGCCCGGTCGACCTGATGGTCAACAACGCCGGGCAGGCCGGTCCGTTCGGTCCGCTTGGCGTCGTCGATCCGGAAAAATGGTGGCAGGCCCAGGCCGTGCACGTGCGTGCGCCCCTGATGTTCATGAGTGCGGTGCTGCCGGAGATGCGCGCCCGGCGGCATGGCCGCATCATCAATGTCGCGTCCCTTGGCGGACGGCAGGTGACCACGGGCCTTTCGGCTTACGGGGTGGGCCACGCCGCGCTGATCCGCCTGACCGAACATGTCGCCCAGGAATCGGCGGTGCACGGCGTCGCCGCCTTCGCTATCGAGCCGGGATCGGCCAACACCGACATGACGATCGCCACCGTCGCCGACCCCGACGCCCGGCGTTGGTCCCCCGATCTGGTCGGTTTCCTCAAAGTGTTGCAGTCCGAACACGCCGATCCGGAGCCGCGTCTGGCGCGCTGCGCGGACATGTGTTTGCGCCTCGCCTCGGGCCGCTACGATGGCCTAACCGGTTCATATCTAGAGCCGGACGACGATTTCGACGCCCTGCTCGAGGCGAAGAACGACCAGCGCTAGGCGGCGCATACCGTTTAGGTCGCATGCTACTTTATGAGGCTCGCTCATGACTGGGATGAGCGAGGTCGGATTGCAGCCCTGAAATACCGTGGCTCTTTAGCGGCCCCCGCATCAAGCGGAACGTCCGGTCGCATCCTTGCGTGCGGGCAAGAGAACAGCGTCGCCGGCGCGAAGCCGGTAGAGGGAGAATTCGACTTCATGGCTTTTCCAAGCATTCGCCAGTCGTGCCTGAATCGCGTCGCGGCCCCCTGGTCGGCGGTCGCGGTTGTGCTCGCGTCGGCCGCCCTGGCCACCGGCGCCCAGGCGCAAAACGCCCCGCAGGACACGGTCGCCGAGGTGGTGGTGACGGCGCAATTCCGCGCCGAGAACGTCCAGACCACCCCGCTGGCCATCACCGCGGTCAACAGCGCCATGCTGGAGAGCCGCAGCCAGACCAGCATCGCCGACGTGACCGCCCAGGCCCCCAACGTGCAGCTCCGTCCCGCCGGCGCCGCCTTCGGCAACTCGCTCACCGCCTCGATCCGCGGCGTGGGCCAGGGGGACTTCAACCCGGCCCTGGAGCCGGGCGTCGGCATGTATGTCGATGACGTCTACTACGCCAGTCTGACCGGTTCGATCTTCGACCTGCTCGACCTCGACCGGGTCGAAATCCTGCGCGGCCCGCAAGGCACGCTGTCGGGCAAGGCCTCCATCGGCGGCGCGGTGAAGCTCTATTCGAAGAAGCCCAGCAACACGAACGGCGGCTTCATCGAAGGCACCTACGGCAGCTACAAGCGCACCGACGTTCGCGCTTCAGGCAACTTCGTCGTCATCCCGGACAAGCTGTTCGTTCGCCTCGCCGGCGTCAGCAAGCATCGCGATGGCTACGTCGACCGGATCGATTTCACTTGCGCCAACCCGGGGCCCATCTCGGCCGGCATCCCGACCATGGCCAGCTCAAGCTGTAAGATGGGGACTGAAGGCGGCAAGGCCTACACGGCACTTCGGGCCTCGGTCCGCTACCTCGCCACCGAGAAGCTCGAGTTCAACCTGATCGCCGACGCGACCCACGAGAAGTCGGACGCGACGCCGAACACCCTGCTGGTCGCCGATCAGACGACCTGCGCGGCCACGGGTAGCTGCCGCCGTTCGACCACCTACAACAACGTCCCCTACGACAGCCGCTTCATCCCGAGTGATCCCTTCGTCACCTATTCCAGCTATAACGACACGGGGTCTTTCAACGACGGCTCGAAGAAGAACCCCTTCTACGCCACGCCCCAGAGCACCCTGAAGGGCGTCGGCTTCTCCGGCACCATGGACTACAAGCTTGCCGACAAGCTGGCTCTGAAGACCATCACCGCCTACCGCTACTACAAGAGCGAGTTCGGCAACGACAACGACGCCTCGCCGCTGGTGATCGACCAGGGTGCGGGCGCCCTGACCCACCGCCAGTTCCAGCAGGAAGTGCGGCTGAACGGGACCCTGTTCGACGACAAGGTCGACTTCACCCTGGGCGGCTTCTACTTCCGCCAGAAGACGCTCTACGCGACCCGCCAGGACCTGATGTATGTCGCGCCGATCTTCGACTTCGTCGGCAACGACCCCGTCCTCGCCCACACCAAGGCGGCGTTCGCCCATGCCGTCTGGCACGTCACCGACAAGCTGAACCTGACCGGCGGCCTGCGGTACAGCGACGAAGACAAGGCCTATACCTACTATCGCTACAGCCCGGGCACGACGACCAACCACCCCGCCCTGGGCGCCCTGAGCGGCGTCACGGGTCTGTTCAACGGCAAGCGCTGGGACTACCGGATCAACGCCAACTACCAGTGGACTCCGGAGTTCATGACCTACTTCGAGACCGCCACCGGCTATAAGGGCGGCGGTATCAACCCGCGGCCGTTCAACCCGGGCCAGGTGCTTCCGTTCAACCCCGAAACGCTGACGTCGTACGAAGTCGGCTTCAAGTCGAACCTGTTCGACCGCCGCGTTCGACTGAACGTCTCGACCTTCTACAACAAGTACAACGACATCCAGTTCGGTGCCCGTGTCTGCCAGGTGACCAGCCCAATCTATGCCACCACCCCGTGCGCGCAGATCCAGAACGCCGGCAACGCGACGGTGAAGGGCGCCGAACTCGAGACCGAGCTGCACCCGATCCCCGGTCTGACGATCGACGGCTCGCTGAGCTACCTGGACTTCAAGTACACCTACATCAGCCCGCTGGTGAGTGGAATCACCACCGATTCGCAGCCGGCTGGCGTGGGCAAGTGGAAGTGGAGCATTGGCGCCCAGTATGAGATCGACATGGGTGAGCTTGGCTCGCTGACGCCGCGGGTCGACGTCTACTATCAGAGCTCGTTCTTTGGGAACGCGAACAACTCCAACCTGAGCAAGATCGCGCCCTACACTGTCTCCAACGCCCGTCTGACCTGGCGGCCGAAGGAAGGCGACTGGGACGTGTCCCTGGAAGTCACCAACCTCACGGACAAGCTCTACTACATCAACAAGAGCGACTTCCTGGCGTTCGGTGGCTACATCACCGGCCAGCCAGCCCAGCCGCGGTCCTACGCCGTGACTGTGAAGAAGCGCTTCTAAGTATCGACGCCCGGACGGACGCTTTCGTCCGGGCGCTTTTTTGGGCGAGGCAATATTCATCCTCGTCAAGGACTTAGCTTTGATCCCGGTCAGTGATGGCCGGGATTTCTCTAGGCAGATTAAGCGCTCGCCGGCATAGTCCGGCGCAAATATTCGGGGAAACGAGATGGTCGCCAAAACATCTGACGGACGCGTGCCGCGCCGAGCTGTTCGGCTGTTCGCGGGCGCCGCCCTGGGCGGCCTCGCCAGCGCCGCTGCGGCCGTTGCGGCCCTCGCGGCGGCGGCCGGCCAGCCCAGCTTTACCCCCGCCCAGGTCCAACAGGGTCAGGGAGTCTACGCCAAGAACTGCGCCACCTGCCACGGCGGCGCCCTGCAGGGTGCGGTGGGGCCGGCGATGACCGGCGCGACCTTCGAGCGCAACTGGCGGGGCAAGCCGGCGCAGGAACTGTTCGACGTCACCTCCCAGACCATGCCGCAGACGGCGCCCGGCAGCCTGTCGGACGACGACAATCTGGCGCTGGTGGCCTTCACCCTCTCCAAGAACGGCTATGCGCCGGGCGCCCAGGCCCTGACCAAGGCCAACCTCGGCGTCGCCCTCGGCGCCCCCGTCATGGCCGCCGCGGCTGGCGGTCTCGTGGGCCATCCCGAGGTGGAGGAGGGCCCCAATTTCGGTCCGCCGCCGGCCCCCAACACCACGCCGATCAGCGCCAGGCGCACCGGCGGGGCGAACCAGACCTATCCCATCGGCCCGGCCGAGCACGGGACGGCGACTGGTACGGGCCCGAGCGACAAGGACATCTCCGCCATCGCCCCCGGCGACTGGCTGACCTACAACCGTACCTTCAAGGGCGACCGTTATTCGCCGCTGAGCCAGATCAACACGGCCAATGTGGGCCGGATGGTCCCCAAGTGCGTGTTCCAGCTCGGCGAGCCGGGCAGCTTCCAGAACAATCCCCTGGTCCACAACGGGGTGATGTATGTCACCTCCAGCCACAAGATCTTCGCCATCGACGCGGCGACCTGCGCGGCCAAGTGGGGCTACAACTATGTGGCTTCGGACCCGGAGCGTTTCCCCGCGACCCGCGGCCTCGCCCTCTATGAAGGCAAACTCTACAAGGGCACGGCGGACGGCCACCTGCTGGCCCTCGACGCCGCCAACGGCAAGCTCCTCTGGGAAGCCATCGTCGACGACTCCAACCTCGGCTACTGCGTCTCCGGCGCGCCGATGGCGGTGAAGGGCAAGGTCATCGTCGGCGAATGCGGTGGCGACAACGGCATCAAGGGCCACATCCACGCTTTCGACGCGGTCACGGGCAAGCCCCTGTGGACCTTCGACACCATCCCCACCGGCAATCAGCCCGGCGCCGAGACCTGGGGCGGTGGGCAGGCCCAGGGCGGCGGGCCGTCCTGGTCGACCAGCACCGTCGATCTGGGCGCCAATCTGGTGATGTTCCCCATCGGCAACCCGGGACCGGACTTCAACGGCGAAGGGCGGCCGGGGATCAACCTCTATACCGGTTCGGTGGTCGCCCTTGATATCGAGACCGGCAAGCTGGCCTGGTACGCCCAGCAGGTGCCCCACGACATCCGCGACTGGGACACCGCCGCGGCCCCGACCATCTACGAGCGGGGCGGCAAGCGCTACATGGCGGTCGCCAGCAAGGACGGCCACCTCTACATCTACGATCGCGACACCCGGAAGGAGCTGGCCAAGGCCCAGCTACAGAGCCGTTACGAAAACGGCGAGGGGCCGCTCAGCAAGGATAAGCCCACCACCTTCTGTCCCGGCGCACACGGCCAGTGGAATGGGGCGGGCTATTCGCCCGTCACGGGTCTGCTGTTCACCGGCTCGGAGGAGCGCTGCGACACCGTCCAGGTGGTGGAGCCCCGGTACAGCCCGGGCCGCGGCTACTATGCCGCCCGCATTATGACCGACCAGTCCAACGCCGGCATCGGCTGGATTCGCGGCTTCGACGCCGTCACCGGCAAGATGGCGTGGAGCTACAAGTCGGAGAAGCCGGTCACCGCGGCGATGACCCCGACGGCGGGGGGGCTGCTGTTCACCGGGGACACCGCCGGCCAGTTCCTGGCCCTCGACCAGAAGACCGGCAAGGTTCTCTACCGCTTCAACACGGGCGGCTCGATGGCTGGCGGAATGGCGTCCTACACGGTGGGCGGCAAGCAGTATCTGGCTGTCGCTTCGGGCAACACCTCGCGCGATGTGGCGGCCCCTTACGGCGCGGCCACCATCATCGTTTTCGGTCTGCCGTAAGGGATTGCGGCCAATCGCTGCGACGCTTGGTCGCCGCTACCTTACCGCTTTGGTAACCACTTCCGGTTGAATGAAAGATTGAACCGCGTCGCGGGGCTGTCCAGTATGCGCCGGCGCACCACCGGAGGTTTTCGGTGGGGCGCGGGCGGACGAGGATGGACCGAGAGGGCGCGTTGACGATCAGTTTGCAGACCGCCGCCTTGACCGAGAAACCCCTCCCAGAGATCAGCGCCCCGCTTCCGGATTCGGACGTCAAGGGCGTGCTCGTCTGGGGAATGGGGTCCCTCGATTATGTGGCGGAAGAGTATTTCGTTTACGGCCTGACTGATGTCGTCGAGCCGCTGTCGATCTGCGACGTCACCGACATGTCGACACGCAGCCAGGTCGCCGACGAGCGGCCGGCGCACTACCAGCCGGTGGTCCTGAAGGCGCTGCAGCCCTATCGCACCCGCATCATCGTCAGCCGCCCGGTCGATCCGGCGCGTTTCAGCGGCAATATGCTGGTGGAGTTCTCTCACCCCTCGAAGGGCGGCCAGCCGGCGACCTGGGGCAACATCAGCAAGTTTCTCGCCCGTAACGGGGACGTGCATGTCTCCGTCCAGCATCCGTTGACCTTCCCGGCGGTCCGCGCCGCCGATCCCGAGCGCTACGGCGGTCTGGAAGCGGCGCACCTCAGCCAGGGCTGGGGCATGATGGCCCAGATCGGCTGGCTGCTGAAGGCGGGCGATCTACCGGCGACGCTGGCGCCCTTCCGCGCCCGGCGGCTCTATCAGGCCGGTTATTCGATGACCGGGCTGGCCGTGGCCAACTTCGCCAACTTCTTCCACGGCGCGGCGCGCATGGCCGACGGCGCCCCGGTGTTCGACGCCTATATGCCGATGACGTGGAACGCCTATATGCGGCCCCTCGACGTGCCGGTGCTGCAGATCAACAGCCAGTGCGAGATCACCCAACTGCCGGAGCGCGGGGACGCCAGCCGCCGCGAGGACAGCGACGATCCGGCGAACCGCTATCGACTGTTCGAGGTGGCCGGGGCCCCCCACATCAACCTGCGTCCCAAGGACGGAACCGTCGAGCCAGCCCGCGGCGTGCCGTACGAGGTCGACTGGGGCGGGCCGCGCCTATCCTGGACCAACACGGTCAAGACCTTCCCGCCCGGCGCAGTCCCCAACGACCTGCCGATCCATCTCGTGATCACCACCATGTTCGATCACCTGAAGGCGTGGGTGGACGATGGAATCGCGCCGCCCCGCGCGCCGCGGCTACGGACCGGCGAGGGCTTCGCACCGGTCCTGGACGCGGACGGCAATCCCATGGGCGGCCTGCGGCTGCCGCAGATGGACGTCCCCAGCGCCGTACGCGGCGTCGGCAGCATCCATGACGACCATGTGCTGTTCAGCTACATGCTGCCCTTCACCCCTGACGTGATGAAAGCCCGCCACGGCAGTCACGAAGCCTATGTGGACCGTATCCGGGCGGCTTCCGCAGCGCTGGTGGAAAGCCGCCTCCTGGCGCCCTACGCCGCCGACGATCTGAACCAGGCCGCGGAACGCAGCACCGCCTTCTGAGTTCGGCGCAGACGCACGCGATCCCTTCATCTTGAAGTGGGGGCGCCTATCTGCTCGAAACCGGACCTATCCGAAGGGCTTCGGTCCATCTGCCTGGAGCTGCGACATGCCCGTCGATCCCAATCAACTGAAGCGGCGGGAACTGGTGGTTCGTGTGGCGACGCTCGAACTGCTGGTCGCGGATCTGATCCACCTGATGCGCCAAGTCGCACCCGAGCAGGTCGACGCCCTCCTGGCCGAGGCGGCGGTCGACCGGGACGCCCAGGAGGCGCGGGAGATGCCGGCCGGCGCCGAGAACCAGCGCTACCGCCTGCATCAGGTGTTCGAGGAACGTCACCGCCAACTGAAGCACAGACGCTTTTCCCGCGGACACGCCGCGCCTCCCACCGATTGAGGGCCTCAGGCGCGTTAAAAGATTGAATTCGAGCCAGTTTTTGGCGGCGCTCCTCATTGTGCGGCCAAAAAATATGTCGGGGGGAACTACTCAGTGAGTTCCGCGTTGTCGTCCAATTATGGTGTGTCGGCTTGCCGACAGAGTGGGGGGCGATGCAGGGGGTGTTCGTCAGGGGACAAGCATCTTCCGACGGTGAGTCCATCCTGGCTTTGCGCGCGGCGGTCCAGGCCGGCGGCGCCTTGTTTGACTGCCTCCCCATCGCCGTATGCGCTTTTGATTGCGCCGGGGCTCTGGTGGCCGCCAACGCCAAGGCGGCGGAGCTGTGCCGGGGGCCGGCGACCGGCGGGGCCTGGCTGGAGCTGCTGTCGCTGCCGCCGCCCGTGCGCGACCGCGAGATGACCTTCACCCGCGCGGACGGTTCGATCGCAACCGTCCTGGCCAGCGTCAATCCGGTTTTCGACGACGAGGGCGAGGCCATCGGCGCGGTGTGCTGTGCACAGGACATCACCGAGCTGAAGCGGACGCAGCAGGATCTCGCCGCGCGCGAGCGCTGGTACGAGGACATTCTCGAGAGCTTGCCGGCGCCGATCTATACGACCGACGAAAAGGGCGTTGTCACCTTCTACAACCGGGCGGCGGCGGATTTCGCGGGGCGCGAGCCTGAGCCGGGGGTGGATCGGTGGTGCGTGAGTTGGCGCATGCGGGCGGCCAATGGCGAGCCGATGCCGGTGGACGATTGCGCCGTGGCTCAGGCGATCGAGGACCAGCGGCCGATCCGCGGCCATGAAGCGGTGGCCGAGCGGCCGGACGGAACGCGGGTTCCCTTTCTCGCCTATCCGACGCCGCTTCGGAACGGCCGGGGTGAACTGGTCGGCGCCGTCAACATGCTGCTCGACCTCACCGACCGGAAGCAGGCCGAGGAGCAGCACCGGGCCATGCTGGCCGAGCTGAACCATCGAGTGAAGAACACGCTCGCGACAGTGCTCTCCATCGCCCAGCAGACCTCCCGCACGGCCCCCGATCCCGCCAGCTTCTCGTCGAGTTTCGAAGCGCGGGTGCTCGCCCTGTCCGCCGCCCACGACATCCTGGCCCGCAACGGCTGGACCGGGGCGGATTTGCTCGAGCTGGTGCGGCGCGAACTGGAGCCCTATCGGCGGGCGGACCCGGACCAGATCACGATCGGGGGGCCAAAGGTGGTGCTGCAGCCGCGCGTCGCTCTCGCCCTTGGCATGGTGGTGCACGAACTCGCCGCCAACGCTGCACGGCACGGATCCCTGGCTACGCTGAAAGGGCGCCTGAGCGTCGAATGGCGGGTGACCGCGCATGGATCCGAGCCGTCGACGCGCGCCCTGAGCCTCGACTGGATCGAGACGGGGGGACCGCCGGCGACGGCGCCGTTGCGCCGCGGGTTCGGCCTGCGGCTGATAAACCACAGTGTGACGCGCGATCTGAATGGGCGGGCGAATTTCGATTTCGGCCCGTCCGGGCTGAGCTGCCGGATCGAGACGCCGGTCTGGCCCGGCCCGGGCTAACGCGCCGCCACGGTGGCCTTTTACCCAACCCAGGCGATTGCGCCTGAGTGGGGTGGCGGGCTTACGGGGTTTGCACTGACTTCACGAAGGCCTCGATGTCGGCAAGGTCCTCGGGCGGCAGCGCGCCGTCCCAGCTCGGCATGCCCTTGTCCGGGCGGCCGTCCTTCACCGTGGTGGCGAACACCTCCGGGGCCTTGTCACCATTGCGCTTGTTGAGCTGACGCAGGTCCACCGCGGGGTCGCTCTGCACGGCGTCCTCGCCGTGGCAGGAGCCGCAGTTGCTGTTGAACTTGGTACGCCCGGCGGCCGGATCGGCCGCAAAGGCGCCGGTGGGGCCGATCAGAACCGCCGCCACCGTCAGGGCGCGCACGGCATTGGAAAGCTTCATCGTCTGGTTTCCTCAACGCCGCCTCGGCAGCGCATACTCATAGGTGTCTGCCTTCGGGCAGTTTCATGAACCCATTTGGTATCATTGCGGCAGCATATGACGCTAGGCTCTTGCCGCGGCGACCGGTCAGGAGGCGAGGATGCCCGCCGTGTCGTCGACCATGATGGCCGCCTCGGGACCTTCCAGCCAGAAGGCGATCTTCTGCAGCAGTTCGGCGGCCCGCACGGGCTTGGCGAGCACATCGCTCATGCCCGCCTGCAGGTATTCCCGCACCTGTTCGGGCAGCACATTGGCCGTGAGCCCCAGGATCGGCAGATGGGTGTAGGCGCCACCGAGCGCCCGAATCGCCCGGGTCGCCTCGATGCCGTTCATCACTGGCATCTGCACGTCCATCAGGATGAGGTCGAAACCGCCACGCCGGGCCGCAGCGAGGCCTTCCGCGCCGTTCACGGCCTCGATCACATGGATATCGAGAGGCTCCAGCACGGCCCGGAATAGCTGACGGTTGGCCGAATTGTCCTCGACCAGCAGGACGACGAGAGCGTCGGGCAGGGTGGGGGACGCCGGCTCGGCGGCCTTGGCGGCCTCCACCGCCTCCGGGGCCTCGATGGTGAACCAGAAGGTGGAGCCGACGCCCACCTCGCTCTCCACGCCGATCTCGCCGCCCATCAGCCGCGCGAGGCCGGCGCAGATGGCGAGGCCGAGGCCGGTGCCGCCGAAGTTGCGGGTGGTGGTGGTGTCGGCCTGGCTGAACCGCTGGAACAGGCGCGCCTGAACTTCGGGGGGGATGCCGATGCCGCTGTCGCTGACCGCGAAACGAATGGCGGAAGCCGACTGCCGCTCGGCCGTCAGCCGGATCTGGCCGCCGCGAGGGGTGAACTTGACCGCATTGCCCAGGAGATTGAGCAGAATCTGTCGCAGGCGGACCGGGTCGACCAGCACATGGCTCGGCAGGGCGTCGTCGATGTCGACGGCGATCTCCAGGGCGCTCAGCGACGCCTGCCCGCTGAGAAGGGCCGTCGCCTCATAGACAAAGGCCGGGAGGTCGACCGGCTCGGGGGCCAGTTCCAGATGCCCGGCTTCGATCTTGGAGAAGTCGAGCACGTCGTTGACGATGGTCAGCAACTGCTGGCTGGCGTCGCTTACCCGGCCGACATAGTGCCGCTCGGGTTCCTTCAGGTCCGCCCCGGCGAGGAGCTCGGAGAAGCCGAGGATGGCGGTCAGCGGCGTGCGCAACTCATGGCTCATATTGGCCACGAAGTCGGACTTTGCCCGACTGGCCTGCTCGGCCTTCTGCTTGGCGTCCTCCAGTGCGGCGAGGGCGTCGCGCTCGGCCGAGGTGTCGTGTGCAAGCTGCACATAGCCGACGAGCGCCCCCGCTTCGCTGCGGATCGGCTCGATGCTGACCCCGACCCAGACGCGTTCGCCGTCTTTGCGGACGGCCCAGCCCTTTCCGTCGTATTTGCCGGTCGCCAGGGCGATGGACAGCATGGAGGAGAGCCGCTGGGCCTGGCGGTCTTCCTCGGTCATGAAGATTTCCGCTGACCGGCCCAGAACCTCTTCGCTGGTGTAGCCGCTGATCCTGGCGGCGCCGGCGTTCCAGCTCGACACCCGCCCGTCAGGATCGAGCATATAGATGGCGTAGTCCATCACGCTGTCGACGATCAGCCGCAGCCGTTGTTCGGCGCCGATGGCGCTGTCGCGGGCCTGTTCGGCTGCGAGACCCGCGGCCCTGAGGCTGGCCTCGAGGCGCCGCCGCTCGGCCAGGGACGCCGCCACGGGCAGAGCGGTGAAGGTGCAGGCGGCCAGGAGCACCTGCGCCGCCAGGACGCGCTCGGCGATTGGCCCCATGAGGGCGAACGGACCGGAACCGAACACGGCTGCGCCAAGGGCGAGGGCGGCGAGCATCAACTGTCCAAGCGCCACGCCCGCCACGCCCAGGGAAAAGGCGAGCAGGATCAGCAGCGGCGGTGCAAGGTAGAGGACTGGGGCTTCGATCTGGGTGAGCACGGCGCCGACGACGAGGCCGAATGACGCCAGGGACAGGACCGTGCGCATGCGCCGTCCGGCGGTCCAAAGGCCGCTGTCGGTTCCGCTCAGCAGGGTGGCGAAGGCCGGTGTGAGGGTCAGCAGGCCAAGGGCGTCCCCGGTCATCCAGGCCGCAAAGCGGTGCAGGGCCTCGCCGCCGTCGAAGACGTGATTGGAGAGGGCGAGGATTGCGGCGGCGGGGGCGGGGACGAGCACCCCCACGAGCAGGCAGAAGATCAGCACTTCCCCCAGGCGGGTGAAGTCGAGCCGGCCGCCGAGGAAACGCCTTATGCCCCAGGCGGCGGCCCCGGCTTCCAGCGCGTTCACGGCTCCGGCGAGGAGGCCGAAGGTCGGGGGTTCGCCGCGGGCTGCGCCTGCGGCCCAGACGCCGACGAGGCCGGCGGTCAGCAGGCCAGGCCACATGCGCAGGGGCGAACGCAGAGTGATGGCGAGCAGAAGCGAAGTGACGGGCCAGATCGGCGCCAGTCCCGCGTTGCGCGGCGCGCCCAGGCTGACCCAGGCCGCGAAGCAGATCAGCCCTGCGACGACGATGAGCAGAAGCAGCGTCGAAGTCGTTCCACGGGGACGCAGCAGCGCGATAGCTTGGCTATCCTCGCTTCCCCCGCTTCTCGACACTCCCGTCATGGGATGCTCTCCGCAGTCATGCCCCCTCTTTGCATCAGCGAGGGTTAGCGGAGCGGTTACCGGTGGAGGATTTTCTGCGGCGGAACGCCACATATGCGAAAGACCATACGAAAAAGGCCGGGGCTTGCGGCCCCGGCCTTCGAGAGAACAGCTTTTGGCGACTGTCAGAAGTTGTACTGCAGGGTCACGCCCACTTCGCGTGGCCGGCCCATGGTGAAGCCGACGGCGCGGCGATCGGGGAACTGGAAGGGCTGGGCCGCGTTAGGCGCCCCGCCCGCGTCCCAATAGCCGCCGCCGAAGCTGCTGGCGTAGGACGCGTAGGTCTTGTCGAGCAGGTTGTTGGCGAACAGCGAGACGCTGAACTTGCGATCGGGGCTGCGCCAGTTGATCCGGCCGTTCACCAGCCCATAGGCCGGCAGGATGTACTGGGAATCGACCAGCTCGCTCGGGTGGGTCGGTTGGTCGCCGACATAGGAGTAGCTGAGGTTGAAGCCCAAGTCGCCCATGGTGGCCAGGGGCAGGGTGTAGGTCATGCCGATGTTGTAGGACGGCGAGGGCTGGGACGGGAACAGGTAGGGCCCGCTGTTGGCCACCGGATCCGACAGCTTGTAATCAGTCAGGCCGAGAGAGAAGTCGAAGGTCAGGTTGCGCAGCAGCGCGAGCTGGCCGTCGAGTTCCAGGCCCCAGGTATCCACGTCGCCGGAATTGACCTGCAGGATGCGGAAGCCGACCGGGCAGGCCGTGATGCCTTCATTGACGCAGGAGACCTGACGCGCGCCCTGGCGGTTGGTCCATTGCATGTAGAAGAGGGTCGGGTTGACCCGCAGACGGCCGCCCAACAGGGTCGCCCGGGCGCCGAGTTCGTAGTTGATGACCTTTTCAGGCGGGATCGACTTGATGAAGTCGCCGCTCTGAGCCGGCCCCGGCACGTTCTGCAGAATGGTGAAGCTGTAGGAGCCCGCACGATAGGCCTTGGACGCCGTGGCGTAGGCCATGATGTCCTTGGTGAAGTGGTAGTCCACCGTGCCGCGCCAATCGACCTGCTGCCAGCTGTCGTCGGCCGTGACGTTGGTCGAGTCGGTGCCCGGCGCCGGCGTGAAGTTGGCCGAACGGTAGGCGGTCTGATCCAGGGCCTTCTTATCATAGGCGTACCGCAGGCCGCCGGTGACGTTCAACTTGTCGGTGACGTGCCACGTGGCGTTGGCAAAGACCCCGTAGGAGTTCGACTTGCCCTTGTTCAGGTTGTTGTCGGTGATGAACAGGCCGGCGTCGTTGTTTCCGTTCGCCGTTCCGCCCGTCACACCGTTGAATGCGGCGGTGCCGCGGCGCGTCAGGACGTTGCCGTACGATTTCGAGCTTTCGTGGAAGTAGTTGAGGCCGCCGACGAAGTCGACCTTGTCATTGAACAGCGACGCGTTGAGCTGGAATTCCTGATAGACGGTGTTCGACTTCACATTATCGGGCCGACGCTCCATGCCGAGCATCTGCCAGTCCACCATGGCCTCGTGGATCAGTTGGGAGATGCCGGTGGTGGAGGTGATGCTCAGCTTGTCGGTCAGGTTCCAGACGATGTTGGAGTCGCCCTGCCAGTATTCGTTGTCGTTGAACTGCAGGCAGGCGTTGCTCCAGTCCGGATTGAAATTGTCGATCAGGCACTGGCCGGGCGCGGTGAAGGGGTCGATCACCAGGCGGGGGTCGTTGTAGGCCGCCAGCGGAGCCTGGCCTGAGCGCTTATAGGCGTCGTTCAGCCAGCCAGCATAGTTGCCCTGGATCACGCCATCGACGCCCGGGCGCATGTCGAATTCGTGGAGGATCTGCGGGTTGCCTTCGGACTTGGAGTCGCTCCAGAAGAAGCCGAAGTCGGCAGTGATGTTGCTGGTGGGCTTCCACCGCGCCTGCAGGCGCAGCACCTTGTCCTCGGAACCGCCGAGGAGCTGCGGCCCGCGCTTGACGTAGCCTTCCTGGTACAGCGAACCGGCTTGCGCCCGGATGGCGAGGGTTTCGCCGATCGGGATGTTGACGGCGCCGATGATGTCCTGGCGCTTGAAGTTCCCCAGGGTGCCCTTCAGGTAGCCGCCGAAGTCGTTGGTCGGCTTCTGGGTGACGATGCGGATGGCGCCGCCCGTGGAGTTGCGGCCGAACAGGGTGCCCTGCGGGCCGCGCAGTACTTCGATGCGGTCGATGTCGAACACCCGGAACACCGACCCGGCGGTGCGGGGCACGTAGATGTTGTCGATATACATGGCGACGCCGCGCTCGCCGGTGGCGCCGCCGCCGCCGGAGATGCCGCGGATGCTGAAGGTCGGCGAGGCGTTGCCGGAGCCGCGGGCGCCCTGGATCGCCAGGTTCGGCGTGAACAGGGTCAGATCGGAGACGTTCTGGATGCCCTTGGCCTCGATCTTCGCGCCCGACAGAGCGAGGACCGACAGCGGGGTATCCTGCAGGTTCATCTCGCGGCGCTCGGCCGTGACGACGAGTTCTTCAACCTGCGCGCCCTCTTGGGCGTAGGCTGCGGGGGCGGCGGTTGTGGCGATAACGGCGGCGCTCGCCGCTGCGAACAAATAGCCGCGAGCGCCCGCATTGCGGGCGCGCCCTGAATTCCTAAGCATTGCCAGTCCCTCTCAATGGTACGTTTTTGGCTTGGGCCGCCCACCACCAGGGCATTTGGTCCAAGCTTATTGCGGCAACAACACCATCGTTTTTGCGGTATTGCAAGTCGCCGCCATCGCCGCCGAACTGACGGCGCAGTACAATTTTTCGACTGTGTGATAAAAGCCGCATCTATAGGTGGACTGCTTTTCGCATTGCTCGCCCACCGTCCCGTTCGGCCAGCCGTTCGTCGATATTATTGGCGCCCATGTACAATTGTTGCTTGTCGGACATGGGTCGGACTTGTGGATATATGTGGAGCCATCAATGACCTTGCCAACCGCCTGGAATGTGCCACCCTTGGGGTAATGATCGCTGCGGGACCAACCCGACAGCGGCTTCGTCGGGGGGACCTAATGATCAAGCACCACATCACGGGATACGTGCGCTCGGGCGTCGGCAAGGGCGCCCTCATGGCGGCGGCTGCGGCGGCGGCACTTTGCGCCGGGGCGGGGGCCGCCCACGCTCAGGATACGGCCCTCGAAGAGATCATCGTTACGGCGGAACGGCGGGCGACCACGCTGCAGAACACGCCCTTGTCCATCATCGCCCTGACGGCGAACACCGTCGAAGCCAAGGGCATCGACGACCTTAGCGACCTCGGGCTGGTCACCCCCAACCTGTCCATCATGGGCGGCCGGACGGGGGGCAACAACGCCCCGACCTTCACCATCCGCGGCATCGGCGGCGGCGGCGGCGCCGCGGGCGAGCGCGGCGTCGGCATGTATATCGACGGCATCTTCGTGCCGCGCACCTCCGGCTCGGTGTTCCGGGTGTTCGACATCGACCGCATTGAAGTGCTGCGCGGCCCGCAAGGCACCCTGTTCGGGCGCAACTCCACCGGCGGGGCGATCCGCCTCTTCACCAAGCAGCCCGGGAAGGAGTTCGACGCCTACGTCCGCGGCACTCTGGGCAACATGGACCGGCACGACGTCGTCGGCATGGTCAACATCCCGGTCAGCGACACCTTCGCCATCCGCGCCCAGGCGGGCTGGCTGAACCAGGACGGCTACGTCAAACGCGGCGGGCAGGAACTCGGCAGCTCGAAGGACAAGGTGGTCCGCATCCAGGCCGCCTGGGATGTGACCCCGAACTTCAAGGCGACCTTCGGCGGCTTCTACAGCGACTCCAAGTCCAGCGGCAATCCGCAGGACATTGTCGAATTCGACATGCGCCCGGGCATCGAGGGATTTGTGCAGGGTAACTATGCGGACTGGTTCAACGACGCTTTGAAGAAGTCCGGCCAAGCGCCTCTGGCCGCCTATAACGATCCCCGGATTGTCCGGGACGACTACACCTCGGCGGAGTTCTGCCTCGTCGACGATTTCGACCCGGACTGGGACCCGGCCTGCAACCTATATAACAACAACAAATACACGCAGCTCGACGCCAACCTGGTCTGGAAGCTGAGCGACAAGGCAAGCATCACCTACGTCGGCGGCTGGTCGCAGCTCATCCATACCGGCGCCATAGACTCCACAGGACTCGGCTTCTCGATCGGGCCGGACAATCTCAAGTCCAACGTGATCTACCAAGAGTTGCAGCTCAACGCCGCGCTGTTCAACGACAAGGTGGATGTGGTGTTTGGCGGCAACTACTTCCGTGAGCGGGGCACCTCGGGCGGCATCACCACCACCCGGCGCGGCACCAGCACCTTCAACAACCAGCAAGCTAATGGCGACGCCGACGCGGGCATGTTCGTGACCGCTATCAACACCAGCCAGTCCACCGCCAACTCGTTTGGTGTCTTCCTCAGCAGCACCTGGCACGTCACCGAAAAGCTGAACGTGACGGGGGGCTTGCGCTGGGCCCATGACAAGAAGGCGATCGACAACACGGCGTTCGGCACGCCGATCTACCCCGCCCCGTTCGCGCGGTCCTTCGCCCCGGCGCCGGGGACCGATCGAACCCGGGTCACCGCCGACCATAGCTGGAACCAGGTCGACTGGCGCGCCACCGCGGACTACCACTTCACCGAAGAGGCGATGGTCTACCTCACGGCCTCAAAGGCCTATAAGGCGGGCGCCTATGCGTCGCCGATTCAGCAGCTGGTGCCCGGCCCGCTGCAGAGCGGCGACTTCGTCACCCCGATCCCGCCGGAGAAGGTGATCAACTACGAAGCGGGGGCCCGCACCACCTGGTTCGGCAACCGCCTGCGGATCAACCCGACGGCCTTCTACATGCAGTGGACCAACCGCCAGGCGGCGCGCAACACCACCTGCACCGCCGGTGTTGGCGGCTGCCCCGATGCCGGTTTCCGTGTCCTGCTCACCAACACGGGCGACATCGACATCTGGGGCCTGGAAGTGGACGGCCTGCTGTCGGTCACCAACCGCCTGACCTTGGACTTCGCCCTCGGGCTGACCGACTACAAGCTGAAGGATCCGGTGGCCAACGGCGGTCCGAACCTGTTCCCGAGCCAGGCATCGCCGACCTACAACCTCGGCGCCACCTACAACCACCCCCTTGGGAACAAGGGCGATCTCGGCTTCAATATCAGCTACTCCTACGTCGCCTCGCAGGCGACCTATCCGGACAACAACTCGGACTCGTCCTACCAGCTGCCAAGCTATAGCGTGGTCAACAGCCGGCTGACGTGGCGGACGCCGGATCGGAAAATCTCGGTCTCCCTCTTCGCCAACAACCTGCTGGACAAGAGCTACGGCACTTTCGCCTCCAGCTGGGGCGGCGGCTTCTGGGATGGCCCGGGCCTGCCCGCCGCCACGCTCCCGCCTGCGGTTTACAACGCCCAGCTGCCGCTGCGTAAAGCGGTCAGCGTCGTGCGCGCCCGCCCGCGCGAGTTCGGCATCACGGCTCAGTACAACTTCTGACCCCGGCGCGGCCGGCGCCTCCGATGACGCCCGCCGCGCCCTTCCCACCAAGCGCCGATAGGTTAAGGCCGCTGCGATTGACGCCGGGTCGGCCGCGGGCCACCAATCCCCACCCGCCTCGGCGGGCCATGGCGGGTGGCCAGGGGGCGCGCGATGAAGTGGCTTAGACTGCTCTATGTGCAGGTGCTGATCGGCATCGCGCTGGGCGTCGCCGTCGGCGCCATCTGGCCGGAGATCGGGGCGTCGCTGAAGCCCCTGGGCGACGCCTTCGTCAAGCTGATCCGCATGCTGATCGCGCCGGTGATCTTTTGCACCGTCGCCTCGGGCATCGCCCACATGAGCGACCTGAAGAAGTTCGGGCGCGTGGGCGGCAAGGCGTTGCTCTACTTCGAGGTGGTCTCCACGATCGCCCTGTTCATCGGCCTGATCGCGGGTCGGGTGATCAAGCCGGGCGCCGGCTTCGGGATCGACCCGTCGACGCTCGATCCGTCGATCGCCGCCGGCTACGCCAAGAAGGCCCACGAAGACACCGTCGTCAGCCACCTGATGAACCTGATCCCCGACACCTTCTTCGGCGCCTTCTCCGGCGGGGATCTGCTGCAGGTGCTGGTGATCGCGGTGCTGACCGGCTTCGCCTGCGCCCGGCTGGGGCCGCACGGCGCCCGCGTGGCGGGGGTGCTGGACGAGGTGGTGAAGGTGTTCTTCTCCATCATCCACATCGTTGTGCGGGCGGCCCCCATCGGCGCCTTCGGGGCCATGGCCTTCACCATCGGCAAGTATGGCCTGGGCTCGCTGGTGCAGCTCGGCTCGCTGATCGCCACCTTCTACGTCACCTCCCTGCTGTTCGTGCTGGTGGTGCTGGGGCTGGTGGCTCGGGTGGTCGGCTTCTCCCTTCTGCGGTTCCTCGGCTACATCCGCGAAGAACTGCTGATCGTGCTCGGGGCCTCGTCCTCCGAAGCCGTCCTGCCGCAGATGATGGAGAAGCTGGAGCGGCTGGGGGCCGCGCGGCCGGTGGTCGGGCTGGTCATTCCGGCGGGCTATAGCTTCAACCTCGACGGCACCAACATCTACATGACCTTGGCCACCCTGTTCCTCGCCCAGGCGACGGGCATCGACCTGACCCTCGGGCAGGAGCTCACCCTGCTCGGCGTGGCCATGATCTCCTCCAAGGGGGCGAGCGGCGTGACCGGCGCCGGCTTCATAACCCTCGCCGCGACCCTGGCGGTGGTGCCCACCATCCCCATCGCCTCCCTGGCGCTGCTGGTCGGGATCGACCGGTTCATGAGCGAATGCCGGGCGCTGACCAATCTGGTCGGCAACGGCGTGGCGACCCTGGCCGTGGCGCGGTGGGAGAACGAACTCGACCTCGACAGGCTGACGGCGGAACTGGCCCGCGGACCGGGCGACGCGAAAGAACGGGTCGGTTGAACCTTCGCCTTATTTCCTGAAGCGGAAGGCCGAGCTCCTTTCCTTCGATCATGGGGAGCCGGCTTCGCAGGGCTCCGCGTCGCCCGATCCCAGGTCTATGGCGAAGCACTGCTGCCGGCCGCTGCCGCACTCGGTGACGATGACAGCGATCTCGCCCTCCTCGGCCACCGCCCAGTGCTCTGCAAAGCGAAGCGCGGCGTCCTCGAAGGACACCGCCTCTGGTACGAAGTGACGGTTTTGGCGCGGATCGCTCTTCGCGTGCGCGACGAAACGTGGGGCCGGATCGTCCATGGGAAGCCCTTTCAGCGATGGGGTCGTGGGCTCAACGCGCCGGAACCCCAAAGGATTCGTGGGCAGTCTGGGCGTATCCATCCGACCGCATTGAAGACTCGTCTCTGCGCCGAGCTTGCCGCTTATCGCATCATGTTTTCAAGCATATGTGTGGAACGACGAAGGTTGTAGCGCGTTTGCATCCCCGAAGACATGGAGTGGTCAAATGCGAAAGCTGTTTTTGTTGAGTGCAGTCATCGCGTCCGCCGTGGCCGTCACTGGCTGCGCGAGCGACAGCGGCTATGGCTATACTTCCGCACGGGAGGACTGCCTGCGCCAGCAGGACAATAATCGAGCCGCCGGCACCGTGGTCGGGGCCGGGGTCGGCGCCCTGGCCGGCGCCGCCGTTGCGAGCAACGATGCCGCCGGTGCGGTGGTCGGCGGTCTCGCCGGCGCGGTCGTCGGCAACCAACTGTCGAAGTCCCGCCGGCCCTGTCCGCCGGGCTACTATTACGGGCGCTGAACCAGCGTTTCCGGTCAAAGATAAGCGGCCCGGCGAGTTCATCGCCGGGCCGTTCGCATTTGCCGCGCCTGAATTCCGAGTGAGCCGTGCAAGCGCTTGCCCTAACGATCGATAAGGCGCTAGGCTCCCTTCCACAAGAGGCACCCCAGACTGCGAGGCGTCCTGGAGGGAACGATCATGGGCCTATCGCGTGGGGGACGCCGCGCTGGCTTGCATCTGAATGCGGCCGCTTCGGTCTTGGCTATGGCGGCAGGGTTGGTCGCGGCCGGCTCCGCCTATGCCCAGGACGAGGGCGCTACGGCGACAGTACCGGAGCTGGTGATCACCTCCGAGCGGCGGGTGCAGAATCTGCAGAGCGTGCCGATCTCGGCCACGGTGCTGAACGCCGAGCAACTGGCTCAGCAGGGGGTGAACCGGGTCACCGACCTGGGTCAGATCGCCCCTAGCATCACCGTCAACGTCAACAACCGGTCCTTCCAGATCAACATCCGCGGCATCGGGCTGGCGGCTAGCGCGCCGACGTCCAGCCCCGGGGTGGCCTACTATTTCAACGGCGCGCTGATCCCCCACGAACAGACCATCGGCGGCTCCTTCTATGACATCGATTCCGTGCAGATCCTGCGGGGGCCGCAGGGCACCCTGACGGGGCAGAACTCGACCGCGGGCGCCATCTACATCACGACGCCCAAGCCCCAGCTCGGCAAATTCACCGGCTACATCGACCAGACCATCGGCGACTACGACTGGCGCCGCACCGTGGCGGCGGTGAACCTCCCCCTTGGCGAGATGTTCGCCTTACGGCTGTCCGGGGTGATCGACCGTCGCGACAGCTTCACCGACAACATCGGCCCCAGCGGGCGCAACCCCGGGAACCTCCACTACGACGGCGCCCGCGCCGATCTGATGTTCAAGCCGAACGATAAGTTCCAGGCCAACCTGCGCTACGAATACTTCCGCAACGCCACCGACTGGATTGCGATCAAGAACCGCAACGATCTCGTCACCCCCGATCCCTTCACCATCGAGGAGGACGGCAAGTCGGCGCTGTTGCAGGACGGCTCGCGCAGCGAACTGGAAGCGCGGTGGGATGTCCTGCCGGGGGTGCAGCTCCGCTGGAACACCAACTACCAGTTCGCGCTCAACACCGATTGGGCGGACGGGGATCGCACCGCCACAGCCACTATCGGGGCGCCGCAGAACGGTCGCATCGCTTACGGCCAGACCACCTTCAACACCCTGATCAACGAGTTGAACCTGATCTCCACCGGCGAGGGACCGCTGGAATGGGTGCTGGGTGCGTTCGACTTCGTCGAGTCGATCAACCTGTTGCAATACACCTACGGCAACGACCGGGTGGAGCCGACCCGGCTGCCCACGCGGACGACGCGGACCAAGGCGCACAACCGATCCAAGTCCGTCTTTGGACAGGCGACCTATCGCTTCTCGCCGCAATGGCAGGTGATCGCCGGCCTTCGCTATTCAGAGGACCGTCAGGCCTATGACCGGGTGGCGCCGCTGCAACCGCGCGGCCTCTCGGAGACGAACGCGACCACTGGCCGTGTCGCCATCAACTACAACGCCACTCAGCGGACCCTGCTCTACGCGTCCCTGTCAAAGGGCTACAAGGCCGGCGGCGTGAACCTTGGGGTGACCGACCCGCCGATCCTGCCCGAGACCAATGTGGTGGGCGAAGTGGGGGTGAAGACCACGCTTCTCGATGGTCATCTGCGCCTGAACGGCGACGTCTTCTATTCCGACTATAAGAACCTTCAGCTCCTCGGCCTCACCGCGCCGCCGCCAACCGGCACGCCATCGTTCCGCAATGTGCCCAAGTCCAAGTCCTACGGCCTGGAGCTGGAAGCGCAGGGGGTGTTCGGGCCGTGGAGTTTCAACCTCGGCGGGGCCTGGCTGCGCGCCAAGACGGATTCCGACGCCGGCCTCAGCAACGCCACTGGCATCGGGCCGAGCTTTGCGGTCATCGCCGCGGGAACCGGCCTGCCGTTCTCGCCGCGCTATACCCTCAACGGCGGGGTTCAGTATGAATTCCGGGGCCTGGGCGGCTCGATCATTCCGCGGCTGCAGTACTCTTATCAGAGCTCCAGCTACGCCTCGATGTTCCGCAACGCGAACAGCTTCCTGCAAGCGCGGGGACTTTTGGATGCGCGCATCACCTACGAGCGTGAGCATTGGCGGTTGGAAGGCTTCGTCACCAATCTGACCGACAAGACCTATGTGTCGATGCAGATTGCCGATTCCTCCAGTCTCAATGGGGGCCGGCTGTACGGCGCGCCCCGCCAGATCGGGGCCCGCGTGACTTATCGCTATGACTGACGCAGCCGGGCCGATGGGCGAGCGGATGCTTAGATCGGCGAGGCTCGCCGCGGCGCTGTCGGTGTTGATGTCTGCTACGCCCGCCATGGCGGCCCCTTCCTGCGATAGGGCCTGCCTCATCCGGACCATGGACGGCTACCTCGCCGCCGCGACGGCGCAGAGATTTGCGGACATCCCGGTCGCCCGGGGCCTCAACGCGCGGGAAAACACGGTGGCGACCGCCCTTGCCTCCGGGGTCTGGACCACCCTCGCCATCCGGCGCGCCGGATGGACCTTCGCCGATCCCGTCCAGGGGGATGTGGTGTTCGCCGGGGTCTTCCAACGCAAGGACGGGGGCCTGACGCCCATGGCTGTGCGCCTGAAGGTGAAGGCCGGCCGCATCGCCGAGTCCGAGATCGCCTACAACACGACCCCGGGCCGCTATTTCCATCCGGAGGAGCTGTTGCTGCCGGACATCCTCTATGAGGCGCCCGTGCCGCCGGCCCGGCGCTCGACCCGGGGGGAGCTGATCCGTATCGGCCACCTCTACATGGAGGGGATCGGCGCCCACAGCGGAGCCAGGGTTCCCATGGGGCTACGGTGCGACAAATACTATCTCGGCGGTAGGGTGACCAACGCAGGCGCCGGCAGCGTGGGCGACTGCCTGGAAAGCTTCAACGGGGTGCGCGCCGATCCCCCCGCCGACCGCCGCACCCCGGTAGTCGACGAGGCTCTGGGGATCGTCGTCGTCAGCTTCCTGATGCCCAACCGCTACAAGGACAAGCCGGACTCCACCTACGAGATCGAAATCCTGAAGATCGTCGACGGCAAGATCAGATCGGTGGAAGAGTTCGGGAATACGGCCGCCTATCCGCCCGCCTCGGGCTTCGGTGGCGACAAAGCAACAGCAGCGGGGCGATAGGGATGAAGGTTCTCGGACTGGCGTTGTTGCTGGCGGCGGGCGGCCTTGCGGCCTGCGGCAAGGACGGCTCCGCAACCGCTGGTAAGGGCGAGTTCGTCGCGCCGCGGTTCAGCACCGAATACGGCGAGGCGCTGCGTAAGTTACCTGACTGGAACGGCCGCTGGCGGCCCACCAGCGGCGGGCGGCGCAGGCCCGCCGAGATCATGTTCGACCCGGAGAACTTCTTCGACGCGCCCGACCCCGCAGGGACAGGGGAGGACGAGGGGGCGGGCATCGCCGGGCCGATGCCGGGCACGAAGCTGACCAAGATCCCCTACAACGCCGAATGGCAGAAGAAGTACGACGACATCGTCAAGAACACGATCGCGGGCAAGTCCATCGACCGGGCGGCCATCTGCGAGCCCTATGGTTTTCCACGGGTGATGGGGGGCGCCCCAAGCGGCCCTGAGATCTTTGTCATGCCGGACCTCGTGCTGATGTATTTCGACGCCGGCAGCGCGGTGCGTCACATCTATACCGACGGCCGCAAGCACCCGACCAACGAGGGCTTCGAGCCGGGGGAGGTGGTGCCCCGCTGGAACGGTCACTCCATCGGCCACTGGGAAGGCGACACTCTGGTGGTGGACACGGTGGGTATGTACCCCGCCTATTTCGACCAGACCGACCCTCCGTTCAGCGACAAGCTGCACGTGGTCGAACGTATCCGGCAGACCGACGCCAACACCCTCGAGGTGAAGATGACCCTTACCGACCCGGTGGCCTTCACCCGGCCCTGGGAGGTCACCCGCCTGCTCAGCCGCGACAAGGAGCGGTGGCCGCGGGTGCTCGACAGCACCTGCGCGCCCGAAGAGGGGGTGGAGATGAGCAAAGGGTATCAGAGTCTGGTGCTGCCGCAGGAGCGCGAGGCCCGGGAAACGGCCACGAGCAGCGGCCAATAGGAGGCAAGGTCATGTCCGCCAGATACACGCGACTAGCCGGCGTTCTCGTCGTCGCTTCTGCGGCGGCGTTTGTAGGGTCGGCGGGGCTCGCCCACCACTCCAGCGCCATGTTCGACCGCAGCAAGACCTATGTG
>Ga0182736_1000880_pt1 | contig 36550 bp, 25 predicted proteins | sample eDN5th30CKraftBY_FD_128882 | JGI IMG/M metagenome (GOLD analysis project Ga0182736, IMG submission 128882) | Enriched backyard soil microbial communities from Emeryville, California, USA - eDNA 5th pass 30_C Kraft BY (version 2) (version 2) | ecosystem: Environmental > Terrestrial > Soil >... | reverse complement strand
TCAGTACTTCCCAGTTTGTCCCGCTGAGGGTGAAAGTGGATCGGAAATGCAGGACTTTCCCCGTCTTTTCTGCCCCCTGAATCCTGATCCCTCCCCCCTCGCCATTCTTCGCTGGCAAACTGGGAACGACTGAAACTGGTCTAAGGGACTGTTCAGGAAGGCCGTTTCAGTCACGCACCAGATGTGCCGCAATCGTCCCGACAGTCTTCCTGCGCGAGTCCTTCCGGTTCCTCACGAGAGTGCCGCCTTAACGGTCGACCGAATACGATTCGATGTTCTCGGCGGACTCCACTGCTTCCAGGACAGAATTCAATCGAAGTCGAATGTGATTCTGCATCGCATCGCGTGCCCCCCCGGGGTCACGCTGTTCTAACGCCGAAACGACATCCAGATGCTCATGAATGGCGGCTTTCAGATTCTTCACCGTTCCGACGATCCGGCAGAAACTTCGAACCAGAAGTCGATAACGCTCGACATCCTCCTGCAGCCGCTTGTGCTGTGATGACGAGGCCAGTTGAGTATGAAACCAGCTGTCACATTCCAGGGCCCGCAGACACCAGTCCGGTGACGTCTCCTGCTGCAACAGATCCTCCAGACGCAGCCTAATGGATTCCACCTGTTCAGGCGGCGAATGCTGAACAGCCCGCGCTGCACATTCTCCTTCGAGCAGGAGACGCATTTCGTACACTTCCCGGATTTCCCGCCGGGAGAACTGCACGACTTTCGCCCGCTTGCCGGCAGACAGTTCCACCAGACCGTCGGCCGCCAGGCGACGCAGTGCTTCCTGGGCGGGAGTCCGGCTGATCTGCAGCCGGTTGGCGATTTCGACAGTAGTCAAAATCGCTCCGCGCGGCAGACGCCCGGAAACGATGGCCTCCAGCAGCGTACTGTACGCAGCGTCTGCGAGCGTCTGGCGCAAAACCGGACTGGCAGGGACAAACGGCCCGACCGGGATGTTGTCCCCCACGTCGGGTTCAGCCGAAACGGTTGGAATCTGCTGCATAGTGATTGATTTCTGTCGACGAGAATGGCCCGGCATTCACCAGTGAAATCACAGAACAATCCTGCCAGAACCACAAGCCATGAATTGTTGCTTATCGAATTTTTCGGTCAAAACCGTTGACGAACATCATGGCACCTTGATATGTTTCTGTGTACTGGATTCTGAGTTCTGCATACACTTCAATTTTTGCTGATTCATTTCTCGATTGCAAGTCTCTTTTTCGCTTTTCAGCCAGGCCCATCCGAATTGGCGGAGGCGCGGTGTTCAGTCATCTTCAAGAACTCTGTTTTTTGCGTGACGGACGAAAAATTTCGTACGCCATGTTCGGCGGGCCCGGGGAACCGATTCTGTTCCTGCACGGAGTCGGCAGAAACTGGCAGACGTTCAGTCCGTTGTTTCAGCAGCTCGCTCCGGTGCGGACTCTGATCGGTGTGACATTTCGCGGCCACGGGCATTCGGATCGCACCCCGAAGTCGTACCTCGTGATGGATTACGTTGGAGATCTTGTCGCGTTTCTGGAGCAGCAGGTCCGCAAACCGGTGACCTTGTATGGGCACTCGCTCGGCGCCATGGTGGCACTGGCGGTCGCGGCACAGGCCTCTGGTCTCGTCAAGTCGCTGATTCTCGAAGATCCTCCGTTCGACACGATGGGAAATCAGATTCATGAGAGTCCGCTGCTCAGCTATTTCTCCGGGATCCAGACTCTCGCGGGGCAGTCACTTCCGGTCATCGCACTCGCCAGAAAATTCGCGGACCTGCCACTCTACAATCCCCGAACCGGTCTTCGAACCCGGGTTCGTGACACGCGTGATCAGGCCGGGATGCGACTCTCTGCCCGATTCCTGAAATCCGTCGATCCCGACGTCTTCACTTCGATCGTCAGTGGAAACTGGTTATCCGGATACGACCGAAATCACTTTATCCGTCGGGTTCAGATTCCAACGCTGCTGCTTCAGGCCGACCCGCACGCTGGTGGAATGCTGTCTGATGACGATGCAAATGAACTGGAAACCACTCTGACCGATTGTACGCGCGTCAAACTCGAAGGAGTTCCTCACCTGATGCATTGGGCCCGGACTCAGGAAGTCCTCAATCTGGTGAGCGCATTCCTGAATGCCAACGACAGTTCGGATTCGACTCTCACCTCACGAAGGAATGCCGACTCATGAAGACCGGGACAGGAACACTGATCGTTCGAAACGCCCAGTTGATCGACGGCACCGGCGCCAGCGCCATTCCGGAAGGAGTCGTGATTTCGACAAATGGCCACATCACTTATGTCGGACCAGTTTCCGGAGCGCCACCGGTTCCGCAGGACGCGCTGGTCATCGACGGTCAGGGAGGGACAGTCCTCCCTGGTCTCGTCGAGGCTCATTTTCATCCGACTTATTTCAACGTCGCGGCTCTCGAAGACCTGGATATCAAATATCCCGTCGAATATGTGACGATTCTGGCATCATGCAATGCGAAGCTCGCGCTGGAGTGCGGTTACACGTCGGCCCGCAGCGGGGGGAGTCTGTTCAACATTGATGTCTGGTTGAAGAAAGGGATTGAAAAGGATCTCGTGCCGGGCCCGCGACTTGCTGCCAGCGGTCGGGAGATCTGCGGCGTCGGCGGGCTGATGGACTGGAATCCGGATTATCGCAAGATCGGAATGGACGGACTTGTGCTGCTGGTGAACGGACCGGATGAAGCCCGTGCCGCGGTGCGAAAACTGGTGAAAGACGGAGTGGAATGGGTGAAAACCTACCCCACCGGCGATGCCGCGGCTCCAGATACCAATGATCACCATACTCTGTGCATGACGTTTGAAGAGATGCACGCTGTTGTCCAGACCGCCCATAATCATGGACTGAAAGTCACCGGTCACTGCCGGGCCACCGAAGGGATTCGAAATGCACTTCGCGCAGGGTACGATGCGATTGAGCATGGCACTTTCATGGACGATGAGTGCATGGACCTGCTGCTGTCACGCGATGTGCCGTGCGTCCCGGCACTCTACTTCGAATACGCCAGCATCCAGCGCGGTCCCGAGTTCGGCCTGCCACAGTCTGTGATCGATGGTCATCAGGAAACACTCGACGGCGGAGCAGAATCGGCACGGCGCATCCTGAAAGCCGGCGGTCGTCTCGGCATGGGGGGAGATTACGGATTCGCATGGAATCCGCATGGGGATTACGCCCGCGAGTTGAGCTTCTTCGTCAATTACGTCGGCTTCACTCCGCTCGAGACACTGAAATGCGCAACAAAAACCGGTGCGGAGATTCTTGGTCGCGCTGATGAAGTCGGAACACTGGAAGTCGGCAAGCTGGCGGACCTGCTGATCGTCGACGGAGATGTTCTGCAGGACATCACGCTGCTGGAAGACCGGACGAAATTTCTGGCGGTCGTTCAGGGAGGCATCATCAAAGCCGGGCGGTTGCTGCATTCACAGAACGCCGGTTCTGCAGGAGACGTCCCGACCCGCTCCACTTGCGCATCGCATTGACATCAATCGAGATCACGGCCCGTTTCAATTCGGATCGGAAAAGATGAACAACGTGTCACCAGCTTCCGGAAAAGTTTGAACGGGCACCAACTCTGACAGATATCACGCACATCTCTTTCATTTCTCAAGTCAAAGGCAATTCCATGAAATCCTCCATGCCACGGTTCCGTCCTGACTCCAGACGAATCCTGCGGATCACACGGCAACGGGCCGGCTTTACGCTGATCGAGCTTCTGGTCGTCATTGCCATCATCGCTATCCTCGTCTCACTGCTTCTTCCAGCAGTGCAGCAGGCCCGGGAAGCATCACGCCGTTCAAGCTGCAAAAACAATCTGAAACAACTCGTGCTGGCCATGCACAATCATCATGACACCTTCGGGAATCTCCCGGCCGGTGCCGTGTCGAATCCGGAGAATAAAGGGAATCAAGGGTATAACAAGCTGGGGTATGCCTGGAGTATTCGACTGCTCCCCTATATCGAACAGGCGGCGCTCTACAATCAGTTCAGCGCACTGCTGGACGACCACACGAAGTTTGCCTGTTGCGACTGGCCGGCAGATGCACGAAATACGCTGCTGCGGGCCTTCATCTGTCCATCACAGCTGGGGACCGCAGACTTCAACAAGGCCGGATCATCGACGACGGGGCGCGGTGTGGTTGGAAACTATCTCGTCAACGGCGGCAGTAACGTCACGGCAGATTCCGCAGCGGCCGGAACGGCAAATGATGGCCACGGCGGTCTGGAAAAGACAGACGGACTGTTTCAGCTGAATAAAGCCAAAAGTCTCCGCGACATCGTCGACGGCACCAGTAACACACTGATGTTGGGGGAAGTGCTGGTCAACGACGATGACGGCGACCACCGTTCCCGATTCTATAACGCGCATGGCGGAAACTGTCTGTTCAGCACGATGGTCCGCCCGAACAGTAAAACCGGGGACAGAATTCAGCTGGGATGTGGACAGGGAACCGGGCAATGGACCACTCAGACTCCGTGTAACCCGGTCGGAAGCGGAACGCAGACCATGATCGGCGTTCGCAGTATGCACACCGGCGGAGCCCAGGTGGCGATGGCAGACGGTTCCGTCCGATTCGTGAGCGACAACATTGCCGAGTCGACATGGCTCGCGCTCAGCACAATCTTCGGCGGTGAAGTGATTCCGGAATTCTAGACCAGTTTGGTCGATCATGTGGCCGCGAAGAACGCCTTTCCCTCAATGAAACATGGGGTTTCCAAGAGCCAGTACGTCACAGGAATGACGAAACCGCGCTCGTGGTGTGACCACTCTGTCCTGACAGGTTTGAAGCTCCACTCGGAGTCTGTCCCGGAATTCTCCTTCTTCTCTCGGGGAGAAGGATTTGAGTGGTGCGGCACAGACTAATGATTGATCCCAGCGGGGACCTGATGTCGTTGGGATGTTTCGCATTTCCTTTTCCTTCATGTCTTTCTGGTGAAAGCCAGTGCCGTCATCGTGTCGAACCGTCTGTCTGGCCAATTTCGATTTTGATTCTCAATGGGGAAGCCGAGTGAACACCCGATTTTTCTGGATGCTGTTGTTGGGATTCTCCATCGTGGGATGTGGTACGGCCGCAACGCCGACTCAGTATGCAGTGTCTCCTGAACAGGTGACCCTTTCCGTTTACGAAGCCGCTTTCAAAAAGGATTATGACGCCATCAAGCCGCATCTGACTGACGAACTTCTTTCTGCAGAACAAAGCAACATGGCACAGGCCTGGGGGAAGCGGCTCGATGGAGTGAAAGCTCCGTATGAGTTTTCCGTTCAGGATGAGAAACGCTCGCATTCTGGCAGTGAGACAACCGTACTGATGAGCACTCCCAAGGGGATTCAGGAGGTTCACCTGCAACTTATTGGAAAGGACTGGCGAATCCGTTCCGCGGCGATGAAATCCCCATAGCGTCTTTCGAGGCAGATCCACGCCCGTTCTGTTCTCTGACGTTCTGTTCTCTGTCGATGTGGACGATCGAATTCTGTCTGGATCCATCTCGAACCGGGACATGTTCCACCTGAGGAGATGATGGAGCGGGATGCCAGGGGGACACCAGAAAAGCCTTCATTCTGATTGATTGTCGTGAGCGTAGCGGCTGCAACGGGAGACGCACGGATCTACCGGTTCTGCAGGCGAGGGCATGCAAGTTCTGAATTCCGCAGAACGTGATGTCATTCTGCTTCAATGTGGAGACTGCCCCGGCCGAAGCAAAGGCAAACTGTCCGGATCATCGTTTCCGGGGGCTCTGGCCAAAAGTCCCTGACATGTCAATCGCCAGCCGATTCGGGAATCGCACCGCCTGACTGGAGCTCCTGCGCAAGCCGGACTCTGACAGCGACTTGAACTTTCTCCCGGAGGAACCTCGACGACCGGACAGTGCTGACGTTGTCTTCACTCCATTGGATCCGCCGTGATGTCCGAAATCTCTCCGGTCGATTTCTCCCGTACATTCTGCGTCATGCTGCACGATGTCGCTCCACTCTACGAAGCCCATGTCGCTCAGTTCACAGAAACACTCTCTCCACTGATTGGAAATGTCATGTCGGCAGCGGTCGTCCCCTGCTGGGGGGGACAGGAACTGACCGAACGGGACCGGCCTTTTCTGGAACGTGTCAAACGGGAGTATGCCAACATTCAGCTGCACGGCTTCGAACATTTCCGCACGAACGGCAGCGGCTGGGTTTCGAAAATTGCAGACGGCAAAGATGAAATGAACGGCCTCGATGAGGCAGAGACGGACCGGCGTCTTGAAGAAGGGCAGAAGATTCTGACCCGCTGGTTTGGGGAACCGGCGAAAGGGTTCATCGCCCCGACATACAATATCGGACTGGCGACTCCCGAACGGCTGGCGCGTTTCGGGATGCATTACACGGTTGGATACGGCAAAGTCATCGCCTCTGCCGGCCAGCAGCTCCCACTCTCCTCATGGATCTGGGATGTGTCACCCATTCGGCTGTTGTGTCGACTGGGATATCGCTATGGGCAGCTGCAGTACCGGTTCCGACGGCAGGCTCTGCCTTGCGTTGTCCTGCATCCGCTGGATCTGGATCGTGGATTTCTGCCGCAGATCGAAAGAACGGTCAAGAGGCTGTTACGCGCTGGGAGACAACCGATTCTGCTCGAATCTCTCGGGTTTGGACGTCCATAATCGCTGACGGCTGCGGCGTGACGATCATCCGGTTGGCCGAGAACGTCGCGCCGCGCCAGTGTGTCTTGGCGAGTCCTGATCGGGAAAGGATCGCGCGAATCGACACGGCCATTCCGAACAGCCGACCGACGGGAGCCAGAATCGCCGTGGAGACCGGTGAGCCAAGCTGCCAGTAGACGAAGAAGTCAATTCCGGTTCGAATGGCATAAGCACAGAGAAACCCCGGGACAGCACCATGCAGGAAGACGCCCGGGTCGCGAGTCGCAATGGCCTGGACTGTTCCCCACAGAACACCAAACAACGGCAGCATCGTCATCACCAGCATTCGCAACACTGTCGTTGTGAGCTGTCGGGTGGTGAGGGCGCCGGCGAAGATGCGACTCCAGCCGTTCCAGCATTCCCGCCCTGTTTCATAGGAACGAGTCTGGTAAAAGCCGATCGCCTGGTTCAGACCTGTTCTGTAGCCGTTTCGCTTGAACTCCCGGGCAAGTTCGAAATCTTCACTGACTTTCGTCCCGACGCATCTCCACCCCCCCAGGCGTTCGAACGGAACACGATTCACCATGATGAAGGCGCCGTTGGCGAACGTGTCTGGCCAGTTTGGATCTTCAACCCGTTCCGGTCGGAGCCATTGCAGCACAATCTCCGAGCAGGCCGGGACCGTCACGCAGTCTCGCAAGGTCGGCATCGTGTAGCGGGCGCCGATGGTGTAAAAGTCCAGTTTGCGCCGCTGGAACTCGGCCACTGCGGTGCGGAGTGCGGTGGGGGCGAGAAACTCGCAGTCAGAATCGGTGAACAGCAGCAGGTTTCCGGTGGCGGATGACATCGCGAAATTCAACGCGTGCGGTTTGCCGAACCAGCCTTCCGGCAGTGTTTCGACGTGCAGTGCCCGGAATCGATCGGGATACTCGGCTTCCAGCCGATTGAGAATCGCGGCAGTCCGGTCGGAGCTGCGATCATTCACCGCGATCACTTCAAGATGCGGATAGTCCTGTCTCAGCAATGAACAGATACAGGCTTCAATGCAGCCTTCCTCGTTGCGAGCAGGCACAATGATACTGAGCCGGGGCAGATCATCAGGAACGGCACCGGATGGAAGCGGATGCAGTGTTTTTTTATGGTTTCGGGACGCCAGCAGCACGATGGCGATGATGCAGCACCAGGCAGCGGCGATCACCCAGGCGAGAACGACAACAGGCAAAGATTCCATAGTGCAACCTTAGACCATTTTCACGGGCGGCGTTTGAAACAACGAAGGACCTTCACCACGGGGATTCCCGTCTTGAACTTCGGATTGTTGAAAACCCAGACCCTAATCGCTCTGGTCCGCCACGTCGGTCAGTCCCGGAGCGGAATGTTGGAGCAGAAACCATCAGCGGTGCAAAAACGAAACGCCACAGTGTGACGGCATCCTGAAGAAACCTGTGACGTCTGTTGCCCGTTTGCTGGAGGGTATCGAACTCTAGGTCGCGTTCAGGTGAATGCAAATGAGACATTTAGCCATGCAGTCAAAATAGCAGTTTCTCCGATTGTCGCGGTTACATGCCTGCAGACGGTCTGATCGACGACTTTTCGTCCCGAACCATCAGAATGAAACGAGATTCCGGCTGCAGCCATGCCCCAATAGATGTATGGAAATGGGTTCACAAGCATGTGACGACCACTGGCAACAATTGTGTGGATTTCTCCGCGCCGGAACGGTCGCTTGCGATGGGTTGACTTGATTTCAAAACCGCATCCCGGATTGCTGAGCATTGTCTGACAGGACGCCGATCCACCGGAAGCCCCCTCCAGTGTCCCGCCGTTTTCGGCGAGGGATGGCCTGGTTGTTGCTGTTTGCGCTGGTATGTCTGTTTGTCCAGCCGGTCCTGCGACTGACGGCGAGTTCACTGGTCGTTTCACATCCCATTCAGAAGGATGACCACATTCTCGTGTTGAATGGAGATCGCTGTTTCGAAACGGCTGCCCGACTGGGGCTGGACGACACGACGCGGAAGGTGCTGCGCATCTCAGCCGTCAATCACCGTCTGCAGATCGAAGGGATCCTTCCGACAGATGACGAACTTTTTCTCACGGAGATGCAGCGCCGGGGATTGCCACCGTCTCAGGTTGAGCTGCTTCCGAATCCGGACCAGCAGGATTGGGAAGACCCTGAGACATTGTCGATCTGGCTGAAAGAGGATCCTGCTCGCACCGTGGCTGCGCTCTGCGATGCGTTCAAGTCCGCCCGACTCCACTGCCAGCTGAAGCAGGCGATTGGTGACGATGCCGATCGGGTTCACTTTGTTCCCTTGTTCGATCGGGATGTTTCCACGGACAACTGGTGGAGAAGTCGTGAGGGGATCCGCAAAGTCACATTTGGCTGGATTGAACTGCTGGACAGCTGGTTTCGGAGACCGTCCGCAGTCCAGCTGAAACCGACGTGGAATCCCGACGACTATCAAGCTCACATTGAAAAACAGCAACTCGACAACGAATCGACGTCACCTCCGTCTGCAGAGACCAATGAGGGAATGTTATCAGGATTCGCGCGCTGGCTGGATGTCGGGGAGCGGGCCCGTCCGGTCGATTATCTGGTCGTCATGCCGGGAGATGAGAAGACCCGACCGTTCGCCGCAGCTGCGTTCTACCGTGCCGGACTGGCCGGGGAGTTCGTCATTCCCACTCCCGCCCGTCGTCCGGAACAGGTGGACGGAATTCTTCCTGAGACGGCGGAGGTCATTCGCCGTGTGCTGATTGCGCGTGGAGTTCCGGAGAACCGGATTCATCTTCTGGAAGGAGCCAGCGACAAGACAATGGATGATGCCCGGCTGGTTGCCCGGTTTCTGAAGGAGTTTCCTGACAGCCGGATGGGAGTCATCACGAGTGACTATCACACCCGTCGCACACGTTTCGTTTTTCAGAAGGTTTTCCCCGACAGACTTCAGCGACTCTCCGTTTTCTCAGTTCCGTCTGAACAGTTTGAAATGGCTCACTGGTGGAAATCCAGTCGAGGCACCCGGGTGATTCTTTCGGAGTTCCTCAAACTTGGCCTGTACTGGGGATGGTACGGGCGCGGGAAGTTTCTGGCTGCCGCAAGCGTGTTGCTGCTGACCGGAATCTGGTATCGGAGAAGAATGCGCGTGAGATCACGGAGCCAGCATCCCACAGAATTGCCTGCGGAGGAGGCAGCTGTCACGTCCCATTGATTGAGACGTGTTCAAGACAGGACGTTCCATTCACGGAAGAGATCCCAGAGCGGCTCAAGTGGCAGTCCGACGACATTGCTCAGACTTCCCTGAATCGATTTGACAAAGAGCGATCCGGCTCCCTGCAGTGCATAGCCCCCGGCTTTTCCCAGCGGTTCATGCGTCTGCAGATACCATTCGATCTGGCGGTCGGTGACCGGATGGAACAGAAGCGTTGTCTGCTCAATCACTTGTCGTTGCGAACCGTCAGGGCGCAGCAGGCAGACAACGGTCACAACCACCTGCGGCTTTCCAGAATAGAAGTCCCGAAACCATGTTCGAACGGTCTCTTGCCAGTTCGGGCCATCCGGTTTGCCGAGAACCGTCGAGCGGCTGTTGACCCCTTCGGCAATGACCACGGTGTCCGCCGTGAGAATCATGTCCCAGTCTGTTCGATGCGACTGAGTACTGGCCACCTGATTCAGTTTATGGTTCGCGATGGACGCGACGCGCTGAATAATGGCCGACGGGTGATCGAGACCTTCGAAACCGAGCTCATCCGGATCGTCCGGGGGCACGACCTGGATGCGCGATTCCGCGACCAGGTGTGACAGCAATTCGCGCCGACGGGGTGAACTGGATCCGAGGAGAATCGACTTCATCGTGACGCTTTCATGACCGATCGACGACGAAGCCTGGATCGCGAGATGACCGGTCATCCGTCCACAAAAACCACGACGCAGGTAATGTTGTCTCGTGATCCCCCGGCCTGAGCGGCTTCGACGAGGCGTTCGGCCGCAGTCTGCGGAGAAGAGTTCTCAGTGAGAATCTGTGAAATCGTTTCCGGGGTGGTTCCGTCGCTGACTCCATCCGAACAGATCACGAATCGATCACCCGGGCGCGGGGCCACCACCTGCGGTTCGATCGCCGCATTCCCCTCTTTGGTTCCGAGATAGCGATACAGCACATTTCGATACCGGTGCGTCTTGGCATCTTCGACGGAAATCGTGCCGGCTTTCACCAGCGCCTGAGTCAGGGAGTGATCTTCCGTCAGTTGTGTGAGCTGACCGTCCCGCTGGAGATAAACCCGACTGTCTCCGACTCCGCCGCAATGAAACGTCTGATTCACGACCACGACGAACGCGATCGTTGTTCCCATGTTCTTGCAGGAGGCTTCGAGTTCCCCCATCGCCATGATTTCCGCATTCGCATGGCAGACCGCGCGATGAATTCCTTCCGCAACCGCGGCGGGTGAACTGTTCTGGAAATGAATCTGACCAGGCAGCTTCCCGGAGATCAGCTCGACGGCCAGAGCGCTGGCCTTTTCACCGGCAGACTGGCCCCCCATTCCGTCGGCGACGAGAAAGAACCGTCCCTGCGGATCAATCAGGAATCGATCTTCGTTGTTCTCGCGAAAGTTTCCGGTGATGCTGAGAGCACCCCATCGAATTGATCCGGCCTGTCCCGTTGACATCTGGTCTGCCTGTTGAAATCAAATGAAACCGGATGTGCGAACTCATCAAATCTGAACAGATGAGCACGGCATCAATCCGTCTATGATGGCGAACTGGGCGAGGGGACGCAATTGCCATTCTCCGGCTTTCCCCGATCCTGCTCCGGCACAAGTCCAAAACCGTCACGTCCGACCGATCGGGGACAACATTTCCTCCGGTCACAACATTATACGGATTCGGACCGGACCAGTGACTTGTCAATTTCGTTGGCCACGATCACACCGTAGTTCACCGCCCCGAGCCAGCCGGACATGATGATTCCGACCGAACCGGCGTGATACAGTCCGGCAATCTGTTCAGGGAGGGTCTGCGACACCTTCAGGCCTTCGAATTTCGTTCCGAAACTGGCTCCCTGCTGGTGCCGGGTGTAGAACTCGAACGTTCGCGGAGTCGAAGCTTCGATCCAATCCAGTTTCGACCGGATGTCCGGAATGTATTTTTCCAGGCAGTCGATGGTCGTTTCACAGAGATGCTGCTTTTCGGCGAGATACTGTTCTTCTGACAGATTCGCCCAGTCTTTGTAATTGGCATTGGTCGACGAAACGACCAGCCAGCGATCCGATCCGGGACGGGTTTCCGGATAGTAGAAAGAGAACGTCCGGCTGCTGACCTTCATCGAGAGCATGGAGTCGATATCGAACCCCTCGTGCTCGGAGTGGAACAGCAGGTCCCCGCAGTTTTCGAATCCTTCACCCGGTTTCAATCCCAGATAGACCTGGCAGCTGGAATTGTTCAGCCGGACTGCCTGTGCGTCTTCCAGATACTGCTTGTCGAAATGTTCCGGACCGACGAGGTTCAGGATCGTGGACTTGATGTTGGCATTCGAGAGCACCGCCCGACAGGTGATGCGTTTACCGGAAACATGCACCGCCTGCACACGACGCTGTTCGTCGACTTCGATTTTTTCCACCAGCGTGCGGATCCGGAGATCGACCCCGTTCTTTTCCAGTTCCTCTTTCATCTTGATGATCAGGGCATCGGTCCCCCCTTCAAAGGTGAAGACTCCCTTGCTCATGAAGTTACTGAAGACGATTCCGTAGGTGATGGCCGGATCGTCCAGTGTGGACCCGTTCGCGTACGTGATCGGTTCCATCAGCAGGCGGACGATGTCGCTGCGGCCTGGAAAGAACTTCTCGAACAACTGACGAGTCGTCATCGACTGGTCGTCGTAAAAGTTCATGCTCCGGGCGAACGAAAAGAATTCATCCACGGTCTCATGCGGAACATGAAACTTTTCGGTGATGATTTTGGTGAAGTCGTCCCGGGTGAAGGAGGTTTTCAGCGAGAACTGGGGATTCTCAAACCGGACTCCCTTGAGCTGCACGATGCTGTCCGCGATTTCCGACGTCCAGTATTTCCGGCAGCTTTTGATCATTCCCACTGGGAAGCCGTGCAGGGAGATATCGAAGATGTGTCCCCCCTTGCGTTTGAACCAGGTGGCCATCCCTCCCAACTGATAATGATGCTCCAGCAGAAGAACGGAATGCCCCTGCTTGGCGAGCACGTTGGCCCCCGTCAGGCCTGCCAGACCGGACCCGATGACGATGACGTCGTAATGATCTTTTGTTCCCTTCAGAAAATCCTTGGCCATCGACGTCCGTTATCCTTGCATTCACCACACTGACGATCTTGCCGGCTTTGTCGGGAAACCACCCCCGATTCCGAAGCGAAGATTATAGGGGGACCGGCAGGGAAAGTCGTTCTTCCAGAATACGATTTACCGGGAGTTTTCTGGTTTCCAGATGGGTCGGCCAGGCAGGATTCAGCAGAAATTCCATGCTGCCTTCCGCCGCAGATCGGGAGATTTTCTCCCCCAGATTCCCCAATTCGACCAGAGAAATGGGCCTGGTGAACAACTGGTCATCCGATTTGGAAAGAAAGCCACCGGCCTGTTACACTGTGACAGTCCGCGTTCTGACGGAACACCTGATTCGTCGGCGGGGATGCTGGCCTCATGACCGCGGGAGGCCGGAAAAACGGTGTTTGCAGGGGCGAATTCGATCGATGAATTCGATTTCTCCGAACACCGCAGGAATTGACCCTTTCTGTTTCGCATCGCCAGGAATTCTCTGCCATGTCGTCACACGGATCTGCCCCGTCAGCAAGTCCTCCCGCCGAGATCATGGGACCTCCCAAGATCGACAAGAACGCTCCGGAACCGGAAATCAACAAGCTGTTCCGGCTGCAGATCAAGCATGGCGCCTCCGATATGCATCTGCAGACGAATAAACCCTGCATGCTGCGGGTCAAAGGGGCCATTCGCGAACTGCAGATGCCTCCTCTGACGGCGGAGCAACTCTGGACGATGTTCTATGAGGTCATGGATGACCGTAACAAACGGATCATGGAGCAGAACGGCGGGGCCGACTTTTCGCACATCGTTCCCTGTGACGGCAGCAACTGGCGGTTCCGTGTGAACCTGTTCAAGCAGCTCGGAATGCCGGGGCTGGTTTCCCGAAAAATTGAACAGAGTATTCCTCCGTTCGAAGGGCTCTTTCTCCCGCCGATCATGGAGGATCTCTGTAAATACGACCAGGGGATGGTGCTGCTGGCCGGCGTGACCGGTTCCGGGAAGTCGACGACGATTTCCTCGATGCTGAACTGGATCAATGGCCACTACCGCAAGCATATTCTGACCATTGAAGACCCGATCGAGTTCGTGTACACGGCCGATAAATGCCTGATCAACCAGCGTGAGATCGGTCAGGACGTGATCGACTTCCACGTCGCGATGAAGCACGCGGTGCGGGAAGACCCCGACATCATCCTCGTGGGAGAAATGCGGGACCAGGAAACATTCGAAACGGCGATCCACGCGGCGGAAACCGGACACCTGGTGTACGGAACGATTCACGCGTCGAGTGCTCCGGGAACCATTCAGCGTATTCTCGACCTGTTCCCGCAGAGTATGCACAGTGCCATTCGGGCCAGTATGGCGATGAACATGAAGGCGATCGCCGGTCAGAAGCTGCTGAAGACAATCGTTGAAAAGCCGTCACGAGTTCCCATTGTGGAGCTCATGCTGTTCAACCCGACGGTGCGAAAACTGGTCCTGGAGGCGCAGGACGAAAAGCTCGCTTCGGCAATCCGCATCGGAAAAGATGAAGGGATGCAGCTCTTCAACGATTCCCTGTACTCCTTTGTGACACGGGAAATGATCAGTCGGGGAGATGCGTTCGAAATTTCTCCAAACGTGGAAGAGTTGAAAATGATGATCAAGGGAATTCAGGTGAAAGGGCCGTCGATTCTCTAGTGGACTGTCCCGGAATTCTCCCTCTCCCCTGAGGGGAGAAGGATTTGAGTTGTGCTGTGATTTCTCGGGCAGACTTCGAAAGCGTTTTTGCAAAACATGTCAGACGTCCTGCCACGCGGGCAACAGCGTTTCACCAATCGACATCAAGCACTGGCGGACGAGTCGCCAGTGGCACCCGGCAAGCGGAGATGCGGTTCAAGCGGCACGTGTTGTAAAATCGGCTGTGATCCATCGCAGCAGCCGTACGGATTTCTGTGGGAATGTGTGTCAGGTCTCAACAAGCGATCTCAATTGGGAACAAGTCCAGTGAACCGCCACCCTGATTGGTTTCGACACGTGTGCCTGCTGCTGGTGCTTTGCAGTGGTCTCCTGTTTGGAGTCTCTGCCCAGGCTCAAACGGCCCCTGCTCCGGCAGCAGCAGCGGGATCTGTTCTGCCGGGGCAGCAGTTTCCGACTCCGCTCGATCCATTTCAGCGGGGAAACGTCATTCCATCCCGGCCGGATCATCCGCTTCTGCGTGTCACGACGGCTCCACAGGTCGGTTATTACCTGTCACTCTGGAAGCTCGCCTTTGTTGTTCTGGCCTTCGCGTTCTGGCTGCACTACAGCAACTGGGTCCATGAAGACAGCCGGGGCCTGAAAGTTCGCCCGGACTTCTGGAACAGCTGGATGCTGGTGTGTGGAGTGCTGGCGTTCCTGTTGATGTTTTCCTCCCCGGCGTTTGTGCTGGGGGTGGCATTGCTGGGACTGGGACTGGGGGGGCCGCTGGGGTTCTATGTCTGGGAACGGAATCAGCATGTTCCCCCCAATCGTCAGGTCATGACCCCGGCCCACCTGGAAAGCTGGTCGCGGCGGCAACTCGCCAAGATCGGAATTCGCATTGGTGATCGCCATCAGGGAGATGCGCATAGCGGTCCGCCGATCACGTTTGTCGGGAAATCCCGTACCGGTCAGAAGGATATCGGCCGGTCCAAACAGGTCGAAACCTCCAAAGGATATGTGGCCGCGAAAGAACTGATATACGACGCGCTGCTGCGACGTGCGACAGACATTCACCTGGAGCCGAAAGATGAAGAAATCTCGGTCCGACTGCGAATCGACGGTGTGATGTTCCCGGCGGACCCCTTTGACAAACCGACCGGGGACGCAGTGACGAATATCATCAAAGTGCTTTGCGCGATGGACATCACCGAACGTCGCCGCTCTCAGGATGGGAGTTTCGGGGCGATTCTCGAGGGGCGGGAAATCGACTTCCGTGTCGCATCGCAAGGGACCCGGCATGGAGAAAAGGTCAGCTTGCGTATTCTGGATCAGTCCAACTCGGTCAGCAAGCTGTCTCAACTGGGAATGCGGAAGCAGGTTGCCGATAAGCTGCTGGAAGTCGTCAATCAGCCGCACGGGCTGATGCTGGTCTGTGGACCGACCGGAGCCGGGAAGTCGACCACTCTCTACGCGGCGATCAACGAACTCGACGCCCACGTGAAAAACATCATCACGATCGAAGACCCCGTCGAATACAAGATGGCGAATGTCACACAGATCGAGATCAACACCAAGGGAGGAACGACATTCGGGCAGTCGCTGCGAAGTATCCTCCGTCAGGATCCTGACGTGGTGATGATCGGGGAAATTCGAGATGAAGAGACTGCCAAAATCGCCTGCCAGGCAGCGAACACCGGGCACATGGTCTTCTCGACCGTCCATGCGAACGATTCCATCACCGCGTTGTATCGGTTGATCGACCTGGGGGTGGAACCGTTCATGCTGTCGACCGCGGTCTCGGCGATTCTGGCACAACGACTCGCCCGACGACTTTGTCCGCAATGCCGGCAGTCCTATGCTCCCAAACCGGAACTGCTCACCGAACTCGGACTTCCTGCCGGGAAGATTAAAGAGTTCTTCCGACCGCCGGAAAACGACAAGAGTTGTGCCAAGTGTGGCGGCCTGGGCTATCAGGGCCGAATCGGGGTCTATGAAATGCTTGCGATCAACGAGCGGATGAAAGACCTGATTCGGGAAGGAGCGGCCATGTCCTCCATTCGGAATGAGGCCCGGAAGGATGGCATGCTCTACATGACCGAAGAAGGGGTTCGACTGGTCGTTCGCGGTGTCACCTCGGTTGACGAAATTCGACGGGTTGTGAAGTAGAGAAAACCGCCCGTTTGCGTCAGTTGTTTCGGGATGATTTCCATGCGGTTTCAGCCGGCTGGCTGTTCATCGACGTATTCGGTAGTCATTCGCCGTGGCGGTCATTAGAATTTTTGCGGTCAGGAATGAACACCGGCGGCAGCGGGAGTTCTGGGCCGGGTTCTGTCCTCGCAATTCCTTTCGCGGATTGCGTTCCTGTCTCTCTGTCCGAATTGAAGTTGAAATCTCAAGACTCGATGTCGTAAGGAATTGGAATGTCACGTTCGTTTATCTTCACCAGCGAATCCGTCAGCAGCGGCCACCCCGACAAAGTGTCTGATCAGGTGTCAGATGCCGTGCTGGATGCGTTGCTGGCTCAGGATCCGGCCTCCCGCTGTGCCTGCGAAACCCTCTGCACAACCGACTATGTGGTCGTCGCCGGGGAACTGCGAACGAACGCCAAGGTGGATTACGAAAAAGTCGTCCGGGAAACGATCCGCGAGATCGGGTACAACAGCGATGACATCGGATTCAATGCGGATACCTGTACTGTCGAAAACCGCCTGCATGAGCAGAGTGCGGATATCGCCATGGGGGTCGATGCCGATGGAGCCGGCGATCAGGGGCTGATGTTCGGGTATGCCTGCAATCAGACTGAAGAACTGATGCCGCTGCCGATTGCACTGTCTCACCGCATCTTGAACTCCCTGACGAAGCTGCGTAACGAGGGAGATGTCAACTGGCTGCGTCCCGACGCCAAGAGCCAGGTGTCTGTCGAATACGTGGACGGAAAGCCGGTCGGAATTACGGCAATCGTGGTTTCCACACAGCATGCTGAAAGCGTCAACCAGGCTCAGATCGCAGAATACATCCGGTCCAAGGTGATTCCTGCAACGGTTCCTTCAGAACTGCTCTCCAGCAAAACCAAGTATCACATCAACCCGACCGGACAGTTCATCATCGGTGGACCACACGGCGATACCGGGTTGACCGGACGAAAAATCATTGTCGATACCTACGGCGGCTGGGGTCGTCACGGCGGGGGGGCCTTCAGTGGGAAGGACTCGACGAAAGTCGACCGGTCCGCCGCTTATGTTGCCCGTTATGTCGCGAAGAACATCGTGGCGGCCGGACTGGCCGACGAGTGCGAAGTTCAGCTTGCCTATGCGATCGGAGTCGCTGATCCTGTGAGCATCAGCGTGAACTCGAACGGCACCGCCAAGGTCGCTGAAAGCCGGATCGAAGCCGCTGTCCGGGAACTCTTCCCGCTGACACCACAGGGAATCATCAAGCACCTGCAGCTGCGCCGCCCGATCTTCAAGAAAACCGCCAGCGGCGGACACTTCGGTCGCAGTGAGCCGGAGTTCAGCTGGGAAGCGACCGACAAGGCCGAAGCCCTGAAAAATGCCGTCAAGTAAATTGAGACCCCGCCTCGCGCCGAAACGGTCGTGAGAGGTCGTCGATGGTGACATGAACACCCTGTGCGATGAACACAGGGCGTTTTTATGCGCTGAAGCAGTGAAAATATGCCGCAGTCACGCAGCAGTTGACTGAATTCAGGTCAATTCAGCATTGCTGGTCGTGACGAACAGGCCTGCTGCAACTTATGCTGACAACATCAATGAGTTTCGTACTCGACAGAGCCTGTTCTGCGTCACACCGTCCGCTCGAAGGCTGGCCCAGGGATGACCAACGGGAAGGCCGTGTGCCCACGTCACAGGTTTCTGGTAGAGTACGATCTGGTTTCGAAAGGGATTTCGTCCGTCCGTTCTCGAGCAGTTTGCTCGATCAGGAGCGTCTGCCCGTGTTGTTTTGGACAGGGACGCGTTTCGATGGATGAAACGCCGCACTCCGCGTGGCGGGGACGGGGAGATGATTTCGCAGGTTGCTCTCAGTGACGAATTGCATTCCGGTCCAGAACACATAGCATCAGCATCCGGCCTGACATTAAGGGAGAATCATGTCCGAAACTTCACGGCGTTCATTCCTGAAATACACTGCGGCGATGACGGTTGGAGCCCTCGCGGTCCCGCATCAAACGGCTCAGGCCCAGGCGACAGAAGCAGTCCCTGAGAATCGGGGGAGAATCTACATCTCCAACAAAGGGGGATTCATCGGGAAGGATGAAGAATCGGCCATCAAGACCCTCGAAGAGTATAAACGGCTCGGATTTCACGGGATTGAAACCCAGAGCCCGGGGTTGAATGTTCCCGCGGTGATCGCCGCCCGGGACAAAGTCCAGTATCCGATTCATGGGGTGGTCGATCAGATCCACTGGAGCCAGCGTCTCTCTTCACCGGATCCTGCTGTGCGGGAACAGGGAGTTCAGGGGCTGATCACGGCGATTCGGGACTGCAAGGCCATTGGTGGAAGTGCCGTGCTGCTGGTTCCGGGAAAAGTCAGCGGTCCGGAAGAAACGCACGACGACGTGTGGAAACGGTCGATCGTGGAGATTCGCAAAGTCCTCCCGCTTTCCGCAGAGCTGGGAATCCCGGTTCTGATCGAAAACGTCTGGAACGGATTCTGTGAAACCCCGGAACAGCTGCGGGATTATATTGACGAAATTGACAGCCCCTGGGTGGGGAGCTATTTCGACATCGGCAACGTCCGCAAATTCGGGAAGCCGGAAGAGTGGATTGTCGCCCTGGGCAAACGGATCGTGAAACTCGACGTGAAAGACTGGGGCGTGAAGAACGGCTTCTGCCGGCTGGGAGAAGGGGATGTCGATTGGCCGGCCGTGCGGGCGGCTCTCAAACAGATCGGCTTCACCGGCTGGGCCACTCGCGAAGGGGCCGACAAATCCCTGGAAGATACCGTTGAACTGATGCACAAACTGCTGGATCTCTGAGTCTTGCGTCTTCGATCTCGTGCAACGGAATCCGCATGAGGTGGGTCTGCTCCCCGGATCCTCTGGGAATTCGGGGAGATCCGTCCGGACGTAACGGGGTTCCACAAAACGGCCGAACAGATGGGATCGCTCTCTTGCTGAGTGCGATCCCGTTTTTATGATGTCCTTTCCGGCGGTCAATGTTCGGGGGACGGCATCGTCTTCACAATGGCTGCTGACCTTGTTCCCGTGCGGCACATATGTCTCCAGACGACCCCGGATCCAACCTCACGCCGCTGCCGGAACTTCCCGCCCGGGAACCGGAGCACCCGCATCGACCGTTGAAGATCGCGATCCTTTCCCGGAAATCCTCGCTCTATTCGACGCAGCGCCTGAAAGAAGCCGGAGAAAAGCGCGGGCATCAGGTGCAGGTCATCGACTACCTGCGCTGTTACATGAACATCACGTCGCATCATCCGACGATCATTTACTCGGGCCGGGAACTGAATGACGTCGACGCGGTGATCCCCCGCATCGGTGCGACGCATACGTTCTATGGAACGGCAGTCGTCCGGCAGTTCGAAATGATGGGGATTTTCACCGCGAACGAATCTCAGGCGATCACCCGATCCCGCGACAAGCTTCGCTGCCTGCAATTGCTGTCCCGGGACGGAGTGGGATTGCCGGTCTCCGGATGCGCTCATTCGACCAAAGATATTGACGGCTTGATCGACATCGTCGGCGGCGCCCCGCTGGTCGTCAAAATCGTGGAAGGGACGCAGGGAGTCGGTGTCATTCTGGCGGAAACCCGTAAGGCCGCCGAAGCCGTGATCGAAGCCTTTCGGGGAGTCGAAGCCAACATCCTTGTTCAGGAATTCATTCAGGAAGCGGCCGGAAGCGACTTACGCTGCATTGTCGTTGGGGGCAAGGTTGTTGCGGCGATGATGCGCACGGCCCGACCGGGGGAATTTCGTTCTAACCTGCACCGTGGTGGAACTGCCGTCGCCGTGAAGATCACTCCCGAAGAACGGGCGACTGCGGTCCGGGCGGCCAAGTGCATGGGGCTGCGCGTCGCCGGTGTCGACATTCTCCGTTCCCGTCACGGGCCGGTCGTCATGGAGGTGAACTCATCCCCCGGTCTCGAGGGGATTGAGTCGGCGTCTGATATGGATGTCGCCGGGAAGATCATCGAGTTCATCGAGAAGCACGTCGACATCTCGGATTCGAAAGATCGCATCAAAGGATAACCCGATCCGAGAGCAGTTTACTCGACCAGGTGCCCGCCCGTGTTGTTGTGGACAGGCTCGCATTTCGATGGATGAAACATTGATGAAACGCTGTCCTCCGCGCGGCGGGGCGGGGGGGCAATTTGCAAAGCGATCCAAAAGGAAAGCCCCGCTGGTCTCACTGAGAACAGGCGGGGCTTTCGTGAGCAGGGTTTCCGTGAGCGGAGCTTCCGTGAGATTGTCAGGTCGCTCTGAGCAGGCACGATCACTCGATAATGATATCCCGCACGGTCGCACCGCCGGGGATCATCGGCAGCACGTGTTCCTGATAAGGACACAGAACATCCAGCAGGTACGGGCCGTCATACTCGATCATGGCTTTGATCGCGGCAGGCAGAGCGGCTTTACTGCGAACTGATGCCGCACCGACACCGAAGCTCTGGGCCATCTGCACAAAGTTCGGGTAAGTGTCCTCGTAATGGTCGCCGGAACCTTCTCCGAGCCATTCCGGATGGTCGATCGGTCCCAGGTACGTGTGAGCCCGGCGCCCTTCCATGAACCGGTCTTCCCATTGCACCACCATTCCCAGGTGCTGATTGTTCAACAGCAGGATTTTGACAGGTAGTTTTTCACAGTGCAGTGTGGCCAGTTCCTGAATGTTCATCAGGATCGAGCCGTCACCATCGATGTCGATGACCAGTGAATCCGGATGTGCCGCCTGCACTCCCATGGCCGCCGGGAGCCCGAATCCCATCGTTCCGAGACCGGAACTGGAGAGCCAGCGTTTCGGTTCACGGAATTTGTAGTACTGGGCGGCGAACATCTGGTGCTGACCGACCCCCACCGCGATGTAAGTGTCTTTTTCGATGGTCTGGCGCCAGAGTTCTTCAACGGCATGCTGCGGCACGATGAAATCGCCGGCTTCGCGATAACGGAGTGGATACTTTTCTTTCCACTCGTTGATCTGCTTCCACCAGGCGTCCGTTTCAGGGACGTCGTCCGCTTTGAATTCCGCATTCAGCTTCTGCAGGAACTCTTTCACATCCCCGATAATCGGGATGTGGGCTTCTTTGTTCTTGTGCATTTCGGAAGGGTCGAGGTCGACATGCACGATCTTTCCGTGCTTGGCGAACTCTTCCAGCTTGCCGGTCACACGGTCATCGAACCGGACCCCCAGGGCGAGCAGCAGATCGGCTTCGTTGATCGCATAGTTCGCATAGACGGTTCCGTGCATCCCGAGCATATGCAGGGACTGTGGATCGTCGCCGGGAAATGCTCCGATTCCCATGACGGTGGTCGTCACCGGAATTTTGGATGCCCGGGCGAACTTCGCCAGTTCCGCAGCCGCATCGGCGTTCACGCAGCCCCCTCCCACATAGAGGATGGGGCGCTTGGAACGACGGATGGCCGCGACGGCCTGCCGAACCTGTTCCGCTGCGATTTTCTTCTCCAGGTGATACCCGGGAAGGTGCATCGGCGGGTCGAAATCCAGGTCCGCCACATTTGCGGTGGAGAGCTGAATGTTCTTGGGGAAGTCGATCAGCACTGGACCAGGGCGGCCTGTCGTGGCAACGTAAAATGCTTCCTTCACAATGCGGGGAATCGCCTGCAGTGCCTTGAGGACCGATTCCGGATCATCCGGGTCTGCGGCGGTGATCATGTAGTGATGTTTTGTGACCGCGCGGCAGATTTCCACGATCGGAGTTTCCTGGAACGCGTCGGTTCCAATCACTTTCTGTCCGACCTGGCCAGTCACCGCGATCAGCGGGATGCTGTCCATCTTCGCGTCAGCGATGGCCGTGACGAGGTTCGTCGCTCCGGGGCCGCTGGTCGCCATACAGACACCCACTTCGCTGGATGTCCGCGACACTCCCTGGGCGGCGAATCCGCCTCCCTGCTCATGGCGGGGGAGAATGGTTCGAATCCGGTCACGGTTTTTCCGCAGGGCCTGATGGAGCGGCATACTGGCACCGCCCGGGTAGGCAAAGACAGACTTCGCTCCCTGTCGGACCAGTGCTTCGACCAGAATCTCTGATCCCGTCATCGTCTGTTGACTGACTGGAGTGGAAGGGGCGGAAGCTGCCTTGGATGCTGCCTGAGATTTTGACTCTGCCGACACGGTGCCTGTTCCCTGAACGTAAACGGAAATTTTTGGAAGTTCGAATTCCAGTCAGACTGCAATGGATCGAATTGATCACGGATCAAACTGTCACGGATCAACTGTCTGCAGTGCGATGGAAGGCCGCGATCACGCGACCGTCTTGATGCACGGTCCTGACACAACCTGTCCCGCCGTCCGAGACGGGCGGAACGCCGATTGTAACGTGCGTCAGGCCGAAGGACGAGAAAAACCCGGTCAAGGTTCACTCTTTTCCAAACTTCTGTTCTGGACCGTGGTTCCGTCGAATTTTCCGGACGCGAGGATTCTACGTGTCTGAAGGACCGGTTTCCGTACCGCCTCAGAAACTGACGCAATCTGCAATAACCTCGGACTGTCAAAAAACTTTCGATGTTTTTCGGATACTTTATTGAAAGACGCTCGCGATCTTGGTGAACTGAGCGGTATCGTTTGATCAGGGGGCGAAAATCACCCCTGACGCGGCCGGATGATTCACAGCATTTCTTTCTCCTGTCAGATGACGGTTCACAGGACGGTATGAGCACGTCACTGGAATCTTTTGTCAACGTCCTTCGCCGAAGCGGACTCGTGGAAGAGCCCGCGCTGGTTGAGTGCGTGAATGCTTTACGGCAATCCGGCCAGCCCGTCACCGGGGAATCCCTGTCCGAGTTGCTGGTTCAACAGGGACGAATCACTCCCTGGCAGGCCGCCAAGCTGATCCAGGGAAAACACAAAGGATTTTTCCTCGGCAAATACAAACTGCTGCGGCTGCTCGGCAAAGGGGGCATGAGCTCTGTCTATCTCGCCGAACATGTGCTGATGAAGCGCCGCTGTGCGATCAAAGTCCTGCCCTGGAAGCTGGTCAAAGACAGTTCTTACCTCCAGCGGTTTCACCGGGAAGCACAGGCCGTTGCCGCACTCGATCACCCGAATATCGTTCGGGCGTACGACATCGATCTCGAGAAAGATGGAAATCTCGAGATCCATTTTCTCGTGATGGAGTTCGTCGAAGGGAAAAACCTTTTCGACCTTGTCCAGCAGGTCGGACCGCTGCCGCCTGCCGTCGCGGCAGAATATATGCGGCAGGGGGCTCTGGGACTGCAGCACGCCCACTCCGTCGGCATGGTCCACCGTGACGTGAAACCGGGGAACTTCATTGTCGATCAGAACGGAGTCGTCAAGCTGATGGACCTGGGACTGGCCCGGGTGGCAGCTCAGGAGGATCATTCCCTGACAATCGCTCACGATGAGCGCGTGCTTGGAACCGCCGACTATCTCGCGCCGGAACAGGCGGTTGACAGCCATCTCGTCGATCATCGGGCGGACATCTACAGCCTGGGATGCACCTTATATTTCCTGTTGACCGGCCGTCCTCCATTCAACGAAGGAACGCTGACCCAGCGGTTGCTGGCTCATCAGACAAAAGAACCGCCGCCGGCGCAGTCGCTACGGGGAGACCTGCCTGAGAGTCTGCTCGTCGTTCTCAGAAAGATGATGATCAAGGACCGGGAAAAGCGGATTCAGACGTCAGCGGATGTCGCGACCCTCCTGGGCCAGTGGCTGGCAGGAGAAACGATCGACGAGACAGCCGATTCTCTGCCGGTGGCTGCTCTGACTCGCACCGAAAACGAAACCTATGAGCAAGGTTACGCTTCCGGTGAGCCGGGAACATTGCTGCAGGGAGATGAGGCTCCCCCTGCGTCGTCGAATCCTCTGGGAGCATTTCTGTCGAGCCTGAGCGATCTCGACGCGACGCGGAGAGAACTCCCGGCAGATTCCCGACCGATGCGGGACTCTGCGACCATGCGGCTCGAGCAAAGTGAAACAGACGATCCAGACCAGCCGCTGGAACCGTACCCGGACCATTTCGATGTTCCGTCCGAAGATGAAGACAATCCCTTCGAAAGCCCGCGCAGTTCAAGTTTGATCCGGGGACGGTCGGAAAAGTCGCCGAGTCGTCCGTCGGCAAAGTCGTCCGGATCACTCAGCGCACGATCCGGAAAAAAGACCGGGCGGAAGAAATCTCCTCTGGAGGTTCTGCGGTCAATTCTCCCTCCGAAATTGATGGAACAGGTTGAGAAAAAGCCAATCCCGTTCGCAGCAGGAGCCGCAGGCGTTGTCGTCCTGCTTGTGATCGTGGGAATTTTCGCCCTGTCCGGCAGCGGGAAGTCGAAGAAGCCCCCACAGCCTGCTCCCAAGGGGACCGCTGCCACGGGAACGGTGTCCCCACCGGCGCGAACGGACGGAGGGGGAGATGCTCCGCCGGCAGCTCCCGAGATCAAACGCCCCGAAGTGAGCGGAACCGTGATTTCTGTCGGCCCGAAGGGAAACTTTGCGGCATTGCAGCAGGCCGTGGATTACCTGAAGAACAACAGCAGCACATCCACGGTTGCCATGGGAATCAAGGAAATCCAGATTGACGGAGATTTGATTCTCAAGGAGTCCCTGCGCATCGACAATTCCGGGCTGGGAGGATTCCCGCGAGGAATCAAAATTTCGTCGGCAGGTGACACACCGGCACGATTGCAGCCCGAGGGAAAGGACACGGTCGTTTTTCTGGACTCCGTCGAAGGTCTGATTCTTGAGAATCTCGTGATTAACAGCCAGGGACACCGGACCGGTCTGGTCCTGCGCGGGTACTCGTACGGAACCCAGTTGATCAACCTGAAGCTGGAAAATGTTCAGAACATCGGCATCGAAGGAGCCGGGGCCTCGGGGTTGCCTGGACAACCGATCTTGATTCGAGACTGCGTGATCCGGGGATCTGCCAGTTCAGCGAAGGGAATCCACCTCGACTCGACAAGCGGCTACGATTGCCGGGCCATGACGATTCAGCAGTGCCGATTCGTGGGGCCGATGGGAACCGGAATTGCGATCGACGGTTCCATTGAATCGTTGGAACTGGTGTTGAATCGGTTCTATGACGCGGCAACCGCCTTGCTGTTTTCCGGCTCCGATTCGATTTACCGGAACGTGCGGATCGTCAATAACTCATTTGTCGGCGGGGGAACGGCACTCCGTTTCTCGGACGTCACCTCACCCTCCTCAAGCGGACTCGTCCTCGAAAACAACCTGTTTGTGAGACAGTCCGACAAGGCCAGCTCATTTTTCGGAGATTCCGATCAACTGCAGCAGCTGACCAAGGGAGGGCAGGTTCGCTTCAACTGGACAGACGGGAACCCGGCAGGGGGAACTGAAGAACAACTCTTCGCGCAGAACGGTGTCTCCACAAAAGCTGTCGAGTTTGAGTCAGAGGATTCAGCCAGCTCCGAGTTCCTGAAACCGAAGACCGCTGAAATCCGGAATGCCGGAGCGCCGGGACCTCACAAGTTCTTCGGTGCGGTTTCTCCGTAGGAACGATGCTTCCTGAAACAGGCCATCACGGCGGCAGCCTGAAAGGAGTGTCGCATCGAAGCACGCCGATCTCTTGTTCGGCTGCAGAGTGCATGATTCCACCTCACGTCCGTGGCGAATCATGTCTCGATTTTCCCGGTTGAGGAATCTCTCTTTGAGTTTCATTCACGGAATGCTGCCGGAATCCGCCGGAGGAGAGTTTTCGCCAGTCATTTCGTTGCAAAGATTTGAGAAATTGAGTTGCCAGTTCCGTCTCAGTCTGCGTTAATAGAGCTTCATTTCAGGCATCTGACAGGATTGGATGGTATGGAAGCTCGATCCAGCAACGAGAATAAACCGAAACGATCCTCACAAGGGCAGCTGATTCTGTATCACGGGATGAAGCTGTCGACCATGTTCAAGCTCTTCGCACTCAAACCGAGCTTGCGCTGGTCCCGGTTGATCCGTCTGGCGCTGATGCCTTCCTGGGGACTCTACAATTCCTTCTGGGCCGCCATGGAGCGAGTGTTCTACGGGCGGAAAATCGAAGAGACCAAACTGGCCGGTCCTCCGATCTTCATCCTGGGTTACTGGAGAAGCGGAACAACGCTGCTGCATAACCTGATGACGGCAGACACCCGGTTCAATTATCCGACGCTGTATCAGGCGGTCTTTCCCTGGCATTTTCTCTGCACGGAAAAAACATTCACTGCCCTGACGGGGTGGCTCGTTCCCAAATCCCGTCCGATGGACAACGTCGAGGTTCACTGGAAGATTCCGCAGGAAGATGACTTCGCCATCTGCACGATGTGCATGATTTCGCCGTACACTCTTCCACTGCGTCCATTTGACCAGCAGGAATGGACCCGGTCTTTCCGGATTGAAGAACTGCCGGAAGACGATCGGAAGCTGTGGGAAGAGACCGTTCAGCTGTTCATGAAGAAGCTGACCGTTCGTGCCCCGCGCCCGCTGGTCATGAAGTCACCGGCCCATACTTACCGGATCAAAGCGCTGCTGAAGATGTATCCGGATGCGCGATTCATCCATATTTCCCGGCATCCGTTTGACGTCTTCAACTCCGCGCTGCATCTGCGATCCACGATGATCGAAGAGAATACGCTGGGAGATGCGTATCATCCCAACGCTGAAGAGAGTGTCATTGCGACGTTCAACGAGGCGTTCGACGCTTACGAACGGGACCGCCATCTGATTCCTCAGGGGAACCTGACGGAAGTCAAGTACGAGGAACTCGTGCAGGACCCGCTTGCCGAGATGGAGCGGATTTACCGGGATCTGAATCTTCCGGACTTCTCTGAGGTCCGTGCAAAACTGGAAGAGCAACTGGTCGGACACCGCAAGTACCAGAAGAACCGATTCAATCAGGATCCGTTCTGGCAGCAACAGGTGTATGAACGCTGTCGTCCGTTCTATGAGCGTTTCAATTATTTGAGTCCGGAACAGGAACAGGAAATCGCTGCGGCCTGATGTCTCTCACGGCAACGTGCCGGAACGATCAACCCGTCGCATCCCCTGACGTCCATCGAAACTCCCGCCCGTTCGCCGGGAAGAATGAGTCTCATGTCTGTCTGCCTTGTGACCGGCGGCGCCGGATTTATTGGAAGCCATCTGACAGAGCAACTGCTGAGTCAGGGGCATACGGTGCGTGTTGTCGACGACTTTTCCACGGGAAGCTCCGGCAATCTGGCAGCGGTCGACGGACATTCCCGGCTGACACTCATCTCCGGTTCCATCACTGACCAGCGGTTGATGATGGAAGCGGTCCATGAAGTGGACGTGATCTACCATCTGGCGGCGGCCGTGGGGGTGAAGCTGGTTGCAGAAGATCCGGTCCGCACGATTGAGACGAACATCTATCCAACGGAATTTCTGCTGCGTCTCGCGGCTCAGACCGGATGCCGGTTCTTCCTGGCCTCAACGAGCGAAGTCTACGGCAAGAATCCCAAAGAACGCTGGTGCGAAGAAGACGATCTGCACTTTGGGCCGACCTCACGTCCGCGCTGGGCGTACGGCTGTTCCAAAGCAATCGATGAATTTCTGTCCCTGGCTTATTTCGGGAAGTACCAGGTGCCGGTCACAATTGGCCGATTCTTCAATGTCGTCGGACCACGGCAAGTCGGCAATTACGGAATGGTGATTCCGCGATTCGTCAGTCAGGCCCTCAGCGGCGGCCCGGTCGTGGTCTATGACGACGGGCAACAGGTTCGCTGTTTCGCTCACGTCAAGGAAGTGGTCGATTGTGTCATCGGGCTGACCGAGTCCGATCAGGCGGTTGGACAGATTTTCAATATCGGCAGCGATCAGGGGGTTTCGATCGAGCAGCTCGCCCGGGAAGTCATTCGGCGCGTGGATCCTCAGATTCCGATCCAATATCTCGAATACAGTCAGGCGTACGGGGCGGATTTCGAAGATGTCCGTCGCCGGGTCCCCGACGTTTCTCGACTTGCCTCCGTGCTGGGGCGAAAGCCGGCCCTGGGGCTGGGCGCAATTCTGGACGATGTCATTGCCTGGAAACGGGATCAGCTCGCAGCGGATTCCTCCGGCTGACATGATCTTCTTTTCTGGCGGCCGTTGACTTGCGTTTCCCCTGCCAGCCGGAAAACAGACTGACGGCCCGCGAACAAGAGTGGAATCGCTGACACCCATCCACCGTTCGCAGGGTATTCTCTCGTGTCACGCCACAAATTCGGGGAGTTTTCCCGGATGTGAGCGGCCGACGAGGAGGGGCGTCGTCATTTCATGACGAATCGGCCTGACGAAATTTTGGGCAGGGATCACAGACGCATGCAACAGTCACTTCTCACGCTTCTCAGTCGCACTCGCTGGGCGTTCGGTTTCGTTCTTTGTCTCAACTGGCACCTGACAGCGATTGCTCAATCGGATCTCAGACCGATCGAGCAACCCATCGGGATTCTGAATCTTTCAAGCATTGAGAACGGCTTGAAGGAACTCGGACAGATGTTCACTCTGGCCGGTCGGAGTGACATGATCGATGTGATCAACTCGTATCTGTCGACGGACCAGATTCGGAATCTCGAGGGGATCGACCGGGCCCGATCGATGGGACTGATGGTGTTTCTGGGGAGCCGCCTGCCTCCTGATCCAGTGCCGGTGGCCTATTTCCCGATTTCTGATGAAGCCGCGTTTCTCGCGAACCTGCGTCGGGCCGGTGCGGATGTCATCGAAGAAGCAGACGGAATGTATCTCCTGGGAACTTCCAAAGAGAATGGCTCGCAGTTGCGATTCCGTGACGGATACGCCCTGATCGCGGCGAAGCCGGGAAGCACCTTCCTGGACGACTTCAGGACTCCTGATCCGGCCCAGCTGACAAAGAACATCTCGACGCGCTATGACTTGTCGCTCACGCTCAGTCTGCGAAGTATTCCGCCGTTGATGAAGCAGGTGTTCGCGACCTTCTTCACTCAGCAGTCCGCCGCTCAGCTGCAGCAGCGCGACACCGAATCGGACGCGGCCTATCAGGCCCGACGGGCCGGCGGATTGAGCACACTGAAGTGGATCGAACAATGCTTGCGGGACGGTGAAGAAGTTGTCATTGGGGTCGATTCTACGGAGGACGGGCGACGGGCCGTCTTCGAGTTCTCCATCGATGCGACAGAGAACAGCGAATTCGCCAAATGCCTGACCGGAATTGCCGGAGCACCCTCCATTTTCACTCCGCTCCTCAAGGAGAAGCACCCATTACAGATTTCGATGTCCTGGAATGCGGATCCGCGTGAGAAGACGGCGATGCTGGGTTTTCTGGAAGCGATTCGTCTCGAACTTCAGCACAAGTTGTCCGGCACGGGCCATTCGGCAGTCGACCGAGTCGTTGAAACGCTGCAGGCAACGGTCAATGCCGGGCACATCGACGCTTTGATTCAGTTTATTCCCGTCGGCGACAAGGAATTCGTGTTGCTGGCCGGAGTCAAAGTGCTGGGAGCGGAATCGCTGTCTGGCCAGCTGCAGGAACTGGTTCGCGTCATTTCGGAAAAGACATCCGAAGTCTCAGCCGAGTACCATGTCCATCAGCATGAACAGACCTCCTTCAATCGCCTGCGGACGAAGGAGGAAGACCGCAACGCTCCCCAAGTCTTCGGCGGTCGCCCGGATATTTACTGGGGTGTCGGCGACAACATTCTCTGGCTGGGGGTTGGTGGAAATCAGATGCTGTCGGCGTTCGATTCCGCCATCGATTCTCTGACCGCGCCACGAGCGGCGGCGGGAACGGTCAGTTCCGCACCGTTCCAACTGATCTTCCGGGCGGTTCCCTGGATGAAGGTCACCGAAACCGAATCAATGGGCTCCAGACGGCGCGAACGACGGGAACTTCTGGAATCGTCACTGAAGCCGGAAGATGATGCCCTGCGTCTGGAGGTTCGTCCATCCGAATCCGGTGTCCGCGTGACATTCCGGTTCGATGAAGGATTCGTCCGCCTGTTAGGGACAACCCTGTCGGAAGTGTACGATCGTTCCCAGTTATGAACCGTGTCCAGAGATCTGGAATCTCAATCCCTGAATCAGATCCGACGACCTCCGTCTCAGGGAACCATTCCCTGCTCATCCTGTACGAATCGTCCGGCAGGAACGGAAGGTTCGTTGCAGAAATGGAATGGGCCCTGCCCCTCGAAGTCCGGACAATCGATTTCAACGTCAGGAATTGCAGGCGGTGACAAAGAACGGAATCAGGTCGAAACAAAGTTGACCGGTCTGGTTGACGAGTTTGAAGTTGCTCCATAAACTCCCTCTCTCGCAGGTGACCCATCTGTGGAACCTGAAGAAGTTCAGGGGCGGTAGCTCAATTGGTTAGAGTACCGGACTGTCGATCCGGGGGTTGCGGGTTCAAGTCCCGTCCGCCTCGCTCCTATTTTTAGAGATGAAACGACTGATGTTGTTTCGCACTCAGGAGTTACGAGCCGCGTGGTTCGGTTGAAACAACCGGACAACGCGGCTTTTTCTTTGCACTCTGCGCAAAATTGCTGTGGAATCGGTCGAAAACGGCGCGAGTCGAACTCAGGGATTCATGGAAATCAGATCATCCCGCGGTTCCAGTGGCACTGGTCCATCCACAAACAGACGATGCCATAATTCAAGACACAACAGATTCCAGAGTCGATACGCGTGATCCCAGCGTCGGGACTGGTGATCCGAAATCAAACGCTCGATTTCCCGGCGCTGGAACAATCCCCGATCGAGTGCCTGTTCCGACAGCAGGACAGCTCCCAGCAGGTTGCGATACTCGTTCCTCATCCAGTGGTCGATCGGAACACCAAATCCCATTTTGGGCCGGGTCTGAATCTCGGGGGGCAACAGGTCCGAAAATGTTTCAATCAGAATCTTCTTCCCGTGCCCCGGCTGAAATTTCAATTCAACCGGCATGCGCGCGGCCAGCTCAGCGACGGCATGATCCAGAAACGGGCTGCGGGCTTCCAGCGCCACGGACATGCTCGCCAGGTCCACTTTCGTCAGAATGTCACATGGAAGATAGGTCTGTACGTCGACACAGGTCGTGCGTGTGACGAAGTCGCGATTCGGACATGACGCATACGCGGACAACAGGAATTCACTGCTGTCAAACCCATTCAGGGTTCGGCGGAACTCCGGGGTGTACAACTGCGATCGGAGCTGTTTGTCAAAAATTCCGATCCAGCGCAGGTAGCGCTGCTCAGGCGATTGACTGAGTGCTTCGATGAAGCGTTTGATCCGGCGCCCTGCCGAACGCTGAGTGGTCGACGTCGGAATCTGCTGCCAGATCCGGAGGCCCAGGATCTGTTTCAGCCAGCCTGGCAGCCTGTCGAACCGGCCGGCCAGATGAACCGCCTGATAGCGGGGATACCCTGCGAACAGTTCATCTCCGCCGTCTCCTGACAACGCGACCGTGACAAATTTTCGGGTGACTTCCGAGAGAGTCATGGTCGGGATTGCGGAACTGTCGCTGAACGGTTCGTCATAATGCCAGATCAGCCTGGGGAGAATCCCCAACGCGTCCGGTTTCACGACGTATTCGTGATGTTCTGTTTTCAGATGCCCGGCTGCCATGCGGGCGAATCGGCGCTCATCATATTCCTTTTCCTGAAACCCGATCGAGAAGGTATGAATCGGCCGTTCTGAAAGGCTCTGCATCAATCCGGCGATGATCGTGGAATCCACTCCCCCGGACAGGAAGGCCCCGACCGGAACGTCGGACCGCATGCGTAGTCGAACCGCTTCGGTCAGTGTCCCGCGCAACTCCTTCTGCCATTTCTCCACAGGGAGGGCCGGACCGGGAGATGCGGCATAAGGAGCTTCCCAGTAACGCTGAACGGTCAGAGTTCCTGACTCCCAGATCGCGACATGAGCCGGAGGAAGTTTTGAAAACCCTTCAAAAATCGAAACGGGGTGTGGAACGTACTGATAGGTCAGATAGAGATCGAGAGATTCCGGTCGAACGACTCGTGGAACCCCGGGAACCTGCAGGATCGCTTTCAGTTCGCTGGCAAACAGCAGCCGCCCGGCTTCGGCTCGATAAAACAGCGGCTTCTGCCCAAGCCGGTCGCGCGCCAGCAGGAGTCTCCCCCGCGTCTGATCCCAGACGGCAAAGGCAAACATCCCCCGCATCTTCTCGACGCAGCGCGGCCCCAGTTCTTCGTAGAGATGGACAATGACTTCGGTGTCGCTACTCGTGGCGAACCGGTGGCCGTTGGCAATCAGTTCTTCCCGCAACTCCCGGTAGTTGTAGATCTCCCCGTTGAAGATCGTCCAGACGGTCCCCTCTTCATTGGAAAGAGGCTGATGTCCACCCGAGAGATCAATCACCGACAGTCGCCGGTGTCCCAGCGCACACTGCGTCTGGGAGGACGAGAACGCCTGGGAGGACAGCGTCTGAGAGGGCAGCGCCTGATCGGCGGAAAAAAAGAACCCGGCATCGTCAGGTCCGCGATGCCGGATCGCGGTGGTCATGCGAGTCAGGACATCCCGGTCAATCACCAGTTCAGGACGATTCCAGGCAGCTCCGGCGATACCGCACATGAGGGGCTTCTACAGCTTCTGAAAACAACGAGTCAGTGAACCAGAGACGGGACAATCCCGGCGGGCGGCCGGGAGTGCTTCACGTCTGCAGCGTATCGTGTCCGGCGGGATTTCGGAAATGAGAAATCGGACCTGCCGGAAAGGATCCGGCAGGCCCGATTCGAAGTTCGGTCAGAACAGATTCGACGTGATCTCACTCAACGCTCTCAAAACCGACCGATGCTTACTTCCAGTGATGTCCACCCTTTTTGCCTTCAGCAACAGGACCATCACAGCCAATTTCGCACTGATTGTTATCGCAGGCATCCTGAACGTCGCTGAATGCTGATCCGACGGTCCGGGACTTCAGGTGTCCCCCCTCTTTGACAGCAGTGAATCCGGTGAATGTATAGCTCTGATTGAGTGATCCGATGGCGTCCGCAACGTCGTTCAGTTCTTCGACCACTGCATACTGCACTTCACTCAGCCCGACAATCAGGCCGACCACCAGCAGCGTTGCAACAAGAACCAGTTCTGCAGAAACGACGAAACCGCCTTCGTCTCCCATCAGATTGTGTACGAGAGTGCTCATCATTCTTTCCCCTGTGAGTGTGATCCAATTCGCTGAGAGCGAGTGTTGAGGTTGAGAGCGGTCTGCCGAGACCGTTTTCCTCGTCAGGGGATTACGCAGAGTTCGTGCCTGAGCTTCGGTTTCCCGTTCGGCAGGCACGCGCAAGCAGCAATGAGATCAAGAGTTGGACAAAGAACACGCAGTTCGGGAGGGTGTTTCGCCAGGTGTGATCTGTCAAAAAGTTCGAACAGATTGACGCAGCAAATCGTCAAGAAATCGATGCGCGCGAGCGCGCAGAATCCCTGAACCGGCGTCGGCACGCCGGTTCAGGGAAAATCGCAAGCGTTGTCAGAAACTCCCAGAGGAAGTTCCGTCACAGGGGACCGGCGCTCTCAGGACCGGTGTGAGCAGGACAACGTTTCCGGAAATCAGCAGTTGTGATGCCTGTTCACTTTCCGCCTCCCGACTTTTTCCGCCGCCGGACCTCACAAAGCAAGACGGAACCGAATTCATTGTAATGACTTACGGGATTTTGTTTCGGTCAGTGGTTCTTTTTCCGGCAATCCGCAACTCGTCCACTCCTGATTCAGATCCTGAACAAACTGTTTCACCGGGCGCCAAGACTGTTCACAACCCTGAGCAGCACGAGCGTGCTCGACTGATCTTGACCTGCTTTTCCGCGAATGCCTCTAATGCGCCCCCGTTCCACTCAGGAACGAATTCGCGCATGCGGGAACCGGCCTGATGACTCCACAATCCTCTCATTCTCATTCCGGGCAGCCGTCCCAGTCCGAACGACTGTGCCTGGCACTCACCGAAGGAGCGGCCGGGATGGTCAGTCAGGTGCGCGGTCTGGCGCAGGCTGTCGGACTGCCGTATGAAGTGAGAACGGTGAACCTGCGCTTCCCCTGGAAAAAACTCTGGACCAGTGCGATTCCAGTCCGGGAGAGTGTTTTCACCAGCATGGACTGGCTGGACACTCCGCATCCTCCGCAACTGGTGATCGCCTGCGGACGACAGGCCCTGATGGCCGCTCTGCTGGTCAAGTCACGCTGGAAGAACGACGTCTTCACGGTCTACACACAGAACCCGAAGATCGCGACCTCTCGATTCGATCTGGTCGTGGCTCCGGAACATGACGGACTGTCCGGCCCGAATGTCTTCTGCACCGCCGGCGCGCTGCATCATGTCACTTCAAACACATTGAAGCAGGCGGCCCAGTCCACTGCTGCCCGACAACTGGATCGCTTGCGGCCCCGGTTTGCCGCCGTGCTGCTGGGAGGAACGAACGGGTGTTACCAGTCCACGCCGGACGTGTTTGCTCCTCTCGTCCAATCCCTGAAACAGGCGGTCCAGCAACACGACATTGATCTCGCAATCCTTCCATCCCGGCGAACACCGACAGCGGTGGCCCAGATGTTTCGTTCGGAATTCGCTGGACAGCATTTTTTCTGGGACGGAACGACGGAGAATCCTTATCTGGCATCCCTGGCACTCTGCAGCCATTTGGTTGTGACGAACGACTCGGTGTCGATGATTTCCGAAGCCGCGACGACGGAAAAACCGGTCTACGTCTATCATCTGCCGGAGAAACGAACATCGAAACGCTTCCGCCGATTCCACGCGGACTTCGCAGAACGTGGGATCACACGCCCGTTTCTCGGGGATCTGGATCAGTGGAGCTACGATTCTCCCAACCCGACTCAACAGGTCGCTGACCTGATTCGACAGAAACTCTCACGTCGTCATGACCAGAATCTCCGTCCGGCGGCCTGAGCGATATCGACCGACACACCGTTGACCCCCTTCCCGAAATTGGCTCCAATCATTCAATGGACGGGCGGACGGGCCTCCCCAATTGAAGCAGTCGTCCAGTTCAGGAACGACAAAAGGGGGTGGAATGATTGACTTCTTGCTGTTAGCAATTCTGGGGATCGTTGTCTGGCTGGTGTCGACTGACGGCCCCTGGGGAGCGGGAATCACGTTCGTGGCCGTATTGATTGGCGGCTTCTTTGCAATGAATTTCTTTGAGCCGTTTGCGGCATTACTCAGCCAGGCGGTCATGCTGTCCCCGGAATGGGCTGTCCGCTGGGACATCATTGCGTTCTGGAGCATCTTTTCTCTGGTCGTGTTTGCGTTGCGAACCGTTGGCGAACAACTTCTGCCGACTTATGCAGAACTGAGTCCCCCCGTTTACCAGGGAGCCCGCTGGGTCTTTTCCGTACTGACGGCCTATGCGTTCGTTGCAATCACCTGCACGTCACTGCACATCGCTCCATTGCCCCGTGAATTTCTGGGATTTTCCGGAGAAAGTCACCATCTGTTCGGGCTCGGCCCCGACCGGCAATGGCTGGGAATGACCCAGTATGTTTCGGAAAGGTCGTTGAGCCGCATTCGCAGCGACGGCCTGCCGACACTCTTCGACGGAGCGGTGTTCCCCAGCAACCCTGATGACGCCCGCACCGTTCAGGTCTGGACCTCGTTCCCGATCCGATATGCCGCCCGCCGCCAGCAGTATGCGGCCGGTGGAGTCGCTCAGGCGACTCAGACCACTGTCGCACCCCCTCCATCCGGAAAAACCTCCCGAACTCGAAATCCCAATGCCGGAACCGGCGGGTTCTAGACCAGTTTCAGTAGTTTCCAGTTTGCCAGCGAAGAATGGCGAGGGGGGAGGGATCAGGATTCAGGGGGCAGAAAAGACGGGGAAAGTCCTGCATTTCCGATCCACTTTCACCCTCAGCGGGACAAACTGGGAAGTACTGA
>Ga0182736_1000878_pt1 | contig 36582 bp, 35 predicted proteins | sample eDN5th30CKraftBY_FD_128882 | JGI IMG/M metagenome (GOLD analysis project Ga0182736, IMG submission 128882) | Enriched backyard soil microbial communities from Emeryville, California, USA - eDNA 5th pass 30_C Kraft BY (version 2) (version 2) | ecosystem: Environmental > Terrestrial > Soil >... | reverse complement strand
CGAGCAGCACGATCAGCCAGTAGGACGAAAGCCCGAAGACGAGCAGGAGGATGTCCGACGTGTACGCGCCGACGCGCCCCGCCCAGTTCGCGATGTGATCGACGCTCACCGCGTGGGTCCAGCTCGGATCCTTGCGGCTGTACGAGAGGAGCGCCATGACGAGAAACAGTCCGAGTGCGACCTGGAGAATCCAGCGAATCTCGGTGAAGAGCCGCGACATGCGGTGCGGCAATGCCTGCGGGCTCGCGGAATAGGTAGCTTTGGCCATTGATTCGGTGTCGCTTTGTATCGCTTTTTTGCGGCTCGCGCCTGTTGCGCAAGAGCGGCATGGAACGGTGAACTATTGTAAACGCTGCATTGCGGTGAAAGGCGCAAAAACCGGCGCGTTCTTGCAACCTGTAACACTCGTCACGCGCGCGTCATGTCGCGGTTTCGGCCCGGCGCGGCTATCAATCCGATTGAAAGGTTCATTCGGAAGGCTTTTTCCGACGCCTTTATAATCGTCGTTTTGCACTCAGATACGGTTCATCGGATGTACCGGGCGTCGAGATTGCTGCGTCGCAGGCAATCGCTCGCGCGCCTCGAGGCGCGCATCCGAAACCATCAATAACGGACCATCATCATGTCTTCGCCCAAACACGCCAAAGTGCTGATTCTCGGTTCCGGCCCCGCCGGCTACTCCGCCGCCGTCTACGCCGCGCGCGCGAACCTGTCGCCGCTGCTCATCACCGGCCTCGCGCAGGGCGGCCAGCTGATGACCACCACGGACGTCGAGAACTGGCCGGCGGATCCGTCGGGCGTGCAAGGCCCCGAACTGATGCAGCGTTTCGAGGAACACGCGCGCCGCTTCAACACCGAGATCGTCTTCGATCACATCCACACCGCGAAGCTCAACGAGCGCCCTTTCCGTCTGATCGGCGATTCCGGCGAGTACACCTGCGATTCGCTCATCATCGCGACGGGCGCATCGGCGCAATATCTCGGCGTGCCGTCGGAAGAAGCGTTCATGGGCAAGGGCGTGTCGGCCTGCGCAACGTGCGACGGCTTCTTCTATCGCAACGGTGAAGTCGCGGTGATCGGCGGCGGCAATACGGCCGTCGAGGAAGCGATCTATCTCGCGGGCATCGCGAAGAAGGTCACGGTCGTGCATCGCCGCGACAAGTTCCGCGCCGAGCCGATTCTCATCGACCGCCTGCTCGCGAAGGAGAAGGAAGGCATCGTCGACATCAAGTGGAATCACGTGCTCGACGAAGTCACCGGCGATCAGTCCGGCGTCACCGGCCTGCGCATCAAGGACACGCAATCGGGCAAGACGACCGACATCGCGCTGCAAGGCGTGTTCGTCGCGATCGGCCACAAGCCGAACACCGATCTCTTCGTCAACCAGCTCGAGATGAAGAACGGCTACATCATCACGAAGGGCGGCACGAGCGGCGACGCGACCGCGACGAGCATCCCCGGCGTGTTCGCGGCGGGCGACGTGCAGGATCACGTCTATCGCCAGGCGATCACGAGCGCGGGCACGGGCTGCATGGCCGCGCTCGATGCGCAGCGTTATCTCGAAACCATCGACGAAACGCCGACGCCGCATTCGATGAGCCACGAAGCCGACCGCTGATCGGGCGGCGCGAGCCGCTAGAATGCAGCAACGACGGGCCACGGTTCACTCCGCCGGCCCGTTTTCGTTTCGGCGCGCGCATGCCGTCGTTTCACGCGGCGGCGCCGGCGCGCGGCGCGCCGAGTCCGATCCCCGACCCATTCCGCTGGCCGAACGATGCCGAAGAATCTCCCTCATCCGAACGAACCGAAAGTCCGTCGCAAGGAAGCGCCGCGCCCGGCCGCGCCCGCGCAAAAACCGGTGGATGCGCGCGATGTCGCCGCCGCCGTGAAACGCGAAGGCCTGTCGGGTCTGTCGTCGCTGAAGGGCGCGCTGAAGGCCGACGCCGAGAAGCGCGAAGTCCAGCGCGTCGCGGCGGCGCGCGCCGAGCGGGAAGCCGTCGCGGATGCCGACGAGTTTCGTCGCGCGATCGGCGAAATCGAGCCGCTCAAGACGCCGCCGCGCACGACCGTCACGCGCGTACCGCCGCCGCCCGTGCCGCTTCAGAGCCGCCGCGACGAAGAAGCGGTGCTGCAGGAAGCGCTCTCCGACGAATACGATCCCGAAAGCCTGCTCGACATCGACGAAACGCTGTCGTTCTATCGTCCGGGCGTCAGCCAGGAAGTCGTCAGAAAGCTGCGGCGCGGGGCGTGGATCGTGCAGGCGCAGCTCGATCTGCACGGCATGCGCCGCGAGGAAGCGCGCGAGGCGCTCGCGGAGTTCATCCGCGAATCGGTGAAGCGCGGGCTGCGCTGCCTGCGCGTCATTCACGGGAAAGGGCTCGGGTCCATCGGCAAGGAGCCGGTGCTGAAGGGCAAGGTGCGCGCGTGGCTCGTGCAGAAGTCGGAGGTGATTGCGTTCTGTCAGGCGCGGCCGCACGACGGCGGCGCGGGCGCGGTGCTCGTGCTGCTGCAGCCGGGCGGCACGCCGGGTCATCACAATCATCCGCAGGACAAGTCGCAGGACCGGAGCCTCGGCAAGAACAGCAATCCGGGGCCGGACAGTGCATCCTAGACTCACCCTCGCCATCACCATCATGGAGGCGCTCGCGATTTTCGCGTACGCCTTCTCCGGACTCATCGAGGCGCGCAAGCGCCGGCTCGACGCGGTAGGCGCGTTTCTCGTCGCGCTCGTGACCGCGTTCGGCGGCGGCACGGTGCGCGACGTGCTGCTCTCGCGCCGGCCCTTCTACTGGGTCGAGCATCAGGACTACGTGCTGTTCATCTTCGCGATGGCGATCTTCGCGCCGCTTTTTTTGCGCGTCACGTCACGCCTCTTCGACCAGCGCGCGCTGCTCGTCACCGATGCGATCGGGCTCGGACTCTTCAGCGTGTCGGGCACGTCGATCGCACTCGACGCCCAGATGCCCGCCTTCACCGCGACGATGATGGGCGTCATCACCGGCGTGTTCGGCGGCGTGCTGCGCGACGTGCTCTGCAACGAGATTCCGCTGATCCTGCGCGACTCGCGCCCGTACGCGGTCTGCGCGTTCGCCGGATGCTGGATGTATCTCGGGCTCGAACGGCTCGACGTCGACACGATCTACAACGTGCTATTTTCGACGGCGTTCATCCTGATCGCGCGGCTCATCACCTTCAAGTTCGATATCCGCCTGCCGCATTAGCCGCACGGGAGGCCAGCGCGTCGGGCGCAGGTCGGGCGCAAAGCAGGCGGGAAAACCCTTCGATTTGCTACAATCGCGTAGTTTTCTAGCCCCGCATCCGGCCGCGATGCAAGCCGCTCCGGTCGCCATCACGCACACAGAACATGAACATCGAGCAAGCGCGTTTCAACATGATCGAGCAACAGATTCGTCCGTGGGAAGTGCTGGACCAGGACGTCCTGAACCTGCTCGCGATCGTCAAGCGCGAGAACTTCGTTCCCGCCGCGTACCGCAACATCGCTTTCGCCGATCTCGAAATTCCGCTGCCTGGCGGCGAGCGCATGTTGTCGCCCAAGGTCGAAGCGCGCGTCCTGCAGGAACTCGCGATCCACAAGGGCGAAACCGTGCTGGAAATCGGCACCGGCTCGGGCTACATGGCGGCGCTGCTCGCGCACCGCGGCCGCAGCGTGACGACGGTCGAGATCTCGCCGGAGCTCGCCGCTTTCGCGCAGCAGAACCTCGCGGCGAACGGCGTGACGAACGTCGACGTGATCACCGGCGACGGCGCGCTCGGCTGGAATCAGGGCGCGCCTTACGACGTGATCTGCGTGTCGGGCGGGCTGCCGGTCATGCCGCAGGAATTTCTGGAACAGTTGAAGATCGGCGGGCGCATCGCGGCGTTCGTCGGCTCGGCGCCGGTCATGAAGGCGCAGATCATCACGCGCGTGGACGAAAAGCAGTTCCGCGTGTCGGATGTCTTCGAAACGCTCGTCGCGCCGCTCAAGAACGCGGTGCATCCGTCGCAGTTCAAGTTCTAAGCCGAAAGCGCGCTGCCGGCCTTATCCGGTAGCGCGCATCTTGCCGGAATCTCCATGCAAAACCTGACCGCACCCGAACTCGCCGCGTGGCTCGCCGATTCGTCGCGCCCCGCTCCCGTTCTGCTCGACGTGCGCGAGCCTTGGGAAATCCAGACGGCGAAGATGGACAACATCGTGTCGATTCCGATGCGCGACATCCCCGCACGCAGCGAAGAACTCGACGACGAAGCGCAGATCGTCTGCATCTGCCATCACGGCGCGCGCAGCGCACAGGTCGCGATGTTCCTCGAATCGCGCGGCTTCACGAAGACGTTCAATCTCTACGGCGGCATCGACGCATGGTCGCGTCAGGTCGATCCGTCGGTTCCGACGTACTGAAAGCGCTCGGCGCGGCGCTTCATCCCTCGCTCGACCAGAGTGCGGTGCCGCGCGCCGAAAAGATTACGAGATAGCCGTTCGGCAAGATAGTCGCGTAGGCGCCCGGATGGCCCGACGTGTGCGTCTGCCAGACCGTCGCGCCATTGTTGTCGTACATCGCCAGATTGCCGTCCTCCTGCATGCGCAGTTCGACGCCCGGCGTGCCGCTCACCTGCGATGACCAGATCGTCGCGCCATCCTTCACCGCGACGAGATAGCCGTCGCCGCGCAAGTTCACCTGCACGTTTCCACTGCACGCCGCGATCGATTGCCCTTCCGCAAGGCCTTCGCCCATCGCGATGCGCCCGCACGCCGTCGGCGCGTTGATCGGCGGCAGCGCGGCTAACCAGCCCAGATCGACCGCATTGGCGATCGCCAGCATGCCGGCATCGTCCGGATGAAGGTCGTCGCCGCTGTTGTAGGCGCGCGCGAACGCCGTCGAGTCGTGCGCGCCGGCCGGGTGGCCCAGCGCTGCGGCCTGATCCAGCACGGCATCGCAACCGCTGCTCTTGCTGCGCAGATAAGCGTTCACCGTCTGGCGCGTGTTCTCGATCTCGGGCGTCCATTCGTCGAGGCCTTCGAAGGGCGTAAGCGTCGAGCAGATCAGGCCCACTTTCGCCGCGGCCGCCTGGTGAACGAGTTGCTGATACGCGCCGATGAGCTGCTGCGCGCTCGGCGGATTGCCGCTGATGAGATTGTTCACCGCGTCGTCGGAGACGATCACCCATTTGACGTTGGACTGCGCGAGCACGTCGCGGGCGAAGCGCGTCAGCCCGGCTTGGCCGGAACCGTTCGTGAAGAAATCGTTGCCGCTGATGCCCTGATTCAGCACGCCGACCGTCATGCCTGAGCGGATCAGCCGCTCCGCGAGGCGGTTCGGCCAGCGCCGGTTCGTGTTGGGCGTCGACGCGATTCCGTCCGTGATCGACGCGCCGAAGGTGACCACCGCGCCCGTCGCCGCAGCGTTCATCACATCGACATTGGTGAGGAAATAGTACGACTGCTCGCCCGCCGCGTTCACGACGCCGCCCGTGAACGCCGGGTCCGCGCTGACGTCGCCCGGTGCGATCCAGTTGTCCTGCAAGCCCTCGACGTGCCCGGTCGATCCCGGCGGCGTCTGCGACGGAATATGGAAGCTCACGGAGATGTCCGCGAGCGCCGGCACCTGAAACGGAACGGGGTCGGTCTGGACGGTGCCGCCGACGGGAATCGTCACATAAGTCTGCCCGTTGAAGGTCGCGGCCTTGTCGCTGCCGGCGATCGTCCGCGCGCCGCTCGCGCGACGGGCGACATGCACGTCGCCGAGCGTAACGGGCTGCGTGCCGAACAGATTGGAGAACGTCAGGCGCGCCGCCGTCCCGCCGATGCTCGTCCGCACGACGTGGCGAATCGTCTGATTGTTGAAGCCCCGGTCGGCGGTGACATCGGGCGCGGCGGCCCAGGTTCCGGTCCACGGCGCGGACGTGATAACGCCCTGCGCGAAGTAATGCGACGTATCGGGCCAGGACAGAAAAACGACGAGCGCAAGCCCGATCAACGTGTGTAGCGCCCGTCTCACGCCGCCTCCTTTTCTTTCGATCCTCGTATCGGTGGAAGGAAACTAGACCATCTTGCCCGCGCATCGGCCGTGCGGTGGCGTACAGACAACGCAAAAACGCCGGTCCGGAAAGCGCGTGCAAAAAAATGGGCTGCATGAGCATCGCGCCCGTGCAGCCCGTTCCTGAACGCGTCAGGCGAGCGCAATCAGACGACGTTCATCGCCAGCGCGCTTGCGCGGTAATGTTCCGCGGCCTTGTCCGCGTCGCCGAGCTGTTCGTGCAGACGGGCGAGCGCGCGATGCGTGCGAATCTTCAGCGGTTCGTTGTCGGCGAGCTTCAGCGCCGATTCGAGGAACGCCTGCGCCTTGCCCCACAACTGCTGATGCAGGCAGAGACGTCCGAGCGTGAAAAGCAGGTCGGCGTCTTCGGTGCGTTCCTTCTGCCACGCTTCGGCGCGCTGGATCAGCGGGAAAGCGTCGCCGCCGACGATGCAGTCCGGATAACGCCGCAACAGCCGCGCGTCCCAGTTGTGCGCGAGCGCGTCTTCGACGATCTTCTTCGCCTCCGCGCGACGATCGAGCGCGATCAGCAGTTCCGCGGCGAGATCGGCGAGACGCGGCGACTGGCGCTCGGTCGCCGACAGCGATTGCCACAGTTCGAGCAGCGCGTCCGGGTTATGCCGGCGATCGCGCAGCAGATTTTCCGCCGCGACCTGGCGCAGCCGCACCGCGACCGCCGGATGCAGCGCCTCGCGCTTCTCCAGCATCCGCACGAGCTTCAGCACTTCGCCCCAGTTCTTCAATTGCTGCTGCGCGCGCAGCGCGATCTGCTGCGCGTGGATGCGCCGGCCGCCCTGCGCCTGCATTTCGGTGAGCGCGACGAGCGCGCCGTCGGCGTCGCGGCCATCGGCGCGCATGTCGGCGGTGGCCATCAGGCGCGCGTCCTGCCAGTCGGCGCCGGAAACCTGCGCGAGCCACTCGTCGCGGCGCGCATATTCGTGCAGACGATGCGCCGCGTTCGCGCCGATCAGCCCGGCCGCACCCTTGTTGTCTTCGACGGACAACGCATCGCGCGCGGCCTTCTCGGCTTTCGAAAAACGGCCTGCGTACAGATGCCCGACCGCATCGCGCAGCGACGCATTCGCCTTCGCGATCTTGCTGCGCGTGCGATACGCGGCGACGCGCGACGGCATCTTCCAGACGCCACGCACCGCGCGGATGATCGCGTACAGCACGATGAACAGCACGACGAGCGCGACCGCGAACAGATTGAGCGACATGTCCACGCGATACGGCGGTATCACGAGCAGGATTTGTCCGTTGTTGAAGCCGCCGACGGTCGCGACGATCACCGCGACGGCGAACAGCAGCGCGAGCCAGATGAGTCCACGAATCGTCATCATCCGCCTCGCTTGAACTGATGGACGGCGGCGAGGCTCGCGTTCAGGTTCGGCACGGCGACGGCGAGCGACGCCTGATCGACCTGCTTCACGAGCTCGCGCACGGCCTGCACTTTCTTCGACGAGGCATCGAAGTAGCGGCCGAGCGCGGCGTCGGCGGCGCGCAGGTCCGACTTGAGCGTCGGCTCGCTGCGCGACAGCAGCGAAAGACGCGCGGACAGCAGCCGCAGCTTCACGTTTTCGCGCACGAAATAACCTTGATCGGGCGATGTGAGCATCGCATCGGCGTTATCGATGCGGCGCACCGAGACGAGGCTCGACAACTGCTGGCCGATGCCGTTCGTGATCTGATGCCACAGCACCTTCCAGCGCGGCTCGCCGGTCGCCGCCGCGATCGACGCGCTGTTGGCCGGCTCGGCGGCCTGCGCGCGGGCGCGGGCGATCGGCGCCTCGCCCGAAAGCGGCAACTGGTCGATCTGGTCGATGGCCGTGTCGAGCTTGATCGCGAGACCGGTGAGATCGGTCGTCGGCGTGGCTTTCAGCTTGTCGATGTCCTGCGCGATCGCCTTGCGGATCGCGACGACCTGCGGACCGGTGGTCGCGGCAAGACGCGTGTCGGCGCTTTGCAGCGCGAAAAGCGCGAGTTGAACGTTGCCGGTGAGTTGCAACTGCTGGCTCGCGCTCGACAGAATCTGCTCGACTTCGGCGACGGTCCAGTCGTCGCGATTGCTCGCGAGATCCTGATATTGCTGCTGCAGCGCCTGACTGTGCGCTTCGGCATCGGCGAGCTTGCCCTGCAACTGGATGATCTGCGTGTTCAACGCGGTGGTCGCGCTCGCGGCCTGATCGGCCTTCGCGCGCAGATCGGCGTTCTGCTCGTCGGACTGGGCGAGGCGCTGCGACAGTTGCGCGTCGGTGCGCTCGAACTTGCGGTTCAGGACGAAGGCGCCCGCGCCCGCCGCCACCGCCAGAATGACGACGACGAACCACAACACCACGATGCCCGCGCCGCCGTTCTTCTTCTGCTGCTCATAAGGCGTGAAAGGCGTGTTCGGCGGCAAGGGCGGTGTCACGTTCGGCTGAGGTGAAGCTTTCTTGGAATCGTTCGAATCAGTCATGCGTGATTGAGCCGTTTGTTGGGCCGGCGCGGTGGCCGGATTGGCGTCCGTCGGCGCGGATGAGGAATTTATCGAAGCCGATGCGCTCGCGTGCGCGTGAGCCTCCGGATCGCGTTGGAGCGGGAACAGCGCTTCCAGCGCGTGCGCGATGCGCTCATCGCCCGCGCCGGACACCGTAATCCTATCAAAACCCGCTCCCCGCGCGGCCTCGGCGATGCGCGGGTGCGGGCAGACGAGCGGCGCGCGCTTGAGCAGCACGATTTCGTCGGCGGTGAGATGTTCGTGGGCGAGCTCGTCGAGATTGCGCACGCCTTCCGAGCTTGTCAGCAGCCACGCGTGCGGTTCTCCGGCCAGCAATTCGTGGATGCGCTCCCACTTTTGCATCGACGGTTCCGGCAACACGCGGCGATAGGCGGCGGCCTTTTCGACCCGCGCGCCCGCTTGCGCGAGCCGCTCGGCGAGCCATTCGCGGCCGCCGTCGCCGCGCACGATCAGCACGCGCTTGCCTTCGAGACCGTTCGTGCCGAAATGCGCTTCGATCGCGGTGAAGAGCGCCTCGGAATCGAAGCGCGGATCGAGCGCTTGCGCCGACGGACTGATCACGCGATGCGACGGCGCGTGCACGCCCTGACGCGCGAGCGCCGCGACCGAGCCCGGACCGACGACCGCGACGGGCAAATCGACGGGCCACGGCGCGGCGAGCCGCGAGAACGCATGATCGATCGCATTCGGCGACACGAACACGACGAGCGCATAGCGCCCCGGCGCTTCCGGCGGCAGAAAAAGCTCGTCGAGCGCGGCGCGCAGCGGCGCATCGTCGGCGACGGGCGCGATATCGATGAGCGGAAATTCCAGCGCGTCGAAGCCGGCGCTCGCAAGGAGCGCGAGCAGCGCGGACGACTGTCCGGCGGGACGCGTGACGACGACGGTGGCGCGGCGCTCGCTCGCCATCAGGACTTCGGCCCCGAGGGCGCGGTGTTCGGGCCGTCGGCGCGCGACATGGTGCTGAGCGCGGCGACGATATCCATCGCGCCTTGCGCTTCGAGATCCGACGACACGCGCTGGCCGAGCGCGAGCGCGGCGGCGAGATCGGGCGCCTGCGCGCTTTCCTCCGCGCGCAGCACGCGCTTGCCGTCGGGCATCGACACCGCGCCGCGCAGATGCAGCGCGCCGTCGCGCCATACGGCGTACGCGGCGAGCGGCACTTCGCAACTGCCGCCGAGCGCGCGCGACACCGCGCGTTCCGCCTCGACCGCGAGCGCGGTGTTTTCATCGTGCAAAGGTGCGAGCCACGCGGCGAGATCGGCGCGGTCCGCGCGAATCTCGATGCCGAGCGCGCCCTGCCCCGCTGCCGGCAAGCTCTCGGACGGATCGAGCAGCGCACGGATGCGCGCTTCCAGACCGAGACGCTTCAAACCCGCCGCCGCGAGGATGATCGCCGCGTACTCGCCGCGGTCGAGCTTGGCGAGACGCGTATCGAGATTGCCGCGCAACGGCCGCACTTCGAGATGAGGAAAGCGCGCGCGAATCATCGACTCGCGGCGCAGGCTCGACGTACCGACGATGCTCCCCGCAGGCAGCGCATCGAGCGATGCGTAATGCGGCGACACGAAAGCGTCGCGCGGATCTTCGCGCTCCATGATGGCGCCGAGCGTGAAGCCTTCGGGCAGTTCCATCGGCACGTCCTTGAGCGAATGCACGGCGAGATCGGCGCGGCCCTCGGCGAGCGCGGCTTCGAGCTCCTTCACGAACAAACCCTTGCCGCCGACCTTCGACAACGTGCGATCCAGAATCTGATCGCCGCGCGTCGTCATTCCGAGGATTTTCACGTCGCAAGATGGATATAATTTGTGCAGCGCACACCGCACGTGCTCGGCTTGCCACATCGCAAGCCGGCTTTCCCGCGAAGCGATGATGATGCTCGCGGGCGGTGTCGTTGAATGCGTCTCGGAATTCATTGATGCTCGATCGAATGACGGGATGGATGAATAGACATTAGCGAACAATGGTAGCACGCACGCCAAGGTCCACCGACACCCGGGCAGCGCGCGAGAGCCTTGTCCGATGCGCCTTTCGGGGCGTCCGTGGTGTGTTCGTAGCGGCGTGAACGACGGCCCCGGCCGCGTCGCGCGCGATGAACGCTTCGGGGCGCGAAGAATGCCGCGGCATGCTGTCGCCGGTTTGACGCACGGCCGTTCGCGCGGCCCGCGATTTTCTGCCGATGCGGCGCCCGTCGAGGTCGCCGGATCATGTCGATGTACCCTGGCTTCGCAGCTTTCGAGAGGAACCCAACGTGACGTCATCCGGATCGGCTCGCCCGGCGCGCCGCAACGCCGCATTGCCCAAGTCTTCCTCCTCCGACGCGCCGCGCGCGGCGTCGTCGCCCATCGTCACGACGAAGGCCGCGACGGCCGCGAAGGCTTCGAAAGCGGCCATCGCGCCGAAGCTCGCGAAGAAAGCCATCGCGACCAAAACCGCGCCGACGAAGCTCAAAAAGCCGCGTCCCAACGGCGCGGCCGTCGCGAAAGCCGCGAAGCCCCCGAAGCCCGCGAGCCGCACGCGCGACGACAAGGACCGCCCGCTCTTCGAAGACATCCGCTTTCTCGGGCGTGTGCTCGGCGAAGTGCTGCGCGAGCAGGAAGGCGACGCCGTGTTCGAGGTCGTCGAGGCCATTCGTCAGACGGCCGTGAAGTTCCGCCGCGAGGACGACGTCGAAGCCTCGCAGACGCTCGAAAAGAAGCTGCGCGCGCTGTCGCCGGAACAGACGGTGTCGGTCGTGCGTGCGTTCAGCTACTTCTCGCATCTCGCGAACATCGCCGAAGACCGCCATCACAATCGCCGGCGGCGCATTCACGCGCTCGCGGGCTCGGGTGCGCAGCCGGGCACCATCGCGTATGCGATCGAGCGCATGCGCGAGCACAAGAACATCAGCGCGACGCGCAAGCTGCTCGAGAGATTTTTCGGCGATGCGCTGATCGTGCCCGTCCTCACGGCGCATCCGACCGAAGTCTCGCGCAAGAGCATTCTCGACGCGCAACACGATATCGCGCGTCTGCTCGCCGAGCGCGATCAGGAACTGACCGCGCGCGAACGCGCACAGAACGAAGCGGTGCTGCGCGCACGCGTGACGTCGCTGTGGCAGACGCGCATGTTGCGCGACGCGCGCCTTTCCGTCGCCGATGAAATCGACAACGCGCTGTCTTACTATCGCGCGACCTTTCTCGCCGAAATTCCCGCGCTCTACGCCGATATCGAAGCCGCGCTCGCGGAACACGGCCTGCCCGTGCGCCTGCCGCCGTTCTTTCAGATGGGAAGCTGGATCGGCGGCGACCGCGACGGCAATCCGTTCGTCACCGGCGAAACGCTCGAAAACGCGATCACGCGTCAGGCGATCGTCATCTTCGAACACTATCTGGAAGAGACGCACAAGCTCGGCGCGGAATTGTCCGTGTCGGACCTGCTCGCCGGTTCGAGCGATGCCCTGAAAGCACTCGCCGATGCCTCGCCCGACCAGTCGCCGCATCGCAAGGACGAGCCGTATCGGCGCGCGCTCATCGGCATCTACACGCGGCTTGCGGCGAGCGCGCGCGTGCGGCTCGGCGAAGGCGTCGTGACCGTGCGCAGCGCGGGTCCGGGCGCACCGCAGATTCGCGCGACGCCCTACGCCGATGCCTCCGAATTCGTGCGCGACCTGCACGTGCTGATCGATTCGCTCGCGGAGCATCACGGCGCGTCGATGTCGAGCCTGCGTCTGTCGCCGCTCGCGCGCGCCGCCGAAGTGTTCGGCTTCCATCTCGCGAGCATCGACTTGCGGCAAAGCTCGGACATTCACGAGGCCGTCGTGAGCGAGCTGCTCGCGCGTGCGGGCGTCGTCGAGGATTACGCGTCGCTCACCGAAGAGCAGAAGCGCGAAGTGCTGCTGAAGGAGCTCGCGCAGCCGCGCCCGCTGCGCCTTCCCTACGCGCAATATTCCGATCTCGCGAAAAGCGAGCTCGGCGTGCTCGAAGCGGCCCGCGAGACGCGCGCGAAGTTCGGCGCGCGCGCGGTGCGCAACTACATCATTTCGCATACGGAGACCGTCAGCGACTTGCTGGAAGTGATGTTGCTGCAGAAGGAAACGGGCGTGCTGCAAGGCTATCTCGGCGCGAAGGACGATTCCCCGCGCGACGGCCTGATGGTCATTCCGCTCTTCGAGACCATCGCCGACTTGCGCAACGCGCCGGTCATCATGGGCGAATTCTTCGCGCTGCCGGGCATCGACAAGCTCATCGAAAATCAGGGCAACGAGCAGGAAGTGATGCTCGGCTATTCGGACAGCAACAAGGACGGCGGTTTCCTCACGTCGAACTGGGAGCTGTATCGCGCGGAACTGGCGCTCGTCACGCTGTTCAAGGAGCGTGGCACGACGCTGCGCCTCTTCCACGGACGCGGCGGCACGGTCGGACGCGGCGGCGGCCCGACGTATCAGGCGATTCTGTCGCAGCCGCCCGGCACCGTCGACGGGCAAATCCGCCTGACCGAGCAAGGCGAAGTGATTGCGAGCAAGTTCGCGAACGCGGAAATCGGGCGGCGCAATCTGGAGACGGTCGTCGCCGCGACGCTGGAAGCATCGCTGTTGCCGCACGAGAACGCGCCCGCGCAGTTGCCGCAATTCGAAGCGGCGATGCAGACGCTCTCCGATTCCGCGATGGCCGCGTATCGCGCGCTCGTCTACGAGACGCCGGGCTTCACCGACTACTTCTTCCTGTCGACGCCGATTTCGGAGATCGCGGAGCTGAACATCGGCAGCCGGCCGGCGTCGCGCAAACTGCAGGATCCGAAGCAGCGCAAGATCGAGGATCTGCGCGCGATTCCGTGGGGCTTCTCGTGGGGCCAGTGCCGTCTCTTGCTGACGGGCTGGTACGGCTTCGGCAGCGCGGTGACGGCGTATCTCGACCGCGCCGGTTCCGACGATGAACGCGCGAAACGTCTCGCGACGCTGCGCAAGATGCACAAGACGTGGCCGTTCTTCAAGAACCTGCTGTCGAACATGGACATGGTGCTCGCGAAGACCGATCTCGCCGTCGCGTCGCGCTATGCGCAGCTCGTCACCGACAAGAAGCTGCGCAAGACCGTGTTCGACAAGATCGTCGCGGAGCATCAGCGCACGTGCGACGTGCTCGGCGAAATTACCGGCAAGATCGATCGTCTTTCGGACAACCCGCTGCTCGCGCGTTCGATCAAGAACCGCTTCCCTTATCTCGATCCGCTCAATCACTTGCAAGTGGAGCTGTTGAAGCGTCACCGCGCGGGCGATCAGAACGTGCGGCTGCGGCGCGGGATTCATTTGACGATCAACGGGATTGCCGCGGGGTTGCGTAATACCGGCTGATGCCTTCCCTTGGCGGGGCGTTTTGGTTCGGGATGCAACGTTGCCTCGATGTATGCGTGGGTTTCGGCGGATCCCGATTTCGTGTCGGTCTATTGGCGTTGCCCCTGTGCGGGGCAGTGCTTATAGACCACTAAGAAAACGGGATCCGGCGACACCAACAAACGTCACCGACACGAACCCGAGGATCGAGCGACATCCAACAATCTTCAACCACGCCGCTTCCCCTCCACCATCACCGCATCGAGCTCGAACGAGCAATCATCCTTCACGTTGAAATACTGCCGCACCTCATCCGGCGCGCTCGCCCACATCGATCTGATGGCCGTTACGCGCTCGGCCGGCGTACGCATCCGCGTCACCCACGACTCGAATTCCAGCGGGATGCGCCAGCGCTCGGCGATTTGCGCATCGAAACCGGCGGCATCGAGCATCGCGATCCATTCGTCGGCGCGATAGTCACGGATATGCGACGCATCGCGCAGGATTTCGATCGCCTGAATGTGCGTGTCGTAGAGCGGATCGTCGATGCCCGCGATATCGATGAACTTCAGCCGCCCGCCAGGCTTCAACACGCGATGCACTTCGGCAAGCGCTGACGAAACGTCGCGCCAATGATGCGCGCTCATCCGGCTCACGGCCCAGTCGAACGACGCATCCGCGAACGGCAGCGTTTCGGCCGCGCCCTGCTGCGTGCGAATCGTCGTCAGGCCGCGTTCCTTCGCGGCGGCTTCCACGGTCGCGAGCATCTGCGGGGCGATGTCGTACGCCACCACTTCGCGCACGTGCGGCGCGATCGCAAAGCTCGCGTGTCCCGCGCCGCATCCCATGTCCAGCACGCGCGCGTTGCCGCAAGTGGCCGCGAACGTCGCGGAGAGATTCTGCAGATCCGCGCCGCTCGCATGGACGGCGCTCGTGAGATACGCGGCAGCGGTGCTGCCGAATGCGTCTGCGACCTGATCGTGGTGTTTCATCGTGGGCTCCGGTTTCGTCGTGGTCTTGTGTCGCTACAATAGAACCCGCTTTGTACCAGTACAAGTTGTGCAGTTATTCTGGTATGTACACCACCTGCCACGCATGAATCACATCGACAAGAACGAAACCCTCGCCGAAACGTCCGCGCACGCGCTCGGCGAGTTCATCCGCGCGCATCGCGAAAGGCTGTCGCCGCAAGCGGTCGGACTCGCGCCCGGCCCGCGCCGCCGCACGCCCGGCTTGCGCCGCGAAGAAGTCGCGCAACTGTGCGGCGTGAGCCCGACCTGGTACACCTGGATCGAGCAAGGCCGGCCCGTGTCCGCTTCCGCCGATGCCCTCGCGCGCATCGCCGTCGCGCTGCAACTGTCGCGCGCCGAACGTGCGTATCTTTTCGAGCTCGCCGCCCAGCGCGATCCCGCCGAGCCCGATCCGGCTTCGCAGGACGCGCCCGCCGCGCTGCTCCAGACCGTCGGGCTGATCGGCGCGCCCGCCTACGTGCTCGATCGTCAGTGGAACGCGCTGCGCTGGAACGAGCATGCGTCGGCGCTGTTCGTCGGCTGGCTCGACGGCGAGCACGACCGCAATCTGCTCACGTACACGTTCACGTCGCCGGCGGCGCGCGCGCTGATCGTCGACTGGGAAACGCGCGCGCGGCGTCTCGCGGCCGAATTCCGCGCCGATTCGATCCGCCATCTGAACGATGCGCCGACGCGCGCGCTCATCGACGATCTCTCCGCCGCGAGCGATGCCTTCGCGCGCTACTGGGCGTCGCAGGACGTGTTCGAGCGCGAAGGCGGCGAGCGCGCGTTCAATCATCCGTCGCGCGGGCGCGTCGTGTTCAATCAGATCACGTTCAAGCCCGCGCATCGCGAGGATTTGAAGCTCGTGATTCTGGTCGGATCGGAATAGTGCCGAATGTTAAAATTGTCGACTTCCCGAAGCCCGAACCGCTGAAAACATCACCATGACGTCCCAACTCCACAAAAAAGGCGAAGCCTGGTCGGCTCGCTTCTCCGAGCCGATGTCGGAGCTCGTCAAGCGCTACACGTCGTCGGTGTTCTTCGACAACCGGCTCGCGCTCGTCGACATTCAAGGCTCGCTCGCGCACGCGTCCATGCTTGCGGCGCAGAAGATCATCAGCGCCGACGACCTCGCCGCCATCGAGCGCGGCATGGCGCAGATCAAGGGAGAAATCGAGCGCGGCGAGTTCGAGTGGAAGCTGGATCTGGAAGACGTGCATCTGAACATCGAGGCGCGCCTGACGGCGCTGATCGGCGATGCGGGCAAGCGCCTGCACACCGGCCGCTCGCGCAACGATCAGGTCGCGACCGACATCCGCCTGTGGCTGCGCGGCGAAATCGACCGCATCGGCGAGCTGCTGAAGGAGTTGCGCGTCGCGCTCATCGACATGGCCGAAAAGCATGCCGACACCATCATGCCGGGCTTCACGCACCTCCAGGTCGCGCAGCCGGTCACGTTCGGGCATCACCTTTTGGCCTATGTCGAAATGTTCTCGCGCGATGCCGAGCGCATGCGCGATCTGCGCCGTCGCGTGAACCGTCTGCCGCTGGGCGCGGCGGCGCTCGCGGGCACGAGCTATCCGATCGACCGTCACGCGGTCGCGGCGGCGCTCGGCTTCGACGGCATCTGCGCGAATTCGCTCGACGCCGTGTCCGACCGCGACTTCGCGATCGAATTCACGGCGGCGGCCGCGCTCGTCATGACGCACGTGTCGCGCTTCTCCGAAGAACTCGTGCTGTGGATGAGCCCGCGCGTCGGCTTCATCGACCTGGCGGACCGTTTCTGCACGGGTTCGTCGATCATGCCGCAGAAGAAGAATCCCGACGTGCCCGAACTCGCGCGCGGCAAGACGGGCCGCGTGAATGGCCATCTGATGGCGCTGCTCACGCTGATGAAGGGCCAGCCGCTCGCGTACAACAAGGACAATCAGGAAGACAAGGAGCCGCTGTTCGATACCGTCGATACGGTCGCGGATACGCTGCGCATCTTCGCGGAAATGGCCGCAGGCATCACGGTGAAGCCGCAGGCGATGCGCGCGGCCGCGCTGCAAGGCTTCTCGACCGCCACCGATCTCGCCGACTATCTCGTGAAGCGCGGCCTGCCGTTTCGCGACGCGCACGAAGCCGTCGCGCACGCGGTGCGTATCTGCGACGATCGCGGCTGCGATATCGCGGACCTGTCGCTCGACGCGCTGCGTATCGAACTGCCGAACGTCGCGCATCTGATCGGCGAAGACGTGTTCGACTATCTGACGCTCGAAGGCTCGGTCGCGAGCCGCAATCATCCGGGCGGCACCGCGCCGGATCAGGTGCGCGCGGCGGCGAAAGCGGCGCGCGCGGCGCTCTGATCGCATTCTCGCGTTGCTGATCTCGAAGGCCGTTCGCAAGGACGGCCTTTTCGTTTCCGCACGCGACGCCATGTCTCGCGCGCGATGCACCTTATTTTCGAGATAATCGGAAATTCATTGCGGTTTCACCGGCAAGCTCGTCCATGATCATTCGCCCCAAGCTCAACTGGTTCCGGCTGCTGTTCGTGTGGCGCGGCTCCGTGCTGCCGCAACTGCTGCCGCGCCTCGGGCTGATCTTCGCGCTGTCGCTCGCGGCGATCTTCATGCACGACCACATGCGGCACTATCCGCTCGGGCTCGGCACGCCGCCGTTCGCGCTCGTCGGCATCGCGCTCGCGGTGTTTCTCGGTTTCCGCAATAGCGCGAGTTACGAGCGATGGTGGGAAGGCCGCAAGCTGTGGGGCACGCTGCTCAACACATCGCGCGCGCTGGCGCAGCAGGCGCTGTCGCTGCCGGACAATCGCGACCGCGCTGAGGAGCGACGTTTTCTGTCCGCGCTCGGCGCGCTGCCTCACGCGTTGAGACATCAACTGCGCAACACCGACGCGCTCGCCGATCTCGCGCCCCGCCTCTCGCCTGAACTGCACGCACGCGTGGCCGCCGCGAAGTTCCGGCCCGCGCTGATTCTGCTCTGGCTCGGCGAATGGGTCGCCGAACGCAAGCGGGAAGACGCGCTCGATGGCTATGCCGTCCTCGCGATTCAGCACAATCTGAACGCGCTTTCGGATGTGATCGGCGGATGCGAGCGCATCGCCTCCACGCCGCTGCCCTTCTCCTACTCGGTGATGATTCACCGCACGATCTACCTCTTCTGCGTGATGCTGCCGTTCGGCCTCGTCGATGGCGCCGGCCTGCTCACGCCGCTTTTCGCGTTGCTCGTCGCGTATGCGTTCATGGCGCTGGAGGCGATCGCCGCGCAGATCGAAGATCCGTTCGGCCTCGAGGAAAACGATCTCGCGTTGAACGCCATCTGCGACGCGATCGAAGCCGCGCTGCACGACATGGCCGCCGACCCCGACTTCCCGATGCCGCCGAAGACCGTCGCATCCTCGCGCGATTTCATCCTCGATTGATCGCGGTTCGATCTTTCATCAAACGACACAATTCGTTTCGCGATAGCGGATGCTGCGCAAGCACGACATCGTTCATAATCGTGCGACTCATCCTGGAGGAATTGTTTTGAAACTGTTCTACAAGGCAGGCGCCTGTTCCCTCGCGTCGCACATCGCGCTCGAAGAATCCGGGCTCGCCTACGAAACCGAAGCCGTCGATCTCAAGACCAAGCTCACCGCGAGCGGCGCGGATTTCACCAAGATCAACGCGAAGGGTTACGTGCCCGCGCTCCTGCTCGACAACGGGGAACTGCTGACCGAAGGCCCGGCGATCATGCAATACATCGCCGATCAGGTTCCGGCGAAGCATCTCGCGCCGCTCAACGATGCGATGGCGCGGTACCGTCTGCAAAGCTGGCTCACGTTCATCGGCACGGAACTGCACAAGAACTTCTCGCCGTTCTTCAACCCGGCCGCAAGCAGCGACTGGAAGGCCGCGGCGATGGCCAATCTCGAACGCCGTCTCGCCTACGTCGCGCAGCAAGTCGATGACAAGCAGTTCCTGCTCGGCAACGAATTCAGCATCGGCGACGCGTATCTGTTCACGGTTTTGAGCTGGGCGAAGCATATCGATCTCGACCTCGGCAAGTGGCCCGCGCTCGTCGCGTATCAGGCGCGTGTCGGCGCGCGCCCGGGCGTGCAGGCCGCGCTCAAGGCCGAAGGACTGATCTGAATCCACGTCGTCACCGTTAGCCAGGCGGCCTCCTTCGGGAGGCCGTTTTCACATGTAGCGTCGGCATCTCGATAAACGCGTCAGCACAATGCCATCCGGCGAAACCGCTCGTTTCACCATCTCAAATAAGAGTCGTCTCATTCAGTCTTAGACGCGCGCTCCCTATCATTTGCTCATGTTCTCGCGACGCCAAACGCAATCGGCGTCGTCAATCTGATACCGGAGATTCTCATGCGCAATCTGTTCAGCAAAGCCGCCGTCATCGCCATCGTTGCCGGCGCCGCCACGCTCGGCGTCGTCGCTTCGCCCAATGCAATGGCCGCCAGCAAGAGCGCGACCTTCGATGTCACGCTGACCGTGCAGGACGACTGCTCCATCGCCGCGAACCCGCTGAATTTCGGCAGCACCGGCGTGATCAGCAACAACCTCGATCAGACGACGACGCTCTCGGTCACATGCACCAAGGGCACGGCCTACAGCGTCGCGCTCGACGCGGGCACCGCGAACGGCTCGACTGTCGCGGACCGCAAGATGAGCAACGCGGCCGGCGATGCATCGGTCGAATTCAATCTGTATCGGGATACGGCGCGCACGCAGGTCTGGGGCAATACGGTGGACAGCGACACGGTCGCAGGCACGGGCGACGGCTCAAGCCAGAGCATCACGGTTTATGGCCGCGTGCCGTCGCAAGACACGCCGGCTGCGGGCACGTATTCGTCGACCATCACCGCGACGCTGGTTTTCTAAGCATTTCGGTTTCCTTTTTTCAAAGGCGCGGGGCTTTTTAGAAAGCACCCGCGCATATGCACTGTTGCATGGCGCGAAAAATCAATATCCCCTCGGGTCCATTCATGAAAAGTCACTCGCTCTACCATGCCGCATTCGCCGCCTTGATTGCGGCGGAAACGCTTGCTGTGTCTCCCGAAGGTTTCGCGAAAAGCGGCACGGCCAAAATGGACATCGCGCTGACAATCGAAAATGCCTGCCCGATCGTCACGCCCGGCGCACCTGTCGAAATCGATCAGGCAAGCCGCGTCGCGGTGAATTGCGGCGGGACCAAAACGCCGTATCGCGTCGGCGTCGAAGCGAGATCGGCTTCGGGTGAGGCGCTATCGTTGCAATCGATCGAGCACACGTCTCACGTCAAGGACGCGGCGGCATCGACCAGTGTGTCCGGCAGCGAAAACTATCCACCGATCGTTGCCGTCACGGTTCAGTTCTGACGCACCGATACGCCGATATACCGGCAGGCGATTAAAGCGATCCCGCATACGGACCTGCGGCGCGTTTCACATTCGCATCGCTGCATGCATCAACGATCCATATCGCCGGAATGCCGATTGAAAATAACGGCCCGATGTCGAACTCACGACGTGCATATTCAAATCGACGGTGCCATATTTCGAAGCAGTATTCTTTGCGTCGCGTAAAAAGCACGCCTATAAGAAAACCAGAAGGAAAACTAATCATCAATTTCCAACTTGCTTAGTGGAGAAGCTTGGATTATCAATATATCCGCGTATAGGCGCTTGAAATGCGCGGCGTTTGAGGCAAACAGCTTGACAATGTAGAGAATCGAAACCAACCATAATCGAAACAAAGGAGGCCATTCTCATGAATCGCCTTGTTAAGCATTCCAAAATTAGCGCATTGACGCTGGCATTGCTGGTTGCCTATTCAGTCAGCGCCAATGGCGCCGAGTGGCAGGAAGGGACCACATATTCGGCAGGCGCCACCGTCACTTACAACGGCCACACCTATCAGGCGCTGCAATCGCATACCGCCTACCCCGGCGCGGGATGGACGCCTTCCACCACGCCGACGTTGTGGAAGGATCTCGGCGCAACGGGCGGCACGCCGACGCCGACACCGACACCGACTCCAACCCCAAGTCCCACGCCGACACCGACTCCAACGCCGACTCCAACACCGACTCCAACACCCACGCCAACGCCAACGCCGACTCCGACTCCGACGCCCACGCCCACGCCGACACCGTCGGGCGCCGCGTGTTATGACGCGTGGTCGTCGACGCAGGCTTATGCGACGGCGGGCACGCGCGTGACGTACAACGGCCGCAATTATCGAAACAAGTGGTGGACGCAGGGCGAAAATCCGGCGCAATCCGGGCAATACGGCGTATGGGAAGATCTCGGCGCGTGCTCGGGCGGGCCGTCGCCTGCTCCTGCTCCTGCTCCTGCTCCGACGCCGGTTCCGACACCGACGCCAACACCCGTTCCGACGCCCACGCCCACGCCCACGCCCACGCCCACGCCCACGCCCACGCCGACGCCGACGCCGGTTCCAACACCAACGCCGACGCCCACGCCGGTTCCAACACCGACGCCAACGCCGGTGCCAACGCCGGCCCCAACACCGACGCCGACACCCACACCCACACCCGCACCCTCCCCCTCAGGGGCGCGTGAAATCGGCGGCTACTTCGCGCAGTGGGGCATCTACGACCGCAACTACAAGCTCAAGGACGTCGACACGACCGGCTCTGCCTCGATGCTCACGTTCATCAACTACGCGTTCGGCAACCTCTACCAGAAGAACGGCGGCTACGAGTGCGGCATCATCAACAAGGCCGAGCCGGGCGCGACCAATCCGAACGCCGCGGACGCAGGCACCGGCGGCGACGCCTGGGCCGACTATCAAAAGAACTTCGGCGCCAACGAAGCCGTCAGCGGCAAGGGCGACACCTGGGACTTCCCGACGAACGATCCGCGCTACGGCAAAGCCGGAGCCGGCCCGCTGAAAGGGAACTTCAATCAGCTCAAGCAGTTGAAGGCCAAGCATCCGAACCTGAAGGTGATCATTTCGCTCGGCGGCTGGACCTGGTCGCGATGGTTCGGCAAAGCGGCGGCAACCGACGCGCTGCGCAAGCAGCTCGTGAGCTCGTGCATCGACGTCTACATCAAGGGCAATCTGCCCTATGACGCCGGCTCGAACGCGGGCGGCGACGGCATCGGCGCGGACGTGTTCGACGGCATCGACATCGACTGGGAATTCCCCGGCGGCGGCGGCCAGCCATACAACGCCGTCGATCCGAACGACAAGAAGAACTACACGCTGCTGCTCGCCGAGTTCCGCAAGCAACTCGACGCCATCGGCGCCCAGAACGGCAAGCGCTATCTGCTGACGGTCGCGATCGGCGCGGGCGGCGACAAGATCGCGATGACCGAGCCGGGCGAATACAGCAAGTCGCTCGACTGGATCAACATCATGTCGTACGACTTCCACGGCGGATGGGAAACCAACGGGCCGACCGACTTCCAGGCGCCGCTCTACGGCGACCCCGACAGCCCGAACTACAAGGCGGGCCAGTATGCGCCGACCTATAACGTCGACGGAGCGGTGAAGGCGCTGCTCGCAGGCGGCGTGCCGACATCGAAGATCGTGGTCGGCGTGCCGTTCTACGGACGCGGCTGGACCGGCGTCACCAAGGGTCCGCAAGGCGACGGCCTGTATCAGAAAGCCACCAAGCCCGCGCCGGGCAAGTACGAGGAAGGCATCCAGGACTACCGCCTCCTGAAGAGCGCGGCCGGCACGGTGTACGAGCATCCGGTCGCGAAAACCGCGTACAAGTTCGACGGCACCACCTGGTGGTCCTACGACACGCCCGGAACCATGAAACTCAAGATGGACTACGTGAAGGCGCAGAACCTGCGCGGCTCGTTCGCCTGGGAACTCGACGGCGACGGACCCAACGCCGAGTTGCTGAAAGTGATGAGCGACGGACTGAAGTGATGCTCGACGGGCCGCGCGCGTATCGCCCGACCGGGCAGACGCGCGCGGCGCCGAGATCCGAACCTGCCGGGGGCTGCCATGTATAACCATTTGACGAAGGCTGCCGCACTGAGGGGAAAGCTGACGCAGACCGGCATCGGCTTGCGCCGGCGCGGCTTCACCTTGCTCGAACTGCTGGTGGTGCTGCTCATCATCGCGCTATTGGCGGGCTATGTCGGACCGAAGCTCTTCGGCGAAGTGGGCAAGGCGCGCAGCAAGACGGCGGCATCGCAGATGAAGGGCATCGAAAGCGCGCTCGACCGTTATCGGCTGGACACCGGGCACTATCCGGGCACCGACGCCGGCCTCGCCGCGCTGATGACCAACGTCGGCAACACGTCGGGCTGGGAAGGTCCGTACATGAGCAGCGCGATTCCGAACGATCCGTGGGGCAAGCCGTATATCTATCGATCGCCGGGCGAAGGCGGCAAGGACTACGACCTGATGACCTACGGCGCCGACGGCAAGCCGGGCGGATCGGGCGAGGACGCGGACATCGTCGCCAAATGATCCGCGCGGTGAGCGCCATGCGATATCGCGTACGGGTCGACAGCGACGGCGGCCAGCAGGAGCTGGAACTCGACGCCGCCGATGACGCCCAGTTGCGCCAGAGCGTCGCCGACATGGGTCTGTCGCTCATCGAAGCGACGCCGCTCGAAAAGCGCAAGGGGGGCTTCACGTTCCGCAAGCCCGTGTTCGAGCGCGCGCTCTTCACGCAAGAGCTGATCGCGCTGCTCGAAGCGGGCCTGAGCCTCGTCGAGACCGTCGAGACATTGCGCGACAAGAGCCGCGACGGGCTCAATCGCACAGTGCTCGCGCAGATCGTCTCCGCGCTCTACGAAGGCGAGCCGCTGTCGCGCGCGCTCGAGCGGCAGCCCGCGCATTTTCCGCCGCTCTACGTCGCGACCGTGGCCTCCGCCGAACAGACCGGCCATCTCGCCGAGGCGCTCAAGCGCTATCACCACTACGACGCGCGGCTCTCCGTGGTGCGCAAGAAAGTCGTGTCGTCGATGGTGTATCCGTCGATCGTCATCGCGACGGGCGCGCTCATCGTCCTGTTTCTCGCGTTCTACGTGATCCCGAAGTTCAGCCAGGTGTTCGCGTCGATGAAGGAGATTCCGTTCTCCGCGCGCGTGATGCTCGCGTGGGGAAATCTCGTCGAGGCGCACGGCGGGCTGCTGCTCGCGGGCGTCGTCGGCGCGATCGTCGGCGCGGGCTTGTCGTTGCGCAGCGAGAAAGTGCGCGCGCGGCTCTTCGAAGCGTTCATGCGGCTGCCGAAGCTCGCGGACTATCAGCGCCTCTTCGCGCTGACGCGCTTCTACCGCACGCTCGGCCTCTTGCTCGCGGGCGGCATGTCGATGGTTACGTCGATGGAACTCGCCGCGCAGGTCTTGCCCGCGCAATTGCAGACGGCGCTCGCGCAGGCGCTCGACGAAATTCGCGCGGGCAAGCCGCTCTCCGGCGCGCTGCCCGCCGCGAACCTGACGACGCCGGTGGCCGAACGGCTCATTCGCGTGGGCGAGCAAAGCGGCGAGCTGGCCGGCATGGTGACGCGCTCGGCCGAGTTTTGCGACGAAGAGCTGGACCGCGCGATCGACACGCTGATGCGCGTGGTCGAGCCCGTCCTGATGCTGGTGGTGGGCAGCATCATCGGGACGATCATCTTCCTGCTCTACATGCCGATCTTCCAACTGGCCGGAGCCGTGGGGTGAATCATGGAACAAGCCGCGCACATCGCGCCCGATACGCGCACGCGCCAGCAGCGATTCTGGGACGATGCCGATCACGATCCCGCCGACTATCTGCATAACGTGACGGCGACGCTCGGCCTGCGCGGCTTCGACGCGCAAGCGCTCGAAACGCTCACGCCGCGCTTCGACCTGCTCTCTTTCGGCGACGCGATGTCGCGCAAGTGCCTGCTCGCCGACGACCCCGGCGCGCACTTGTGGCTCGTGCTCGCCGACCCTTTCGACGCCAACATGCGCGCCTGGGCGATGAACCGCGTGAAGAAGCCCTTCGCGTTCGCGTTCTGCGTGCCCGCCGAACTGATGGCGTACCTCGCGCTGCATGAATCGGCGCATCAGGCGCTCACGCAGATCAGCGTCGAGGGCAAGTCGTCGGCGAGCGCCGATGCGGGCGTCGAGATCACGCTCGCCACGCTCGCCGCCGACGTGCATCCCGTGATCCGGCTCGTCAATTCGTCGCTGTACGACGCGCTGCGGGCCCGCGCATCGGATATCCATATCGAAAGCACGGCGGCGGGACTCGTCATCAAATACCGCATCGACGGCGTGCTGCAGGAAACGGCGAGCGCGCCGGGCATCGACACGGCCGAGCAAGTGCTGTCGCGCCTGAAGGTCATGGCCGATCTCGATATCGGCGAGCGGCGCATTCCGCAGGACGGGCGCTTCAAGGCGATCATCAATCAGCGCGAGATCGATTTTCGCGTCTCGATCATGCCGTCGATCCACGGCGAAGACGCCGTGCTGCGCGTGCTCGACAAGCAACGCGGCGAGGCCGGCGCCACCGCGCTGCGGCTCGATTCGATCGGCCACGAGCCGGAGATCGTCGAGGCGATCCGCACGATCGCGCACGAGCCGTACGGTCTCCTGCTCGTGACCGGGCCGACCGGCTCGGGCAAATCGACGACGCTCTACGCGACGCTCACCGAAATCAATACCGGCGACGAGAAGATCATCACGATCGAAGATCCGGTGGAATACGAGTTGCCGGGCGTGCTGCAAATTCCCATCAACGACAAGAAAGGGCTCACGTTCGCGCGCGGCCTGCGCTCGATCCTGCGGCACGATCCGGACAAGATTCTCGTCGGCGAAATCCGCGATGGCGAAACGGCGGGCATCGCCGTGCAGGCAGCGCTGACCGGCCACCTCGTGCTGACGTCCGTCCACGCGAACAACGTCTTCTCCGTGCTCGACCGCTTCCTGCACATGGGCGTCGACATGCACAGTTTCGTCGACGCGCTGCTCGGCGCGGTCGCGCAACGGCTGATGCGCAAGAACTGCCCGCATTGCGTGCGCGACGACGATCCGCCCGACGACGCGCTGCTGCGCGCTTCGGCGCTCACGCGCGAAGAGATCGCCGGCTGGCGTTTCCGCAAAGGCGCGGGCTGCGAGGCGTGCAGGCGCACGGGCTATCTCGGACGTCAGCCGATCGCGGAAGTGCTGCGCCTGAACGATGCGATCAAGCAATGCTTCGTCGAGCGGCGGCCGATCGTCGAGCTGAAGCAACTCGCGTATCAGAGCGGCTTCGTGCCGCTGCGCGGCATCGCGTTGCGCGCGGTCGCCGACGGACGCACGACGCTCGCCGAAGTCAATCGCGTCACGATGGTCGAAGGCTGACGGAGGCGAATCATGTCGCGTTGGTCGGACCATCTCGAAGCGTTGCGCAGCGTCGCGAAGAAGCGGCCGAAGCTGAATGCGCCGTCGATCAAAACGCCCGCATTCATGAGCCGCACGACGATCTGGATCGACGGACGGCACGCCCGCACGTTCGGCGGCGCGCCGATGCCGCTGTCATCGGCGAACGATGTCGCCGCGGCGCTCAAGGCCATCGAAACGCTCGCGCCGAAGCCCGCGAACCTTGGTCTGCATGCGCTGCGCGTGGTGGTCGGCGCACCGTTCGCGCGCTATCACGCGCTGCCGTGGCAGCCGCTGCCGAAACCGCAGGACTGGGTCGCCGCCGCACGCGTGCAGGCCGTGCAGATGGGCGCGGGCACCGAGGCGTGGCGCTACGCCGTCACCGATGGCGCGTGGGAACAGGGACGCCTCGCCGCCGCAATATCGGAGGCGCTGTGCGCGAGCATCGAGCGTCTGTGCAAGACGCGCAAGCTGCAACTGCTCGGCATCGAGCCGGCGTATACCTTCGCGATGCAGAAGCATGCGGCGCGCATCCGCGACGGCGCGATCGCGATCGTCGCGCTGGAGGAAACGGAGCGTGACGCGGCCATCGCGCATATCGGGCTGCGGCGCGGCGGCGGATGGACGGCCTTCATCGCATTGCCGGTGACGCGCACGCGCGAGGGCGCGCTCGATGGCGTGCTGCGCGACGCGTTCGCGCTCTGCGCCGATACGCCGCCCGAACGCCGCTACGTGATTGGACCGGGCGGACCGGGCGGACCGGACGCGCGCGAGCGCTGGTCGGCCGACGCCGCGCTCGTCGAATGGCTGCCCGCGCCCTGGGATGCCGCGACATGAAAGCGCCCGTCATCGACCTGCATCGTCCGAACCGGCCCGGCGCGGCCGTGGGGCTGCTCGCGCTCGTCGTCGGGATCGTCGCGCTGATCGCGGCGATGCAGTATCGCGACGCGCTCAAGGAACAAGGCGAGGCGCTCGACGAACGCGAGGCGACGATCGCGAAGCAGGAAGCGAAGTTTCATGTGATCAGCAACGCGCATCGCGAGTCCGGCGACGCGCGCATGGCGCAGTTGATGGCGCAGCAGCGCTACGCGACGGAACCGGCGCGCGATCTGATCGAAGGCGGATGGCATCAGAATATCGCGCTGCTGTCGCTGGATTTCGTCACCGCGTCGCGGCAGATCAACATGCAGTTCGAGACGCGCTCGGTCCAGGAAGCGATCTCTTACGCCGACTGGCTTCAGGCGCAGCCCGGCGCGGAAAGCGTCGCGATCAAGCGGCAGATTCAGAAGCCGGGACCGCCGGCGCCATCGGTGGAGACGTCGTTGCAGGTCACGTGGAAGGCGTTCGTCGCGCGCCCGGTGGCGGCTTCGGCGGTTGCGGCCGCTGCTTCGGCTTCGGCGGCTTCGGCGGCTTCGGCGGCATCGGCGGCATCGCCGGCTTCCGCCGCTCCGGCCGCATCGCAAGCGCGGCCCCAGGCGAGCCACGCCGCCCATCCGAGCGGAGCGCGCCGATGAACCGCCTCGTCTGGGAACTGCGGCGCGCGCAGTGGCGGCTCGGCACCTTCGGGCTGCTCGCGGTACTGCTCATCGCGGGCGCGGCGATCGTCGCGCTGACCGACATCCTGCCCTTGCATCGCGACATCGCGCAGCGTGAGGCCGATCTGAACGCGCGCGCCGTCCATCTGACGCAACCGCCGCCGCCCTCGCCCGACGAAGCCGTCGCGCCGGTCAGCCCCGAGGAGCGTTATTTCGTGTTCCTGCACAGTCTGCATGCGATCGCGGCGAAGAACGGCATCGCGATTCCGCAGATCACGTATCAGCTCGCCGCGCAGGAGAAGGACGATCCGTCGCTGCGGCGCTATGTCGTCGAGACGACGTTCAGCGCCACTTATCTGCAGTTCCGCGGCTTCATGCACGAACTGCGGACGCTGCCGGGCCTGCGCTGCGAGCGGCTCAGCCTGTCGCGGCCGAATATCGGCGTGACGCAACTGGAGGTGCGCCTGCAATGCGCGTTTCTCGTGGAAGCAACGAAATGAGCCGGCTCGACCTGCGCACCCTGAAGATCTCGCGTCCGGTGCTGGGGCTGATGGTGGCGGCGCTCGCGCTCGTCGTATTCACGTATTTTCGCGGCGGCGACGATACGGCGCCCGAACCGCAACAGTCAGCGGCGACATCGACGGCGAAGCCCGCCGCGCCCGCTTCCGCGCCGCCGGCGGCGAGCGCAGCCGATATCGTCGCGGCGGCCGGACCCGCGCCCATCGATCTCTTTCCGACGCAGAACTGGCAGCCACCGCCGCCGCCTCCGCCGCCCGAACCACCCAAGCCTTCGAAGCCGCCGCCGCCGCCCGAGCCGCCGCCGCTGCCGTTCGCGGTTCGCTCGCTCTGGCTCGATCAGCAAGGCGTTTTCTATGTGGTCATTTCCGGCGCGAACCGCGAGTTCCCGCTCTGCATGAACTGCCAGAAGAAGGGCTTCCTGCACAAGGGCGACGTGATGCTGAACGCTTATCGCATCGACGACATCAGCCGCCGCGAAGTCCAGTTCACGTACCTGCCGCTGAAGCGCCGGCAGACGCTGTCGCTTGGAGAACTCAAATGAGCCGGCTCAAAGACGTGACGGTCTGCCTGTTGATTCCGCTCATCGCGGCATGCGCGGGGGATCTGCATCGGCAGGATCTGCAAAACCGGCTCGCGGGCATGCCGCCCGACGCCCAGCTCGAACTGCTCGCGCAGCAAAGCGCGCAGTATCCCGACGATCTGGAAATCAGAAGCTGGTATCTCGCGTTGCGGCGCAGGCTGTCGATGGAATACCTGCAACGCGCGACCGTCGCGTACCGCGCGGGCGACGCGGCGCAGGCGCTCGGCTGGGCGCACAAGGCGCAGCAGGCCGCGCCCGGCGACGACAACCCGCGCGAGATGATCGAGTGGATCGAGCGACAGGCGCCGATCGACGCGGAAGTGCGCTACGCCGAATCGGTGCGTCTGGATCAGCCGCAGGCGGCGCTCTCGGCCGTTATCGACGTGCTCGCGAAGCAGCCCGACAACGCGCGCGCGATCCGGCTGCGCGAAGAACTGCTCGCGCCGAAGGGCCAATCGATCGAGCCGAAGCTCGACAAGGACCTCGATCAACCGATCACGGTGCAGTTCCGCGATCAGCCGATCATCAGCATCTTCGAGCTGGTGTCGAACATCACCGGGCTGAACTTCACGTTCGACCGCGAAGTGCAAGCGACCGCGCCGACCACGATCTTCGCGAGCAACACGCCCGTCAAGCAGGTGCTGTCGATGGTGCTCCAGGCCAATCAGCTTTCGAGCAAGATCGTGAGCGGCAATTCGATCCTCATCTACCCGAAGCGGCCCGACAAGGAAACCGAGTACAAGGATCTCGTCGTGCGGACGTTCTATCTGCAGAACTCGACGGCGGCGCAGGTGCTCGGCGTGCTCAAGCAGATGGTCAAGACCCGCGACGCCGTGCTCGACGAGCGCACCAACGCGATCATCATGCGCGACGCGCCGGACACGATCAAAGTGGCGGAGCGCATCATCCGCGCGCTCGACGTGACGCCCGCCGAAGTGGTCATCGACGCGCAGGTGCTCGAAGTGTCGTCGTCCGATCTGCTGAACATGGGTATCCAGTATCCGGACCGCATCACGTTCGGGCTCAAGTCCGGCACGATCGACGACGGCACCACGCTGCCCGACAACACCGTCACGCTCGAACAACTGCATAACCTCAACAGCAGCGACGTGCTGGTGCGGATCGGGCCGGTCGGCATCAACTTTTTGCAGACGCACGGCAAGACGCGCACGCTCGCCAATCCGAGCATCCGCGTGCGCAATCGCGAGAAGGCGAAGGTGCTGATCGGCGACCGGCTGCCCGTCGTCACGACGACGCTCTCCAGCAACTTCAGCTCCGAGAGCGTCAACTATCAGGACGTCGGCCTCACGCTGGAAGTCGCGCCGGTGATCGCCAGTCCCGACGAAGTGCAGGTGAAGCTGCGCATGGAAGTGTCGAATGTCACCGACACGATCACGACGTCGACCGGGCTCGTCGCGTACCAGATCGGCACCCGCACCGCCGAAACCGTGATGAGCGTGCGCAACAACGAAACGCAGATGCTCGCGGGCCTGCTCCAGCGCAACGATCGCAGCTCGGGATCGGGCTTGCCGGGACTGAGCCGCCTGCCGATTTTCGACCGCATCTTCGGCTCGCGCGCCGACGACTCGAAGGAAACCGAACTCGTCTTGCTGCTCACGCCGCGCATCGTGCGCAATCAGGCCGTGCCGACGGGCAACGCGATGCAGTTCGATTCGGGCACGGAAACGCGCATCAGCACCGAGCGCGATGTCGTGACCGGCAACGAGAGCTTGCGTCTGCCGCCGCCGGTCGCCGCCGCGCCGGCGGTCGCGGCCGGTGCGGTCGCCGCAGCCCCGCTGCCCGCGCCGCCCGCGCCGCCCGCTCCGTCGGCTCCATCGGCTCCATCCGTGCCGAACGAGCCGCCGAGCGCGCCGCCCATCGCGATCCTGCCGCCGCCCGCGCCGACGCTTCAGTCAACCGGCGAAGCGCAGCGGCTGCCGCGCGAGCAGCCCTGAACCGCGCAGCCGGCCGACGACGATGGAAAAGGGCTTCACGATCATCGAACTGCTGGTCACGCTCGCGATCCTCGCCGCGCTCGCGATGGTCGCCGCGCCCCTCGTGCAGATCGCCGCGCAGCGCAACCGGGAGGACGAGTTCAGGCGCGCGCTGTGGAGCATCCGCGACGCGATCGACGCCTACAAGAAAGCCGGCGACGACGGCAAGATCGACCGTCCCGTCGGCGAGACGGGCTATCCGGCGAAGCTTGCAACGCTCGTCGAAGGCGTCGTCGACAAGACGAGTCCGACGCACGCGCGCATCTACTTTCTGCGCCGCGTGCCGCGCGACCCGATGTGCGACTGCCCGAGCCGCTCCGACGACGCGACCTGGGGCAAGCGCAGCTACGCGAGCCCGCCCGATTCGCCGAGCGAAGGCGACGACGTCTACGACGTCTATTCGCTCTCCGAAGGCACCGGTCTCAACGGCGTTCCCTATCGAAAGTGGTGAGAGCTATGTGGAAGAAGGCGCTGCGCGCATTCACGCTGATCGAGTTGCTGGTCGTGCTGGCGATCATCGCGACCTTGCTCACGCTCGTCGTGCCGCGCTACTTCGGCCAGGCGGACAAGGCGAAGGAAACCGTGCTGCATCAGAACCTCGCCGCGATGCGCGATTCCATCGACCGCTTTCGCGCGGATCAGGGGCGCTATCCGCAATCGCTCGATGAGCTCGTGCAGAAGCGCTATCTGCGCGAAATACCGATGGACCCCGTCGCGGGCAATCGCACCGCATGGACGACCGAGCCGCCCGCCGACGGCACACCCGGCGTCTACAACGTGCGCAGCGGCGCGAAAGGCAAGGGCAAGGATGGCAGCGATTACAGCGCGTGGTGAGCGGCGCGGCGGCGCACGTCGAAAGCGCGAGCGCGGCTTCGGCATGTTGTGGGCGCTGATGTGCGTCGCGCTGATCTCCATCTATCTGATGGCGGTCGGCACCGTATGGACCACCCAAATCCAGCGCGTGAAGGAAGACGAGCTGCTGCGCCGCGGCGACGCGATCCGCCGGGCGATCGAGGCTTACGTCAAGGCCGACAAGAGCGGCGCGTTCCCGAAGCGCTTCGACGATCTGCTGCGCGATCCGCGCGCGTCATACGTGCAGCGCTATCTGCGCGAGGCCTATGCCGATCCGATGACCAACGACGGCCCGTGGCAGGAGATTCGCGGGCCGGACGGCGAGTTATACGGCGTGTACAGCGCATCGAACGAAGCGCCGCTCAAGAAGGACGGATTTTCCGACAGCGATGCGAGCTTCGGGCTGCAGACGAGCATTTCGGAATGGAAGTTCACGTACTACCCGGAAAAGAACATGAGCCGACGGTAGCCGACTTCAATCGTCCGGCGCGCATCCGGACCTTCACGCTGGAGAGACTGAGATGACATCGATTCGAAGAAAGCTGGCATTGCTGCCGGCCGCGCTGATGCTTCAGGCGGGTCTGACGTTCGCGCAGCAGGCCTGGACCGAGGGCACGACCTATTCGGCGGGCACGACAGTCACGTACAACGGACGCGTCTATCAGGCTTTGCAGACGCATACGGCTTATCCCGGCGCGGGATGGAATCCGGCTGCGTCGCCGACGTTGTGGAAGGATGTCGGCGCGGCGGGGACGCCTGCGCCGGCTCCGGCTCCGACGCCTGTGCCGGTTCCTGCTCCGGTTCCGGTTCCGACTCCGACGCCTGTTCCGACGCCCACGCCGACGCCGACGCCGGTTCCGACACCAACGCCGACACCAACGCCAACGCCGACACCAACACCGTCCGGCTGCTACACGGCGTGGTCCGCGAGTCAGGTTTATGCGCAGGCGAACACGCGCGTGACGTACAACGGGCGGAACTATCGAAACAAGTGGTGGACGCAGGGCGACAATCCCGCGCAATCGGGCGCGTATGGCGTGTGGGAAGACCTCGGCGCGTGCAGCGGCGCAACGCCGAGCCCGACGCCCGTTCCTACGCCTGTTCCTGCGCCTACGCCTGTTCCGACTCCAACGCCCACGCCGACTCCGGTGCCGGTGCCGGTGCCGGTGCCCACGCCGACGCCGACGCCGACGCCGACGCCCGTACCTGTGCCCACTCCGGTTCCGACGCCAACGCCAACGCCAACGCCAACCCCAACCCCAACGCCAACGCCAACGCCAACGCCAACCCCAACGCCAACGCCAACGCCCGCGTCCTACAAACCTCAAATCACCTACATCCCCGCGCCCGCCGATTACCCGACGCAGGCCCAGTTCAACGCGTCCGAGAAAGCGCTGATCGACCAATCCGGCGGCCAGATCGCGACGCTGCGCGACGCCCTGCGCGTGCTGCCCGACGACGAAGTCAACGCCGTCGTGCCGAAACGCGCCGCCAATCCGTCGAACGTGAAGCGCGTCGAAGCGATCATCCCCGAAGCGAAGTTCGACGCGCTCTTCCCTGTACGCAACATCGCTTATTCGTACGTGAACTTCCTGCGCGGCATCGCTAAATTCCCGGCCTACTGCGGCGACTACACGGACGGACGCGACGCCGACGCCATCTGTCGCAAGCTGCTCGCCACATCGTTCGCGCACTTCGTGCAGGAAACCGGCGCGAACTGGAATTCGCTGACGCCGGCGCAAGCGCGCTCGAACGACGCCGAGCACAACAACCCGGTACTCGCGACGATGCCGCAAAACACGCCGATTCCCTTCTGGCAGCAAGGTCTGTGGTTCCTGCGCGAATCGGGATACACGGAAGGCTCGGCGGTCGGCGCGTATCAGCAGTGCATCCCCGGCTCGCACGCGACGAACTGGATCTTCTATCCGTGCGCGAAGAATGCCTCGGGCAAGTATCTCGACTACTTCGGGCGCGGCGCGAAGCAGCTCTCGTGGAACTACAACTTCGGCCCGTTCTCGCAGGCGCTGTATGGCGACGTCAACATCCTGCTCGACAATCCCGGACGCGTCGCGGATACGTGGCTCAACTTCGCATCCGCGATCTGGTTCGCCGTGACGCCGCAAACGCCCAAGCCGCCGATGACCTGGGCCGTCGACGGAACCTGGAAGCCGAACGCCGTCGATATCGGCAACAACATGAAGCCGGGCTTCGGCGCGACGGTGTTCATCATCAACGGCGGGATCGAGTGCGGCGGCGGCGGCGCGGAAAAATCGCAGGTGACGAACCGCATCAACGCGTACAAGGAGTTCACGCGCGAGCTGGGCGTGACCATTCCCGCCGACGAACCGCTCGGCTGCGCCAACATGAAAGGCTTCAACGAAGGCTCGGCCGCCGCGATCAAGGCGTATCTCGACAAGGACTATTCGTGGATCAACGGCAAGCCGGCGACGGGATGCAAGCTGGTCGACTATCAGATGCCCTTCTCGCTCATCAATCCGGGCGATTACAAGGCGTGCACGGACTACTTCTTCCGCGGCAAGGTGACATACAACGGCAAGGTCGAAGTCGACAACACGAAGTAAGCGCCGGCGCGCTCCCTCGCGGCAACATCCGCGCGAGGGAACGCGTGAAGCGTTCAGCGCCCGTCGCGATAACGCTCGGCGAGCGTCTTCACGCGCGACACATACGTGCGCGTCTCGTTGTATGGCGGCACGCCGTTGTAGCGATCGACGGCCGCCTCGCCGCTGTTGTACGCGGCCAGCGCGAGATCGAGATTGTTGTTGAAGCGCCTGAGCAGCCACGACAGATACTGCACGCCGCCGCGAATGTTTTGCGCCGCGTCGAACGGATCGCCGACGTTGAAGCGCGTCGCCGTCGCCGGCATCAGTTGCATGAGGCCCTGCGCGCCCGCGCGGGAGATCGCGTTCGCGCGATACGCCGATTCCGCGTGAATCACCGCGCGCACGAGCGCGCTGTCGACGTTGAACGACGCGGCGGCGGCATCGATTTCGCGTCCGTAGGAACGCGTGTCGAGCGCGAGCCCCGCAACGTTGACGTCATCGCCGGGCGAGCACAGATTGCACGTCTCCATGAAACGCAACTCGATGACCGTTACGTTCGCCGCAACGCCGGCCGGTTTCCTGGACACGAAGTGGCGCACGCCGTCTTCGACATAGCTGTAGATGCGCGCCGTGGTCTGACGTCGCGTGAGCGGCGCGGCGGGCGGCGCGGCCGACGCCATCGATGCGGATGACGCTGCAGGCGGCGTCCACTGCCAGTTCATGTTCACGCGGATGCACTTTGCGTTTTCGATGCGCGTGCTGACATACGTGACCGTGTTGTCATCGGACTCGCATCGCAGCATCGACGCGGCGCGCGCGCGCTCGCCAAGCGCGAGGCATCCGATCGCCAGCAACACGGCGATCGCACGGCGGCCTTCGATCCTCAACGATGCGCTTCGCATGGCGCGATTCATCCCTCATCCGACACGGCCCGATGCCGCGCCTTGAGAAAGCATAGTTCGCTTTGCGCGAGCCGCGCGGCTGTTTCAATCGCGCCGTTGTTATTCAGATGCTTTTGTGCTTCCATGAAAGGACCGATCGTTTAGTGATACTCGGAAAGCCGCCATGAGCACGATTCCCCGCTTCGATTCGACATGGAAGAACTGGCTCGACGACAACATCCGCCGCGGCTGCACGCATCAGTCGCTGATCGACGCGATGATCGCCGCCGCGTTCCATCCGAACACCGCGCGCCTGCTGCTCGCGCGCCATCTTGCCGGCGACGCGCCTCAAGCCGACGATGAAACATCGCCCGACTATCTCTACGGCACGCCGATGCTGCCGCAGGCGCGCGTGCTGACCGCGAGCGATCGATCCGCGCCCAAGGTGTTCAGCAGCGAACAGCCGGTGATCGCGCTCGTCGCCGACGTGCTCGACGACACCGAATGCGACCGGCTGATCGAGATCGGCCGCGAGCATGTGCAGCGCTCGTCCGTCGTCGATCCGGATTCGGGCAAGGAGATCACCATCGAAGAACGCAGGAGCGAAGGCGCGTTCGTCAATGCATCGACGGATGCGCTCGTCGAAACGATCGACCGAAGGATCGCCGAACTGTTTCGCCAGCCGGTAGAGAACGGCGAGGATCTGCATATCCTTCGATACGGCATGGGCGGCGAATATCGCCCGCATTACGACTACTTCCCCGAAGAGCAGGCCGGCAGCAAACATCACATGCAGCGCGGCGGGCAGCGCATCGCGACGGTCATCCTCTATCTCAACGAAGTCGAGCAAGGCGGCGACACGACGTTTCCGGACATCGGACTCGCGATTCATCCGCGGCGCGGCAGCGCGCTCTATTTCGAATACGTCAACGAACTCGGACAAAGCGATCCAAAAACGCTGCACGCGGGCACGCCCGTCGAAAAAGGCGAGAAGTGGATCGCGACGAAGTGGATCCGGCGCGGGCGTTTTCGCGCTGAAGCATGAGACTTGCGCGACGCCTCGATGCGGGCGCCGCGCTCCCCCTCTCTCATTTGCAGGCTCCGACTTTTTCCCAGGCGCCGTCCGAGTTCGTCGCCGGATCGGCGTTGGCGCTCCACCACTTGTTGCGATAGTTCATGCCGTTGTAGCTGACCGTCGTGCCCGCGGTCGCGTAGGTCTTGCTCGCGCTCCACGGCGCGGCGCACGCGAGCAACGTCTGTCCCGAACACGCGCCCAGGTCCTGCCACGATTTGCCGCTGCCCGAATTGCGCGAGGGATCGTCGGAGTTCTCCCAGCGCGCGCTGTAGTTGCGGCCACTCACCGATACGTTTTCCTTCGCCTTGTAGATCGTGCCCGACTGCCACGCGATGGCGCATGTCGCGCCTCCTGCGCTGGGTGAGGGGGCGGGGGTTGGTGTCGGCGTTGGCGCCGGTGCGGGCGTAGGTGTTGGCGTTGGCGTTGGCGT
>Ga0182736_1000877_pt1 | contig 36590 bp, 32 predicted proteins | sample eDN5th30CKraftBY_FD_128882 | JGI IMG/M metagenome (GOLD analysis project Ga0182736, IMG submission 128882) | Enriched backyard soil microbial communities from Emeryville, California, USA - eDNA 5th pass 30_C Kraft BY (version 2) (version 2) | ecosystem: Environmental > Terrestrial > Soil >... | reverse complement strand
GGCAGACGCGATCTTCTCCAATGCCGGGCAGGTCTGCGTCGCCGGCTCGCGCATCTATGCCGAGCGGGCGATTGTCGATCAGGTTGTCGAAGGCGTGTCCGCTATTGCCCGGTCGTACCGCCTCGGTCCGGGCTTGGATCCGGCGAGCACGATGGGGCCGCTGATCAGCGGTGCGCATCGCGGACAGGTGCATGCGATGGTCGAACAGGCGCGCGTGGGCGGGGCAAGCATCGTCACCGGCGGGCAATTGGTCGGTGAGCAGGGCCATTTCTACGCGCCGACGGTCATCGCCGGAGCGGCGCAGGGCAGCGCCATCATCCAGGAAGAAATATTCGGTCCGGTCGTTACCGTGTCGCCTTTTGACGGCAACGCCGAAGCGGTCGCGCTCGCCAATGACAGCCGTTACGGCCTGGCCGCCAGCCTCTGGACGCGTGATGCAGGCCGTGCCTTGCGTCTGGCGGGTGAGGTCGAAGCCGGCATCATCTGGATCAACGACCATGGCATTCCCGAGCTGGCCATGCCGATCGGCGGGATCAAGCGCTCCGGGATCGGCCGCGAACATGGCCTTGAAGGGCTGAAGGCGTTTACCGAGCAGCGTTCGGTCATGCTTCGGTTGTGACGGCCTGTATCCCGGTCGTGTCGACTTCGTCCATCAGCCAGTAGGAAAAGGCCTTCACGGCGGCCGTGTCGGCATCCTCCGTCCGGCAGACGATATAGTAGGACTGGTCGGACGGCATGGTTTCCGTGAAGGGCCGGACCAGTTCGCCACGCTCAAGCGCGGCGGCGACGAGCGCGCCGCGGCCGAGCGCGAAACCGTTGCCCGCGATGCAGGCCTGCGTCACCAGATGGGAATGGCTGAAGCCGAAGCCGCGGCGGACGTTGATTGATGTCACGCCGAAATGCGTGAGAAAATGCTGCCAGTCGACCGACATGACGTCGTGCAGCAGATCGAACCGCGCAAGGTCGGTAAGATCGGCGGGGGGCGCGCATTCCGCGAAAATCGACGGGCTACAGACCGGGAAGATATCTTCCTTCAAAAACTCATGGACATGCATGCCCGGCCAATGGCCTTGCCCGTAGCGGATTTCGACATCTGCATCGCCTGCGGTCAGCGCATCCTCCTCGATGGGGCGCGCGACGAACCGCAGGTCAATATCAGGAAAGCGCTGACGGAAGCTTGTGAGGCGCGGCAGGATCCAGGCACTCGCAAAGCTGTCGAGCACCGCGATGTTCAGCACCTGCCGGTCATCCCCCGCCGCGACGTCGGCGGTGATGTCCGCCATGGTATCAAAGGCCTGGGTCAGCGGGCCAACCAGCCGTTCGCCGCCTTCGGTCAGTTTGAGCGATCGGTTCAGGCGGCGAAACAAGGGTTGCCCGAACCATTCCTCCAGCGCCCGGATCTGGTGGCTGACCGCGGCCTGCGTCACGCATAATTCCTCGGCCGCGCGCGTGAAACTCAAATGTCGCGCGGCGCATTCGAACACGCGCAAGGCCAGCAAGGGAGGCAGTTTTCTTGGCATCGTTCACCCGATCATGAGGGGAGCTAATTGCCCCGATAACAAACGGCGATTTGTCAGTGAGAAGGCCGCACCATAGGCTTTGCACCTGTCATACACCAAGCGGTCGGAGCATCCATGAAAATCACCAAAGCCCGTGTTATCGTCACTTGCCCCGGGCGCAATTTCGTCACCCTGAAGATCGAAACCGATGAGGGGCTCTACGGCATTGGCGATGCGACCGTGAACGGCCGTGAACTCGCCGTGGTCTCCTATCTGGAGGATCATGTCGTCCCGTGCCTGATCGGGCGCGACGCGCACCGGATCGAGGACATCTGGCAGTATCTGTATCGCGGTGCCTACTGGCGGCGCGGGCCGATCGCCATGGCGGCGATCGCGGCGGTGGATACGGCGCTGTGGGATATCAAGGCGAAGGCCGCAGGCCTCCCGCTATATCAACTGCTCGGCGGCAAGAGCCGTGAGGCCGTGATGGTCTATGGCCATGCCAACGGCAACGACATTGAAGAGACTTGCGACGAGGTCGGGAAATATCTCGACATGGGCTATAAGGCGATCCGTGCCCAATCGGGGATTCCGGGCCTTGCCTCGACCTACGGGGTCGCCAAGGAAAAAATGTATTATGAGCCGGCGATCGGTGATCTGCCCGCGGAGAATGTCTGGTCGACCGAGAAATATCTCGACCATACGCCCAGGCTGTTCGAGGAACTGCGCGCCCGTTTCGGCTATGCGCCGCACCTGCTGCACGATGTGCATCATCGCCTGACGCCGATCGAGGCGGGGCGGCTGGGCAAAGCGCTCGAACCTTATCGCCTGTTCTGGATGGAAGATGCGACGCCGGCCGAGAATCAGGAGGCCTTCCGCCTGATCCGCCACCACACGGTGACCCCGCTTGCTGTCGGCGAGATTTTCAACACCATCTGGGATTGCAAGGACCTGATCCAGAACCAGCTGATCGACTATATCCGCGCGACGGTGGTTCATGCAGGCGGCATAACGCATCTACGGCGGATCGCCGATCTTGCGGCGCTGTATCAGGTCCGCACTGGCTGCCACGGCGCGACTGACCTGTCGCCAATCTGCATGGGCGCAGCGCTGCACTTCGATATCTCGGTGCCGAATTTCGGCATCCAGGAATATATGCGGCACACCGAGGAAACCGACGCGGTCTTCCCGCACGCCTACAGCTTCGACAAGGGCATGCTCTATCCGGGCGACGTTCCCGGTCATGGTGTCGATATCGACGAGGCACTGGCCGCCAAATATCCCTATCAGCGCGCCTATCTGCCCGTAAACCGTCTGGAGGATGGGACCCTCTGGAGCTGGTAAATTGTTCCACGCGCCCGCCCGCCCGCGTATGAACGGGCGGGCGCTCAGCGGTAATCGCCGGCTGCGCTTTGCGATGTTCGGCGTGCTATATGCGGCGCAGGGCATCCCGGACGCGATGGTGCTGATCGTCTTTCCGGCGTTTCTCGCGGCACATGGCGCGAGCGCGTCGGTGATCGGCGCCTTTCTCGCCGCCGCGATGCTGCCCAATGCGGCCAAGCTGATCGTCGGGCCGCTGATCGACCGGATCGCCTTCCTGCCGATGGGACGGCGCAAGCCGTGGCTGATCGCCGGCCAGATCGGCATTGCGGCGAGTTTCGCGGCGCTTGCCTGGCTCGACGAACCGGTGAAACATGTCGGCCTGTTCACGGCCGGGGCCTTCGCGATCACCCTTGCGACCGTATTTCAGGATGTGGCGACCGACGCGACCGCGATGGACCTGATCCCGCCCGGCGAGCAGGGTCGGGCAAACGGGATTATGTGGGGTGCCAAGACACTGGGCACAGCGCTGGCCGCAAGCGTCGGCGCCTGGATCATGATGGCATTCGGCTTTGCGGCCATGGTCACCACCGCCGCGATTATTCTGCTGGCGGTCGTCGGTCTTGTCACGATGGTGCGTGAACGCCCCGGCGAGCGGCTGCTGCCATGGACGCAGGGCGCGGCCGTGATCGACGCCGGTGCGGATCGCTCGGGAAGCTGGCTGGCGATCCTGCGCTTGTTGCTCGCCGCGCTGCGTCGGCCTGCCGCCGGGCGGCTGGTGCTGCTGTCCCTTGCGATCGGGCTGCTTGTCGGGATGACGGGTGCGCTGGCGCCGGTGCTGATAGTTGGACAGCTTGACTGGGCACAGGCCGATTATGCGCAGTTTCGATCGATGTTGAAGCTGGTGTCGGGGGTCGGCGGCATGGTGGTCGGCAGCTATGTGATTGACCGCATGGGCCATCGCCGCGTGCTGGTGGCGACGTTGATGGCGATCGCCATCGCCAATCTTTTGTTGCTGGCCTTCATGGGGCAGGCGGGAGCCATCACCTATTTTGTCGCTTATGAAATGCTGCTGGTGTTTACCTTCATCACTTTCTTTGCCGCAACGATGAGCCAGTGCAGCAGCGCGATCGCCGCAACGCAATTTTCTTTCACCATGGTTTGCGGCAATATTACAATGTCGCTGGGCGCCGCGCTGATGGGGCCGATCATGGCGGCCGGCGGGACGGGCGCGATGCTGATCGCCATTGCGGGGGGCGCGTTGGTCGGCGCAGGGGTGATGCGCGGATGGCAGCCGCAGCCGGCTCGGGGCGATTAGTCGTCCAGGATGTCGCTGACCGACAATGTGCTGAAATCGCCTGCGATGCCATGCTTCATGAGGCACGCCCGATGCGCGAAATGCAGCGCGCGTGCGTCGTCCCATTCCGCCGCCAGCGCATGCAGCAGGCCCGCCGCAAAAGCGTCCCCCGCGCCAACCCGGTCGATGAAGGGGGTAATCAAGGCAGGGGGGATGGTCGTCGTGCCGGCCCGGCTGGTCAACATGGCGCCCAGCCAGGGCATGGCATCGTGATCGGTCCGGCTGGTCGAGGCGATCCAGCGCAGTGCGGGGAGCGCGGGAAACAGACTGGATATATGGGCGGTGTCATCGCCCAGGATAAGGCGCGCGTCCCAGTCGCTGGCGAATAGCAGGCGCGCCGCGCCGGCGATCTCGCGCAGCAGCGCTGCGCCCTCCTGCTGGCGCCCTTCCCACATGAGCGGACGGAAATTACAATCAAAGGATATCGCCAGACCAAGCGCCTGCGCGCAGGCGATGGCCTCACGCAACGCCGCGACGGCGACATCACCGAGCGCGGCGGTCAATCCCGAGAGATGAAGCCATGTGGCGCCGGCAAGCACTTGCTCCCAATCCATCGCCAGCGCCTCACAGGCAAAGGCCGAACCGGCGCGATCATAGAAAAAACCGCCCTCACGGCCCGCGCGCGGCGATTCGATATAGAACAGCCCCATGCGGCCCGGCCGGCGCAGGCAGAAGGCCGTATCGACGCCGTGCGCGCGCAAGCTGTGCAAGGCGCGGTCACCCAGCGCATTTTCGGGCAGTATCGTCGCCATGCGGGCAGACGTGCCGAGCGAGGCGAGCGAAATCGCTACATTGGCCTCGGCGCCCGCGACGTGGAGGGAGAGGGCCTCCGCATCGCGCAGCGCCGTGCCTGCGGCGGGGGCGAGGCGCAACAGCATCTCGCCAAAGCAGACGATAGTCACGCCCGCTGCCCCGCTACGTCCGTCACCACGGCTTGTTGAGCCCGGTGCGGTGCCGCCGTTTCTCCCACGCATCGCCGGTGTGAGCGGCCGTCCGCCGGAACGGTGCGAGCGGCAGCGCGAGGAGGAACAGCCACACAGATGGGCTGGTCAACAGCGCGCCAATCGAACGCAGCGCGTCCTGCGGCGTGATCGTGACTTTCGTCGCGATCGTGCTGTCGGCGCTGCTCTCGATCACCAGATCGCGCCCGGCGCGGGCGACCCGGCCGATGGAAAAGTCGATATCGGCCAGCGAACTGATCACGCGCATTGCGGTTTCTCCTGTCAGTCGTCGCGCTTGAGCGTGCCGATGGCCTGCGCGGCCTTGACGCGCCGCTCATGCTGATTGGCCATATCATCAACCGTCATGCCGGCGGGCGGGGTGAACTGACCGCGGCCATAAAGATCGCGGAAGACTTCCTTCACCGGACCCATTTTATCAGCCAGTGTGCGCGGCGGACGGCCGCTGGGGAACTGGTTGGCCGGATAGATCGGCTTTTCGTAAATCTGACGGAAGCCTTCGGTGCGGATGTCGACCCAGGTGTTGTGGTTGCAGCGCGACCGATGCTCGCGCAGCCCTTCAATGTCGATGGTTACGCCCAGCACCTGCTCCTGCGGATAGGGCGCGTGGCGCATCATCATGCCGGTATAGTCGATGCCGAAGCTGCCGCCGGGGCAGAAGGCGCGGGGGTAGAAATCATAATCGACCGTGCCCCAGTTGGAACCCAGCACATAGGCCATATTGTCGTGCGCGCGGGTGCGGCGGGTGAAGACCCAGAAATCCCAAGGCTCAGAGACGCCCTCAACCTCTTGCAGCGCAACCGGGTGGCAGATCACTTCCGCGCCATTATAACCGAGCGCGCGCGAGACTTCCGGCGTGCAGCCATCATGGCAGGTCATCGTGCCCAGCTTGCCGATCTCGGTGTCGATCACCGGGAATAGCTGCTTGATATCGCTACCGAAGACTTCGCGATACTCGTCGAGAATGTCGTGCGGGCTGGTGCCCAGACCAATTGAGGCCGGGATGTGCCATTTGTGATATTTGAGCACGACCTCGCCCGACGGGCCGATGATGAAGGCGGTGTTGAACCAGCGGTCGGGAAATTCGGGCACCTGCTCGATCACGCCGCCGCCCGCGATATACATGCCATATTCGCGAGCCTTGTCGCCAAGACGCTGCATTTCTGGGCCGTCGAGGGTGATGGCCTTCTTCATGAAGCCGTCAATGCCGTGCTCGCCCTTGCCCGGCGTGGTCACGCCCTGCATGAAATATTCGGGGAAGACGGCCAGCTTGACCGGCAGTTCCCAGAAATAACCGACGCCAAAGTCGATCATGTTGAGCGCCCGGTCGAGATTCCTGGTGATCCCATCACGATCCTCGGCGACATGGACGTGTGGCTGCATCACCAGCGCGGTATATTTATCGATCTTTTTCGAAGCCGTCATCGCTTGTTCCTCGTTTGAAAAATCACCAGAAATCGGCGGGTTCAATGCCCATATCGTCGAGCATCACGCGGGCGGTAATCGTGCCAGCCGCCGAAATGCCGCCACCGGGGTGGCAATGTGGGCCGGTCATGTAGAGGTCGCGGACTGGCGCGCGGTAATGCGCGTAGCCGGGGAAAGGGCGGAACGAGCCCAATTGCGCCGCGATGCGTTCGCCGCCATTGGTGGTGCCGTCGACAAAGCTCGGATTGGCGTCCTCCAGCGTCTGGCGATGCTGCACATGCATGCCCAAAATCGTCTTCTCGTTGATGTTGGGCGCATATTGCTGGAGCTTGGGGATCAGTATGTCGCGCGCGTAATCCTCCCCGATCTCGTCCCACGTTCGTCCATCGGCGAGCCAGTTCGATACATAGGTATCGACGATCAGCGTGTGCTTGCCCTCCGGCGCACGTGTCGGGTCGAGCTTCGTCCAGCAGGCAGACCACAGGAAGGGGTCACTCGGCGGCTTGCCGGTCGCCAGCTCGGCATAGAAATTGATCATCTGCTCCATCGAATCGACGATGCGGTGGAACGGCGCGGCGCTCATATCGGCGCCGTTCAGGAACTCGGGCGCTTCTGACAAAGCGAGCTGGGCACGGCAGATGCTGATCTTGCCGAAGGAAAAACCGCGGACCATCTTGGCGAAGTCGGGTTCCAGATGCTCTTCACCGACGAACTTGAGGAACGTCTGCTTGGGTTCGAGCGCGGAGACCACCGCGCGGCGAGCGCGAATGATCCGGCCATCTTCAAGCCGGACGCCGGCGGCGCGGTCATTCTCGATCACGAAACCCGCGATCGGTGCTTCCCGCAGCACGGTGCCGCCCTTCGATTCGATATAGCGCGCCATCGCGTTGGGCAGTTCCTGGCTGCCGCCTTCCGGGATAGCTTGCCCATAATAATGGATCGCCGGAATCATGATGTAGAAAGACTGACCGGCGCCTTCCTGATCGGGCAGAATCTGCGGTGCGAGCGCCCAGTTCAGCATCACCGCCTTGATGAAGTCATTCTCGAAATTTGCCTCGACCCAGGCGCGCGCCGACATGGAGAATTCGCGCAGGCGACGCAGGCCGGCCTCGCTCGTCTCCAGTGCGCTGGCGAGCGCGGAGGGCGCGGCCGGCGGGGAGAAGAAGGCCTTGATGAAGCCTTCGCGTACCTGCTCGAAATCGGCATAGACGGCGCGATAGCGATCGGCATCTTTTTGCGAATAGGCGGCAATCGATGCGCAGGTCTTGTCGATCGACTTGTAGATGACGATGCCGGGGCCGCCATTCTTGTCGGGATGGCCGGTGATATGATCGGCCGGCTCGATATATTTCAGGCCCATCTGCTCAAGCTCGGGCCGGATTTCCTGGAAGTCGGGATTGCACTGGATCCATACGTGCGACGATCCGTAGAGATCATGCTTGAAGCCGGGCAACGTCACTTCCCGCGTCACCGCACCGCCGCCGACCCACGGATTGCGCTCGACGACACAGACATGCAGGCCCTTGCGCGCAAGCGTCGCGGCGCAGGCCAGGCCGTTCACGCCGCCGCCCGCGATCACAACATCAAATTCCGCTTCCGCCATCATCTTGCCTCGTTCATCCGGGTCCATTGGGGTTCGGCGGAACAGTAAGGCAGCGGCGGTGCGCTGAAAAATTAGGCTCACTCACGGGGGGGATTAGCAATTGTCATCTGACGTTTCTGGCACACGCCCTATGGTAGTGGAGACGTGCCGGAATCAGTGCGCGCAGCGAGGGGAACGGGATGCCGACAATATTCGTCAGCGGCGCATCGGGTGGACTGGGTGCCGCGCTGGTCGGAGCCTTCCGTCAGGATGGCGCATCGGTCTATGCGGGGACGCGGAGCCCGGCGCATCCCGGTGATGTTGACCTCAATGTCCGCCTGATTCCCAGCTGCGAGGATGCGGTACGAAGCGTGGTCGATGCCGATGGTGGCATCGACATATTGATCAACAATGCCGGCATGCATCTTGCCGGCCCCGTCGCGTCGCTCGATCAGGACCGGTTCAAGGAAACGCTGGACGTCAATCTGCTCGGCGCCTGGCGTCTGACCAGGGCAGCGGTGCCGCACATGCGCCGGGGCGGCACCATTGCGATGATATCTTCACTGTCCGGTCTGGTCGGTCTGCCCGATGACGGCGCCTATGCGGCCAGTAAATTCGCGCTCGAAGGTCTGAGCCAGAGCCTTGCGGCCGAACTGGCGCCGGCAGGCATCCGGGTTCTGCTCTTCGAGCCCGGACGGGTCGCCACCGAATTTGCCGGGGTGACCGATGGGCTCGCGCCCGAAATCGCGGCACGAGCCATCGTCGATGCGATCGCGCGCCGCGACACGCCTTTTCGCAACCCAATTGGAGAGGACGCCGCCCGTGTGTTCGAGGCGCTCGGCGTCGACCGCGGTGAACGATCAGAGGCACTGGTGCGGGCCGTTACCGGGTGCGACTGGCAGCCGCGAACGGGCGCCTAGGCGGACGAGAACAAGGATAGGCTATGTCGTTGATCGCATCTGATAATCATGCGGCGCTGCTGACCGTATTGCTGGCGCTGGTTATGGTCGGCTTGTGGAGTGAACGTAATCGGATCGCCTCGAAAATTCCGGCGGTCGTCTGGGTTCTTGGCGGGGGTGTCCTGCTCTCCAACGTCGGGCTGATCCCGCATCATGCGCCCGCCTATGATTTTATCGGCGGCGTCATCATGCCGATCTCCATCCCGCTTCTGCTTTTCAAGGCGACCTTTACGCGGATACTCGGTGAAAGCGGTCGGGTCCTGCCGCTGTTCTTCGTCGGCGCGATCGGCGTTTGCATCGGTGCCATCGTCGCCGATTTGTTGATCGATCTTGGTCCCTATGGTCCGCATATCGCGGCGACCTACGCGGCCGCCTGGATTGGTGGGATGACCGACATGGTGGCGATGGCCGAAATCACCCGGCTGCCGCCCGACGTCTTCGCCGTTGCCGTCAGCGCGAGCGCGCCGGTCAGCATTATCGGTCTGATGATCCTCGTCTCGCTGCCGAATATCGCGATGATCCGGCGTCAGCTTCCCTCCCCAATCGTCGAGGCGCAGGCAGAGGCGATGGCCGCCGTCGAGGACGCGCGGCCCCAGCTGGACCTCGTCCATATCAGCTTCGGCCTCGCGCTCAGTGCTGCGATTTGCTGGGCCAGCGTCTGGATCGCCAATGCGACGGGTTTTAGCCATTATAGTCTGTTCATCGTCACGTTGATTGCGGTCGCCATCGCCAATATTTTCCCCGGCCCAATGCGCGCCCTGAAAGGCGACTTCGAGCTGGGCATGTTCATCATGTATATCTTCTTTGCGATGATCGGCGCGACCACCGACATGACGGCGTTTGTGACCGCCGCGCCAGTCTACTTTGTGTTCGGGCTCGTCATCATCCTTGTCCATGTGGCGATCGTGCTGGTGGTCGCTCGCCTGCTCAAGTCCGATCTGGCCGAGGCGGTCATCGGCTCGGGCGCGAATATCGTCGGCGCGGCGGCGGCGGCCGGGATCGCCACATCGAAGGGCTGGAAGGCGCTTGTCACCCCCGCCATCGCAACGGGTATGCTCGGCAAGGCGATCGCCAACTTCTTCGGCGTAGCGGTGTTCCAGCTCCTGAGCTGACCGCATGTGATGGCAAAGATCCGGGCATGTTAATCAGGAGGTTGTCGTGATCGACAAGGGCGTGGAATCCGCTGCGGCTGCGGTTGCGGACATTGGGGATGGCGCATCGGTGATGATCGGGGGCTTCGGGACGGCCGGTATGCCCGATCAGCTGATCGACGCGCTCATTCTGCGTGGGGTCGGTAACCTGACCATCATCAACAATAATGCCGGCAATGGTGAGGCCGGCGTCGCGGCACTCATCAAGGCGGGGCGGGTCCGCAAGATCATTTGCTCTTTCCCGCGTCAGGCGGATTCGCACCATTTCGACGCGGCTTATCGCGAGGGCCGGATCGAGCTGGAGCTCGTTCCGCAGGGTAATCTGGCCGCGCGCATCCATGCCGCAGGGGCCGGCCTTGGCGCCATTTTCACCCCGACCGGCTTCGGCACCCTGCTTGCCGAAGGGAAGGAGACGCGGGAAATTGACGGGCGCCAGCATGTGCTCGAATATCCGATCCATGCCGACTTCGCGCTGGTCAAGGCCGACAAGGGCGATCGCTGGGGTAACCTTGTTTACCGCAAGGCCGCCCGCAACTTCGGCCCGATTATGGCCATGGCCGCGCGGACCACGATCGCGCAGGTAAGCGAGATTGTTCCGCTCGGCGCGCTCGATCCTGAAGCAGTGGTGACACCCGGCATTTTCGTCCAGCGCGTCGTGCGACTGGATTCGATCACACTGGCCGCCACGACTTGATGGGAGACGGACGATGAACCTCTTCACCCGCGATCAGATCGCCGAGCGTGTCGCCCGGGACATTCCGGACGGGGCATATGTCAACCTGGGCATAGGCCTGCCGACCAGGGTGGCGAACTATCTGCCGGCCGACCGTGAAGTCTTCCTCCAGAGCGAGAATGGGCTGCTGGGCATGGGCCCGGCCCCGGCCAGGGGTGAGGAGGATTGGGATCTCATCAATGCCGGCAAGCAGGCGGTGACTCTGCTGGAAGGCGGCTGCTATTTTCACCATGCGGACAGCTTCGCCATGATGCGCGGCGGCCATCTCGATATCTGCGTGCTTGGCGCGTTTCAGGTGTCGGTGAGGGGCGATCTCGCCAATTGGCACACTGGCGATCCGGATGCGATCCCCGCTGTTGGCGGCGCGATGGATCTGGCTATCGGAGCCAGGCGAACCTTCGTGATGATGGACCTGTTCACGCGTGACGGCGCGTGCAAGCTCGTCCGGACGTGCAGCTATCCGCTCACCGGCCTTGCCTGCGTATCGCGCATTTACACCGACCACGGCGTCTTCGACATCACCCCGCAAGGGGCGGTCGCCTTCGACCTGTGCGAGGGACTGACCATCGATCATCTTGGCGCCATCACCGGTCTCGACATTGTCGATGGCCAGCCTTTCCATTCTTGACCGTCGGGACATTGCCATGACTGAGGCCTTCATCTGCGATGCAGTGCGCACGCCCGTTGGACGCTATGGCGGGGCCCTCGCCCGGGTTCGCGCCGACGATCTGGGCGCGGTGCCGCTGAGGGCGCTCCTGGAGCGCAATCCGTCGCTTGATCCGGCGGCGATCGACGAGGTGTTTTACGGCTGCGCGAACCAGTCCGGCGAGGACAACCGCAACGTGGCGCGCATGAGCCTCCTGCTCGCCGGTTTGCCGCACAGCGTGCCGGGCGTGACGCTTAATCGCCTGTGCGCCTCCGGCCTTGAGGCGCTGGGGGCGGCGGCGCGAGCGATCCGGCTGGACGAGATGGCGCTGGCTGTCGCGGGCGGTGTCGAGAGCATGACGCGCGCGCCGCTCGTCATGGGCAAGGCCGACAGTGCGTTCGGCCGTGCCCAGACGCTTGAGGATACGACCATGGGCTGGCGTTTCGTCAATCCGGCGCTGACGGCGCTCCATGGCACTGAGACCATGCCGCGCACTGCCGAAAATGTGGCCATCGACCATGCCGTCAACCGGGCGGATCAGGATGGGTTTGCGCTGCGCAGTCAGCAGCGCGCTGCCGCCGCGCAGGCCAACGGCTTCTTCGCCGAGGAGATCGTCCCGGTGAAGGCTCCCGGTCAGCGGCGAGGCGAGACAATCGAGGTCGCTACGGATGAGCATCCCCGCCACGACACCACATTGGAGGCGCTTGCCCGGCTCAAGCCGCTGTTCGGCCCCGATGGAACTGTCACGGCCGGCAACGCCTCGGGCATTAATGACGGGGCCGCCGCGATGATCGTCGCCAGCGCGGCGGCCGCAAAAGCCTATGGCCTGATGCCCCGCGCGCGGGTTCTCGGCATGGCGTCTGCTGGCGTCGCGCCGCGCGTCATGGGGATCGGCCCCGTTCCGGCGACCCGCAAGCTGTTGGCCCGGCTGGGCATGGAGATCACGCAGTTCGACGCGATTGAACTCAACGAGGCCTTCGCCAGCCAGAGCCTCGCTGTGTTGCGGGCGCTTGGCCTTCCCGACGACGCCAGGCACGTGAACGCAAATGGCGGCGCGATCGCCCTTGGTCACCCGCTCGGCATGTCCGGCGCGCGTATCGCCATGACGCTCGTCCATCAGTTGGAGAAGAGCGGCGGTAGATTCGGTCTGGCGACCCTGTGCATCGGCGTGGGGATGGGCCTTGCCCTCGCGGTCGAGCGCGTTTGACGAGGCGAAAATCGGTTGCGGAGCGCCTGTTGCGCGTCAGTTGAGAAAGCGGAAAATCCATGGACAATGCCGATATCGTCATCGTGGGGGCCGGGCATAGCGGTGCGCAGTGCGCGATCGCGCTTCGCCAGAACGGCTTTGCCGGAACCATCGTCGTTATCGGTCGCGAGCCGGACTATCCCTATGAACGCCCGCCGCTCTCAAAGGAATATTTCGCGCGCGAGAAGACATTCGAGCGGCTCTATATCCGCCCGCCTGCCTTCTGGGCCGAGAAGGGCATTGCCTTCAGGCTGAGAACGGAGGTCATCGCGGTTGATGCCGAGGCCAAGGCACTGACACTCTCGAGCGGGGCGAACCTTGGCTATGGGAGGTTGATCTGGGCGACCGGCGGCGATCCGCGCCGGCTGACCTGCGCCGGCTCGGACCTGGCCGGTGTCCATACGGTGCGCACCCGCGAGGATTGTGACGCGCTGATGGCCGAGATTGACGCCGGCATCACAAATATAGTCGTCATCGGCGGTGGCTATATCGGGCTGGAAGTGGCGGCGACGCTGGCGAAGCTCCAGCGCAATGTCGTCTTGCTCGAAGCCCTGCCACGCGTGCTGGCGCGTGTCGCAGGTGAAGAGCTCTCGGCATTCTATGAGACGGAGCACCGCAATAACGGCGTGCATCTGTGCACGGGAGTTACGGTCGATTATCTGGAAGGCGATGGCCATCGCGTGACGGGCGTGAAGCTCGCCGATGGCAGGACCATCCCGGCCGAGGCGGTGATCGTGGGCATCGGCATCATTCCGGCAGTCGCTCCACTGATCGCGGCCGGCGCGTCCGGGACGGACGGGGTGGCGGTCGACGAGCATTGCCGCACCTCGCTGCTGGACGTCTATGCGATTGGCGACTGCGCGGCATTCGCCTGCGACTATGCCGGCGGAGCGGTCATGCGCGTCGAATCGGTTCAGAACGCCAACGATATGGCGACCTGCGTGGCCAAGGCGATCTGCGGAGAAACGAAGCGCTACAAGGCGTTTCCGTGGTTCTGGTCGAACCAATATGATCTGCGCCTGCAGACCGCCGGTATCAATCTGGGCTATGACAGTGCCGTGGTGCGCGGCGATCCTGCCGAGCGCGCCTTCTCGGTGGTGTATCTCAAGGATGGCAAGGTGGTGGCGCTCGACTGCGTCAACATGGTCAAGGACTATGTTCAGGGCCGCAGGCTGATTGAAAATGGCGCTACACCCGACCTTGATCAGCTTGCCGATATGACGACGCCGCTCAAAGAACTCGCCCTGGGAAATCTGCACCCGCATGGTTCCGGTTTGGGTTTATTTCAAAGTTGACGATCCGCCGGAATACTGACTGATCGGGGTTTTCGAGACGCTGGCTTGGCTGAATGTGCGGTGGTATCGTATAGCGTCGCTATATCAGCGCGACAAACCCTCTTCCTTTTCGCAGAGATATTGCGCAAATGGCGCCCAACTGAACCATTTTCATCTCTTTCAAAGACGCTGGATTTCACATTGCTGCACGCTTTTCTTCCGGTCCTCCCAAGGACGAAACGGACCGAATTGTCGCGCGCCACGCTGGGCGCGGCAGTGGGGATCGGTTTGTGCATGCTGCTCGCAACGCTGGTGCCCAGCATCGCGGATCAGCCGGTGGCCCTGCTCGCCCCGCTTGGTGCAACGGCCGTGCTGATCTTCGCCGTGCCAAACACGCCACTGGCTCAGCCCTGGTCGGCGATCATGGGCAATATCGTGTCCACTCTTGTCGCTATGGCGGTGCTGCGGTTTTTACCCGGCCCATGGAGTCCGGCCCTTGCCGTTAGCGGGGCCATCGTGGCGATGCTGCTGGCGCGCGCGCTGCATCCGCCGGGCGGTGCAGTAGCCTTGCTCGCGGCGCTGGATCCGGCTCCGGTGCTCGAGGCGGGTTTTGTCTATGCCCTGATACCGGTTGGTTTGATGACAGTCGCTCTGGTGGTGGCCGGTATCGCATTCAACCGCCTCACCGGCCGGGTCTATCCCTTCCGCCAGCCCCAGGGTGTCACCGGGCATAATTACCGGGTGGGGCTATCCGATAATGAACTGGCGACGCTTCTGAAGCGGTTCAACCAGACGCCCAATATCGGCATCGCCGATCTGGGCCGGATCGTTGCCGCCGCCGCACAGGAAGCGGCCAATCACCGCTTTGACGGCATCACCTGCGCCGAGGTCATGACGCCCAACCTGATCACGGTCGGCCCCGATACGCCACTGGTTCGCGTTGGCCGCCTGTTCAGGCGCCACCTGATTGAAAGCGTTCCCGTCATCGACCCGTCGGGGCGGCTGCTCGGCATCATCCTCCAGCGCGACCTGATTGACGCGTTGCTGTCCCCGCGACGCGGGTTCGACGCGAGCAAGCTGGCAGTCGCATCCTCGATCATGCGTGGCCCTGAAGGCGCCGTTGCGGATGATCTCCCCGTCGGACAGTTACTGGCCCGGTTGGCTGCGCAGGGCGGCAAGGTCGTTCCGGTCACGCATGAGGGTCTGCTGACCGGTATTATTACCCGGTCCGACATTATGACGCTGCTACTTGATGAAGTGGAAGGCCACAAGACGCCCGTCAGTCTGGATCAGTCTCCGTTCCCCAGCGCCACCATGACCCGGCATTTCGATGCTGCCTCTTGGAAGATGAACGGGATACGGGCGGAGTGAGCATGGCAGGGTAGGTGGGGGCGACCTCAGGCGCGCTCGGATGTTATGGCCGTGGTCAGAGAAACGGCAATCTCATCGAGATGGTGCTGCATCGCCCTCTCCGCGCCATCCGCGTCGCCTTTTGTGATCGCATCGGTAATGTCGATATGCTCCTGCAACGAACGACGGGCGCGCCCGGCGAGCATTATTGTGCGGTACTGGAAGCGAACGATTTGGGATTTGAGGTTGGCCAGTAAGCGCGTTGCCGTGAGGTTGCCCGAGATGCGATGTATCTCGGCATGATATCGGCCGTTGATCGCGGAAAAGGCAAGCAGGTCCCCCTCTTGGGAAGCGGTCTGCATCTGAGTGGTCAGGGCCTTCAGCCGCTCCTTGTCCGCATCGGTGGCCCGTTCCGCCGCTTGCCGTGCGACCAAACCTTCCAGAGCACCGCGCGCCTGCATGATCTCAACCGCTTCCTGATCCGTGACAAGGCGCACGCGAGCTCCGCGATTGGGCTCGATAACAACCAGCCCTTCATGTTCAAGCTTGCCGAGCGCAATACGAACGTTCGCGCGATTGGCGCCCAGGAATTTAACGAGATCCTGCTCGATAAGCCGCTCATTGGGCATGAAATGTCCTGAAACAATCGCGTCCCGGAGCCGGTTGGCAAAATCGTCAGGGCTCGGCCTGGCAAGCATTGATGTCCTCCATTCCTGCCTGCCCCCCAAAATGGAGGGCTGCACGCCGACAGGCAACGCATCCCTATATTCGACGGGGGTGACGATGCGCAACGCGCTGGCTCCGGAGGCCTGGCTTTCCTGGCTGCGGACTAGTTGGCAAAGGGGTCGGCCGGCATCTCCTCGCTCAATTCGATAACGACGGTCTTGGTTTCGAGGAACTGATCGATCGCCTCGAGCCCGTTTTCGCGGCCGATGCCGGAAAGCTTGAAGCCGCCGTAAGGGAGCATCCAGTGGATCGGCCGATAGGTATTCACGGAAACGAGGCCGGCCTCTATGCGGCCTGCCATGCGATGGGCACGCGCAATGTCGGATGTCCATACCCCGGCCACGAGACCGTATTTGGTGTCATTCGCCATGGCGAGAACCTCTTCTTCGGTGTCGAACGGGATCATCGCAAGGACGGGGCCGAAGACTTCTTCCTGGGCGAGGCGTGAGCGGTTGTCGACGTCGGCGAAGACGGTCGGTTCAACGAAATAGCCGGTCTCCAGATCGGCGGGGCGTCCACCACCGGTCACCAGCCGTGCACCCTCCTCCTTGCCGATCCCGATATAGGAGAGGGTTTTCTCCTGTTGTTCGCGTGAGGTGTGGGGTCCGATGTGGCTCGCGCGATCGAGAGGCATGCCGACGCGAATGCGTTGCGCCCGGTCCGCCATCGTGGCGACGAACGCTTCATAGACCCGCCGTTGCACGAACAGCCGCGAACCCAGCGAGCAGGTCTGGCCGGTCGAACGGAACGCGCCATGTGTGGCGACGATCGCCGCCTTCTCCAGGTCCGCATCGGCGAAGACGATGTGGGGCGCCTTGCCGCCGCATTCGAATGTGCAACGCTTCAGATTGCCGGCGCCAGCGGTCATGATCTTCTGCGCCGTGCTGTGCTCGCCGGTAAAGCTGATTTTATCGACGCCGGGATGCGCCGCCAGGGCAGCGCCCGCCACCGCGCCAAATCCGGTCACGATGTTGACCACACCAGCCGGGAACCCCGCCTCCTTGATGAGTTTGCCGAGTTCGAGGGCGGTCACCGGTGTCTGCTCGGCGGGCTTGAGCACGATCGCGCAACCAGCCGCCAACGCCGGGCCCAGCTTCCAGCCATAGAGGGACATCGGCGAATTCCATGGGAGGATCGCGCCGACGACGCCCACGGGTTCGCGACGGGTGTAGGCGTGTGCGTCCGGTCGATAAGGGATTTGCTTGCCCTCGATCTTGTCGGCTGCCCCGGCAAAATAGGTGAGCCAGTCGGCAGAACGCTGAATCTCGCCCAGCGTGTCGCGAATGACCTTGCCGTTGTCGCGACTCTCCAACTCGGCGAGCCGCTCTGCATCGCGACGGATGAGGTTCGCCAGCTTCAGGATCAGGGCCCCACGCTGGGTTGGGGTAATCGTGTGGCGCCACGCCCCATCAAGTGCACTGCGCGCTGCTGCGACTGCTGCATCAATGTCGTCCGCATCTCCTTCAGGCACGATCGCCCAGACTTTGTCGCGTGACGGGTCGATACTTTCGAAGCGCCTGCCCGACCGGGGCAGCACCCATTCGCCAGCGATGAACAGCCGATCATATTCCTGCATGAGAGAAACCCCTTGAAAATGTCATCAAGATTGTTAACAATTATGTGGACAGTCGTCAATCAAAGGGTGGAAAAGAGCGTCATGGAGGTACTGGAAAAGGTGGAGGAGGCCGTGAATGCCCTCAGTTGGGCGGAAATCATGCGCGACTCTCTCAAACGAAACGGCGTAAAGCTCGTGGTCTACGTGCCGGACAGGGTCCTCACGCCGCTCATCGAGGCGATCGAAGCCGATTCCTATTTCCAGGCCTTCTCGACAGCGCGGGAAGAAGAAGCCGTGGGGATCGTCTGTGGCGCCTGGATGGCCGGCATGAAGGGTGTCGTCCTCATGCAGACGAGCGGGCTTGCCACGCTGCCCAATGTGCTGGCGTCCTTGCCGTGCACCTATCAGATTCCCGTGCTGATGATCATTTCCGAGCGCGGAACGTTGGGCGAATTCAACCGGGGGCAGGCGCTGGTCTGCAAGACGATGCGCCCCATTCTCGATTCGATGGGGATGGAGGGGCACACGCTGACCTCGATCAGAGAGCTCGATTTCATCGTCGACCGCACGATCAAGCAGGTCTTCGGAACGCTGGATAGCGCCGCCCTCATCATCTCGCCGCTCCTTAGCAGCGGCAAATTCTGAAAGGTCTGTCCATGTCCGTTGAAGTGATGAACCGATATGACGCGACCGTTCGGCTGCGTGCAAGGCTTGGGGATGAAGATGCCGTCATCGGCGGCATCGGTAACACGAACTTCGATCTGTGGGCGGCGGGCCCGCGTAATCTCAACTTCTATATGTTGGGGAGCATGGGTCTCGCGGTGCCGATCGCCCTGGGCGTGGCGCTGGCGCAACCCGGGCGGCGCGTGATCGCGCTTGAGGGAGATGGCTCGATCCTGATGCAACTGGGCTGCTTATCCACCCTGGCGAAGATGGCGCCAGGCAATCTTGGCACCATCATTATGGACAATGGTTGCTACCAGATCACCGGGTCGCAGCCGACCGGCACCGCCTTCGGCACGGACGTCGAGGCCGTCGCCAACGCTTGTGGGCTGGCACATACTGCGACGGTCGCGACCGAGGCAGCGCTCGATGCCGCGCTCGACCGCTTCTGGCAGATCGAGGCTCCCTGGGTCATCGTCGTGAAGATTGACAGCGAGCCCCCGCGTGGCACGACCGAGCGTGACCCGCTCCGCATTCGCATGCGCTTCATGGATGCGCTCACCCTTGCCTGACGCTCCTCGAGTCCGTCTCAAGACTGTCCTCGGCCGTTACCCTTATCTCGCGCCGTTGCGTGAGGCCTCTTTCGACGATCCGTGCGTCGGCTTCGACTTCGTCGAGGTCACGCCGGTTCCGAAGGCTTTTGCGCCGATGGTGCGGACGTTCGCCTATGATCTGTCCGAGATGGCGGTGGTCACCGCGCTGCAGGCGTTTGCCTACCGCAAGCCAATCATTTTGTTGCCAGCCGTGGTCGCGTCGCGCTTTCAGCGTGGTTGTCTGATCCGCCATCGGGATCGGCCGCTGGCCGGCGCGCGCGCTTTGGTCGGCAAGACGATCGGGGTGCGGTCCTTCACCCAGACGACCGGGATGTGGGTGCGTGCTGCCCTCTACGATGATTACGGCCTCCTTGCCAACGAGATGCGCTGGCGCGTCAGCGAGGGCGCCCATCTGGACGAGTATCTTGCGCCGTCTTTCGTCGAGCGTGATGAGAGCGGCAAAACCCTGCCCGATCAGTTGCGTGACGGCGGCATCGCGGCTGCGATCATGGGCGCGGATTTGCCCGAGAGCGCAGAATTCGTGCCGGTTTTGGCCGATCACGAAGCATCTGATCGGGCCTGGTACGCCCGCCATGGCTGGGTGCCGATCAATCATATGGTGGTTGTTCGCGCAGATCTTGCCGCCACGCAGCCCAAGGCCGTTCGCGCTGCATGGCGCCTGATACGGGCGGCGGCTGCCGGTGCCACCGGCACGCTGTTCGGGACCGACGCCGTTCGTGAGCCGCTGGCTTATATCGAGGGCGAAGCGCGCCGGCAGGGCCTGCTCCCGCATCCGGTCGATGTGGACGCATTGCTGGAGCCCGCTTCCCGACTGTTGGGAGAATGACATGAGCAAAATTGATTTGACGCTTGCCTGCGTGGATTACGACCGCACACGCGCGCTGATCGACGGGCGGGTGCGGCCGGAGGGTATCGACCTCAACTATCTGAGCCTGCCGGTCGAGGAGATTTTCTTCCGCATGCTGCGTGGCGGCGAGTTCGACGCTGCGGAAATGTCACTGTCCTCTTATTGCATGCTGTTGGCGAGAGGCGAACCGGCGTTCGTTGCGCTTCCCATCTTCACGTCCCGCTGTTTCCGCCATGGCTGCATCTTCGTTTCAGCGAAAAGTTCGATCGAAACACCCGGGCAGTTAGCGGGGAAGAAGATCGGCATTCCCGAATATCAGATGACGGCGCCGGTCTGGATACGCGGCATGTTGGCTGACGAGTATGGCGTTGATCCTGCCACGCCTTCCTATTTCACCGGTGGCCAGGAGGAAACCGGGCGTGCCGAGAAGCTGAAACTGGATTTGCCCGGGCGGATCAAGGTCACGCCGATCGACGCAACCCAGACCCTCTCTCGCATGCTGCTGGAGGGCGAGATCGATGCGCTTTACTCCGCCCGCGTCCCCAGCAGCTTCTATTCACATCCCGAGGAAGTGCGGCGTCTCTTTCCCGATCCCATGACGATCGAGCAGGATTATTTTCGTCGCACCGGCATCTTCCCCATCATGCATGTCGTCATATTGCGGCGCTCACTTTACGAGCGCCATCGCTGGATCGCGCAGTCCTTGTGTAAGGCCTTCGCCGAAGCCCAGCGTCTGGCATACGCGGCCTTGTTCGTGAACGCGTCGCTTGCAACCATGCTTCCCTGGCAGATTATCCAGGTCGAAGGTGTCAAGGCGCTCATGGGCGCGGAGTGGTGGCCCTATGGTGTCGAACGAAATCGTCACGTGATCGAGACCTTCCTGCGCTACCATCATGAACAGGGGCTCTCGAAGCACCGGCTGGCCATCGAAGACCTGTTCGCGCCGGAAACGTTCGAGACGTTCAAGATATGAGGCTACGGGCAAGATATGAGGCTACGGGCAAGATAGGAGGCTAGGGAGCGATCGCTAGGGCCACGTCCTGCGGATATGGCACCGGCGTCGCCACGGGCTGGCCGGAAAAGTGCAGCGTGAGATTGCGCAACATCAGCTCCTCGATCGCGGCTCTGGCTTCCGCAGCCGCCCCACCCATGTGGGGGGTGAGAATGAGATTGTCCGTGATCTCGCGCAGGGCAGGGGGAAGGTGTGGCTCGCCTTCGAACACGTCGATTGCTGCCCCGGCGATCTTATTCTCCCTGAGTGCAGTCGCCAGGGCCTCGATCGGCACGATGGAACCGCGCGCGATATTGATCAAGAATCCGTCGGGCCCCAGCGCCTCCAGTACGGCGGCATCGACGACATGCTTCGTCTCCTCTCCCCCAGGTGCCGCGATGATGAAATAATCGGACTGGCGGGCGAGTTCGAGGGGGCTTTCGACATATGTATAGGGCACATCGTTCCGCGGGCGGCGATTGTGATAGAAAACCTCCAGGTTAAGACCCGAAAGGCGCTGGGCGATCAATAAGCCGATCCGGCCCATCCCCATGATGCCGAGCCTTTTTCCCACAACCAGCGGCCGAGCCTTGCGTGAGGTTTCCCAGTCGTCGCGCCGTGTGGCGGCGTCGCCATAGACAATCCCGCGCGCGATGGAGAACATCAGTGCGATCGCATGGTCGGCCACTGCCGTGGCGTTGGTGCCGGGGCCGTGTGTGACAACGATACCGCGCTCGCGCGCCGCTCCCACATCGATCTTATCAAAGCCGGCCGCCATCGTGCAGATGATCTCGAGGTTCGGCAATCCGTAGATCATCTCCCTTGTCGCCCCTGCCGTGCCGCCTCGGGTGATGATCGCCCGGTAGAGCGCCGCATTGGCTGGCGGCGTCGTGCGATGGGCCGGGTTGGAATAATCATGCAGAATATAACCCGCCTTTATCAGCCCCTTGCGCTGTGTGTCGGGTATCTTTGCAAGGCACAGAACATCTATCGGCATGGAACGCAGTCCTTCATTCTCGTCGTTTTTTCGGTTCCGTGCATTAGTCGAACGGGACGAAATCATCGGGGTGATAGTCTGTACCGAGGCCGGGGGCATCGGAGACGCGGATCTTGCCGTTCACCGGCAGCGCCATACCGGGGACACGCAACACCTCCTCCAGTGGTATGCCAACAGGGGAGCGCAGATTATATTCGGCCAGCGTACATTCCGGCATGGCGAGCGAGAAATGTTGGCCCTCTGGTCGGCCGGCGCCGACATGGACCAGCGTCTGCAAGCCTGCGGCTTCCGCCAGTGCGTAGATTTTAAGCGTCTCTGAAAGGCCGCCGGTCCAGCTGATGTCCGGCTGGACGATATCGACCGCGCGGCGGTTGATCAGCTCGGCAAACGCATGGCGCCCGCGATGGGTTTCGCCGGTTGCCAGTGGCACCGTTGGCACCGCGCGCTTCAACTGAGCGTGGCCTTCATGATCCCAGGGCATGAGCGGCTCTTCCAGCCAGGCAAGATTATAAGGCCGGAGGCGCTCGGCAACGCGGATTGCGAACTCGACATTATAGCCCATCACCACGTTGACCATCAGGTCGGCGTCGGGCCCAACCTTTTCGCGGGTCTGCCCGACATAATCCTCCAGCCGGTTGATGCCCGCTGTCCCATCGGTAAGCTGTATGAAATTGCCGATCTTGAAGCGCGTGAAGCCCAGTTCCATGGCCCAGTCGATGTCGCTGGTCGTAACATAGGTATCAAGCTCGACCCGGCTCGGACCGCCAAGCAAGGTGTAGACGGGCACCCCGAGCAACTTGCCCTTGAGGTCCCACAAGGCAATGTCCACGGGCGCCTGCGCCATGCTCACCAGGCCGGTGTGGCCGAGGCGCTGGAAGGAGCGCCACATCAGGTCGTTCAGATGCTCGATCGCCATGCAGTCACGGCCGATGAGCAGAGGCGCGATATGCTGTTCGATGACCGCTTTGGTGTATTCGCCCCAATGCGAACTGCCGATGCCCCAGCTGCCGTCCTCGGCGGTTACACGAACGAACATCGTGCGCGTGAAGAAGGCTTCACCCGGGTTGGGGACGAACGCGCCCGTCAGAATGTCCGGATAGCGGTGAATCGGATGCGGATTGTTCCTTGTTCGCCCAGGTTTGCCGCCCACCATCGCAACGGGATGTCGCGGCGGCGTGCTGGGCGCCGGAAACGTGCGTACAAGTTTCAGGCACTCGATGGATTTGATTTTCATGAGTTCCGACGATCCGTTCAGGCGTCTTGGGTGGACGGTGCCAACGCGTCATCCGGTGTCACGCGGCTGTCCGCGATCGAGAAGCTCTTGACCGTGACCCGCTCCATGTAACGGCGGCGGCCCTGATAATCGTTAAGCGCGTAATGCCAGACCTGACTGTTGTCGAAGATGGCGATCGCACCGGGGTTCCATTTGATCCGGCACTGGAATTCCGGCCTTTGCCCATGCTGAAAGAGAAATTTGAGTAGGGGCTCGCTCTCCGCCTCGGTCCATCCATCGAAACGCTGCGTATAGCCGGCGGTGATGTAGAGCGACTTGCGCCCCGTGATGGGATTGCGGATTACGACAGGGTGCGTCGCCGCCGGCAGGACCGTCCGGCCCTGGAGGCGGACATTGCGCGCTACGACTCTCTCATTGCTATGGACCGCATCCAGGCGATCGAGCGTGGCCTTGAGGCCGTCGGACAGCGCGTCATATGCCGCTGCCATGGATGAAAAGAGCGTGTCGCCGCCGCGTTCGGGAAGCTCGCGTGCGACCAGCAGCGTCGTGGTCGGCGGATCGGCCTGATAAGTCTGGTCGATATGCCAGGCATTCCCGATATTGACGAACTCATCCTCGTTCTTGCTCACCCCGTTCATGAACGGGAAGCCGTGAATGGCCGTGGAGGGATCGACGCGGTTTTGCGGCACGCCGAAGCCCAGAGAGAGTTCGGCGTGATGGGCTGGAGAAACAGCCTGATCGCGGATCACGATCACTGCATTCTCGGCAAGCGCACGGCGTAATGCAGCATGCATCTCGGGTGTCTGTCGCGTCAGGTCGCAATTGCGAATTTCCGCACCTATGAAATCGCTGATCTTGATGATCTCTATATCGTCGCTCATCGGTCGCCTTTCTCGAAGTCATGGACTGCGCCGCTGGCGCTCAATGGGTGTCCTGCATTGCCGCATCGGTGGCGCGGATTTCCTGTTTCAGATGTTCCGCGAAATTATCGGGGATGCGCAGCTTGTCCTCGGGTTCGAGCCACAGCCGGTAGAGAAGGCGGTGCCGTTCCGGTGAGTTCTCGAATCGGCGGCGCCCATGCAGGATGGTGCGGTTGTTCCAGAATAGAATCTCGCCCGCTTCGAGCAGGAATTCTGCCTCGTTGGCGACAGCTCGATCCATGAAATAGTCCATGGCTTCGGCGAGATCGGCCGGGAGGCTTTCGCCGCGCTTCTCAGCGGCGAGACGCATTGTGCGGAACTGGGCGTAAACGCAGACGTGACCGTCCAGATAGCCAAAGACCGGCGCCTTCTGCGGCGTCATGATCTCATCCTGGCCGATCGCCTGCCAATAGCCTTCGTAAAGGCTGTCGAGGAGGTGAGGGCGATGCCGCACAAAATCATTGTGGATGGCCAAGGCGCTGCTGATTACACTCTCGCCGCCGCGTTCAGCGCGCTGGGCGCACATTAATCCGACGATTTCATTGGTGTCCGTATGATAGCCGGCCTCGGCGGACGTCCGGTAGCCACGGCCCTTGAGCCGCGTGTCATAGGGCTTGTCGGTGTCCCTATCTACCTCGACATGGGTGAGCAGGTCGCGGTGATAATTCTGGATGACGGGTGTGCCCAGATGCGTGCCGAGACCCCAATATATGCGCTTGTAATCTTCCGCGCTGAACCGCTCCTGGGGGAGCTGGGATAAGACGATGGCGCCCTCCCCGGAGCGGAGCTTGCGCCGGACGTCCACTGCCAGCGCGCGCACCACCGGATCATCGAAATCGGCTTTGGTGATCTCGAGCGGCGCAAGGTGGCGGGAGGCGTCGACCAGGCGCGCGATAACGTCCACCTCGACTTCGGAAAGCTGTCGCAGGAAGCGGTCTTTGGGCGCGTTCACCCACGCATCTGGTGTGTCGATGATCTCTCGATAGACAGCGGTCATATCATTCTCCTCACACAAGCTTCATGTCTTTGACCCGCATCAGTGGGATATCGCGCTGGGTCGGATGGAACTCGACCCCCGGCCGCATCATGTAGACGACCACGCTGTTCCAAAGCGGAATGATCTGCAGATCCTCGTGGATCTTGCGGGTGCAGGCGCGGAGTGCCGCCGCCCGCGATTCATCGTCGTTCGCCCGCAGAGCTGCGTCGATCAACGTGTCGAAATCCGGGTTCCGGTACCAACTGTTGGGTTGACGCGTGCCATAGCTGAAGCGCATCGCCTCGACCGGATCCATGTAATTGGCGAAAACACCCGTGCCGAGGGCAACAATCTCTGCATTTGGATCGCGGGCATATTCGCGATTGAACGACAGCGAGTGGGCCGAATCCATGCCGCGCGCCTCGACCTCAATGCCGATGCGGCGCAGGAAGAAGATTACCGCCTCGGCGGTCTCCCGGCTGCCATAATAATTGTTGGCGAAATAGATGAGCGGCATCGTGAAGCCGTTTGGATAGCCTGCCTCGGCCAGCAGTTGCCGGGAAAGCCGGGGGTCGAATTTGTAGTGCTGCAGCGTCGGATCGTATCCCGGCTCAATCGGCGTGAAACCGGGATAGCTCTTTGGCACGCCGCCAAACAGGCCGTGAATGATCGCGTCGATATCGATTGCATGTGCGATGGCGCGCCGGACCCGCCGATCAGCCCAGGGCGTATTCGGGTTGGCTAGCTGGAAACGCACGGTGAAGGTCGGGTGAACGTCCGCACGGGCTTGGTTGAAGCCGAGATCGGAGAGGACGGGCACCATCGAGTAAGGCACCGCCATAATCACATCCGCCTCGCCCGAGCGAAGCATTGCAACGCGGGTCATATCCTCCAGGGCAAAGAGCAGCCGGACCTGGCGTATGGGAGGGCGTGGCCCCCAATAATCCTCATAAGCATCCAGATCCATATATTCGGCATCCCGAAAATCGGTCATCCGATAGGGACCGGTGCCGATGGGATGGCGTGCAAAATGCTCATCACCGACGCGCTCGAAATAGGCCTTGGAATAGACGTGCGTGCCGCGCAGCCGCAGATATGTCCCGCCTTGCGTCTTGAAGTGGAAGCGCACCGTCATGTCATCGACAAGGTCGACCCGATCGAGATCGTAACAGCGGCTTCGATAGGAGGGCAGCGCTCCATAGAGCCGTTCGTGGCTGAAAACGATGTCGTGCGCCGTAAGTGGGTCACCGCTGTGGAAGCGCACGCCCTCACGCACGCGGTACTCTATGGTCCGTGAATCGGCGGACATCGTCCAATCGCAAAGCCCGGGGCGAATATTGCCGGCCGAGTCTTTGTCGATCATGAATTCGACGACGTTCTCTATGCATGGACGCAGCACGTTTATGCCGTTCGCAGCCCGGCTGATGTCCAGTGTCGGTGGATTCTGATTCATCGCGATGCGGACGCGCCCCTCCGCATCATTTCTCAATCCGGCAATACTGGCAGCGACGCCGAGAGCCCCAATTGCGCCACCACTGCCCAAGATCATGGCCCTGCGGGTGAATTGGCGTTGTCTGTAGGTGCGCAATTTATCCTCTCAATCTGGTGTGCAATGGTATACATTCTCGCCAGAACGCGCAAGCCCTCTCGTAACGAGTAGGGCGTTTTAAGAATTTAGAACGCAGGTAAATAGCTGAAATACCAGTATATTTGTCAGAATTTCTGTCTTTTTTTAGCATGGGGGTTGACCAACCACAATCTAGTTGTGCACAAGTGTATACATAAAAATAAGAGAGGATTGGCCATGGGAGGAGTGGACGATGACGGTTAAGACGTCGATGCGAGCGCGGTTCTACCGGGCGATTTTACGCAGCACCGCTGGCTTTGCCGCGGTATCGCTTGGGTCTGTTCCGGCGCTCAGCCAGGACAGTCAGGGGGCGCCGTCCGATACGCAACCTGCAGCTCAGAATGACCAAAGCACGCCCCGGGAAGCTTCCCAGGCGCAACAATCCGTCGATGAGAGTACCATTCTCGTCACCGGCTCACGTGTGCGGTCGGCCTTCCGGGCGCCGACGCCGACGCTTTCGGTCGGCGCGTCGGAGATTCAGGATCGCGCTGCGTCCTCGATCGTGACGCTTCTTCAGGAATCCCCGGCGGTCAACACGGCGCGCAGCAACGCCGCCTCCAATGGCGTTCGCACCCAGACGGCAGGTGCCAACTTTGTCGATTTGCGCGGTTTGGGGCCTGCGCGGACGCTGGTGCTGGTCGATGGCCGGCGCTTTGTACCGATGATGCCATCATCGTCGGCCCCTGGGCAGCCGCTGCAGGTGGATATCAACCTGCTACCGACGATGATGGTTGAGCGGATGGACATCGTGACCGGCGGTGCCTCCGCGCAGTGGGGTTCGGACGCGATCGCCGGCGTCGTCAACCTGATCCTTCGACATAATTACGAAGGTTTGCAGGGCGAATTGCAGCAGGGCATCTCGCAAGAGGGTGACCGCAACGAATTACGGATCGGTGCGCTCGGCGGCTTCTCCTTTGCGCAGGGCCGCGGCAATGTCGTCGTCTCCGGCGATTATATCCGCAGCGACGGGCTGGATAACCGCACACGCGGCTGGTCACAGGATCTCTGTTATCTTTTCAACGATCCCGCCTCGACCGTCGCCAACCAGCTTCCCGCGCAGCGGCTTGCGTGCAATGCGCAGTCCGGAAACCGCACCGCTGGCGGCCTGATCGTCAGCGCGACCGGCGGCACCGCTGCCCAGCGTGCCGGCCTCGTCGGCAATCAGTTCGATTCGGCGACCAGCGTTTCGCCCTTTGTCCGCGGTGATTTCAATCCGTTCCGTGAGACGGTGACCGCCACCACGACCACGCAGACCTTCCAGGCGCTGCAATCGGGCGGCGAGAATATCAACCAGGAGAAGGTGAACCTGCTGCTCGATCTGGAGCGCACGGTTGTGTTCGGTCATGCCAACTATGATTTGACCGACAATATCGAAATTGCGGCAGACGTCTCCTACGGCCGCTCTAAGGGCACAAACCGCACGCGCCCCGTGCGTGACCAGAACGGTGTCTACAATCCCCTTACCGGAGCTGGCACCGCTGTGCGTATCTACGCCGACAATGCCTTTATCCCCGAGATATTGCGGCCGTACATGCCGGCGCCCGCCGGTCCGCCTAGTCTGACAACGCCGACCGATCTTCAGTCGTTCCAGATGTCGCGGGACAATTACGACTTCCCGCAGCCAACGACTGTCATCATCGATGAGGCCTATACCTATGCTCTGTCGTTGAAGGGGCAGCTGGGCGGCAGCTGGGATTGGGATGCATCCTATTCTCATGGCCAGAATACCTATAACCGCGCCACGCATAATACGCGTGATCGTGCCGCTTACGCCCGCGCAGTCGACGCCGTCGTAGACCCGGTGAGCGGCGATATCGTCTGTCGCTCCACCCTCGCCGATCCCGCCAACCGTTGTGTGCCGCTCAATCTGTTCGGGCAAGGCACGCCCTCCGCGGACGCGATCGACTACGTGACCTTTACGAGCCGGACGAGCCTCGCTTATGTGCAGGATAGCGCTCAGGCGAACCTGCGTGGGTCGCCCTTTGCGACCTGGGCGGGCGACGTGGCGATCGCAGCCGGTGTGGAGTGGCGGCATGAAAGCGCCAATTCGACGGTCGACGATCGAGCGGCGACCGGCGTTACCGATTCCGACGTCGGTCAGGCCTTCTCAGGCTCGTTCAGCGTCCTGGAGGGGTATGGCGAAGCCACGGTGCCACTCGCCAGCGAGTTGCCGTTCGCCTATCGCCTTGCCCTGAACGGTGCGGTCCGTCACGCCCAATATTCAGGGGACGCACGCGCGTCTGGCGGGCAGACGACGTGGAAAATCGGCGGCACCTGGGAGCCAAGCAACGGCATATTGTTCCGTATCACGCGTTCTCTCGACATCCGCTCGCCCAGCCTCTTCGAATTGAAGGTGCCGCCGGTGGTGTCGCAGCAGAATCTCATTTACAATGGCGTGCAATATACCGGACTGCGTATCGCCAACCAGGGCAACCTCGATCTGGTGCCTGAACGATCCAACATGCTCACGTTCGGCGGGAGCCTCTCACCTCGCTTCCTGCCCGGGTTCAGCCTTTCGGTCGACTATTTCGACATCAAGGTGGAGGATGTCATTACGACCCTCGGGGCCGCAGATATTGCCCGCAATTGCAGTGCCGGGAACACGAGCTTCTGCGATCTGCTGGTGTTCAACGAAACCGGTGCCTTGGCCGGGATCAACGATCAATTCATCAACGCCTCCTCGAACGAGACGAGCGGCATCGATTTCGCCCTCAATTACCGGACGTCAGCGTTTGGCGGCGAGCTCTCGCTGCGCGCGAATGCGACCTATGTGGACAAATTCACAATCGTTACGCCGAGCGATCCGCCCGCTATACTCCAATATGCCGGCATGGTGGGCAACACGGCCGCTTTTGCCACACCAAAATGGCGCGGGCTGGGGCAGGTGATCTATCGCCAAAATCCGTGGAGCATCGGGCTGATGATGCGCTATGTTGGCCCCGGCCGCATTGACACGGGCCTCAGTGAGGTTGGCAGCGCGACTACCCGGCCGGCGATCAGCCCGGAAACCAATCGCGTCGGCTCCTATGTCGTGTTCAACCTCTCGGGAACCGTGGATATCCTTGATGATGAACGGGCCCAGTTCTTCTGGAACATCGAGAATCTGTTCAACCGCGACCCTCCGCTGGTCCCCAACACATCGTCCAACCTTCAGACCAACGGCGCACTCTACGACGTTGTCGGCCGCTATTTCCGCGTGGGTGCCCGGTTCAAGTTCTGATGTCTTGCGGGCCGGTAAGATGCCGGCCCACAACTACCGGCGAAGGGAAGGGATGTCATGAACGGGGCTATCGCGCCGACAAGGAAGGGGAGGGCATTACCCTGCCGTTCGTCCTCCAGGGGGAGATGGCGTTCGCTGCCCTGGCTGGCTATCATCATGCTCGCGCCGGTCATCATTTTCGGCATATTCGGGCCGCTTCTCTATCTTCACGATCCGACGACGATCGACCTCCTCAATCCACAGAAGCCGCCGGCGTGGCTGGAAGGCGGAAGTGCCGTTTTCCCGCTTGGCACGGACCAGTTCGGGCGCGATCTGTTTAGTCGGCTGATCGAGGGCGCGCGTGTGTCGCTGGTCATTGCGCTTGGCGGGGTGATGGTCGCCGCGTTGATTGGCATCGTCGCTGGGATGGTTTCCGGCTATTTCGGCGGTCTGGCGGATACCCTCATCAGCCAGGCGGTGGACGTGAAGATGTCGCTGCCTGCTATCCTGCTCATCATTCTGATCGGGGCAGCCATGGGCGGCGGCATGACCACCGTTCTGGCCAGTATCGTCCTCCTGTTCTGGGCTGATTATGCGCGTGTCATTCGCGCGGAAACGCTGTCATTGCGGGAGCGCGGCTACGTCCAGTTGGCTCAGGTGGCGAACGCCAGCCATATTCGAATTCTGGCGCGCCACATCCTCCCCAATCTTTTCGGCACATGCATCGTCCTGATCACCTTGCAGGTCGGCCGCGCGATTCTGATCGAGGCAAGCATCAGTTTCATCGGCCTGGGCATCCAGCCTCCCGCAACGGCCTGGGGCCTGATGGTCTATGAAGGCCGGGCCTATCTCGCGACAGCTTGGTGGCTGCCAACCTTTTCGGGGCTAGCGATCACGATGACAGTGCTCGGTACCAACCTCTTTGGCGACTGGTTGCGCGACGTGCTCGACACGCGCCAAAGCTCGCTCTGACGTAAGCGATATGGGTCGATATATCCTCAAGCGCTTATGGCGCGCCCTCATCACCCTGATTGTGATCTCGATGCTGATCTTCGTGATCGCACGGGTGACCGGCGATCCCATCTCATACTTGGCGCCGGAAGACGCCACCGAGCAGGAATTGGCGGAAGTTCGGGCACGGCTGGGCCTCGATAAGCCGATTTACGTCCAATATGCACGTTATGTCGGTGATGCGTTGCAGGGCGATTTCGGCAATTCCCTGCGTTACAACCGGCCAGCATTCGAGATGGTGCTGCAACGGCTGCCGGCGACGATCCAGCTCTCGCTCGTCGCCTTTCTTGTCTCTACCGTCTTGGGTATCATGATGGGCGTACTTGCGGCGCTCCGACGAGACACCTGGATTGATGGTGCGCTGCGCCTCCTCGCCGTGCTCGGCCAGTCCGCACCGAGTTTCTGGATCGGTATCCTCGCCATCATGATCTTCGGCGTCCATTTGCAATGGCTGCCGACCAGCGGGCGGATGGGTCCTGAATATCTGATCTTGCCCGCCTTGACGCTCGCGCTCTTTTCGATGGCATCGGTGATGCGGCTTACGCGCTCGGCCATGTTGGAAACACAAACGCAGGAATATGTGAAGTTCCTGCGCGCCAAGGGGGTGCCTGAATCCCAGATTATTTTTAAGCACATGCTGCGCAATGCGCTCGTGCCCGTGCTGGCGGTGCTTGGTATCCAGCTCAGCCATCTCGTCGGCGGCACCGTCATTATCGAGATTGTGTTCAACTGGCCAGGCGTCGGCAGGCTGATGGTTGAGGCGCTGTTGAACAGTGACCTTCCCTTGATCCAGGCGGGTGTGATTTTAATCGCAACCTCTGTCGTGCTGGTCAATTTGCTTGTCGATCTCTCCTACGGACTGGTCGATCCCAGGATTCGTATCGAATGACCAAGGCAACCGCGCTGCCCGTGATCCGTGTCGAGGATCTCTACGTCTCGCTCCGCCGCAGGCGCGATGGTGCGACGATCCACGCCGTGAACGGCGTGAGCTTCTCGGTCGGGAGGGGGCGCACGCTCGGTATCGTCGGCGAATCCGGTTGCGGAAAATCGACCGCAGCCATGGCGTTGGTGCGCCTTTTGCCAAAAAGCGCCGAGGTGCGCGGCGCGATCCATTTCGACGGGCGCGACCTTGCGACGGAAAGCCAGGCGGCGCTGCGCCGGATTCGAGGCCGGAAGATCGCGATGATTTTTCAGGATCCGATGGTCGCGCTGGACCCGCTGTTCACCGTGGGGGATCAGCTTGCCGAGCCGCTACGGGAGCATCTCGATCTTGATGGTGACGCGCTGCATGCACGCCAGATCGAATTGTTGCAGGCTGTCGGTATTTCGTCGCCTGAAACACGCCTTAAACAATATCCGCACCAGATGAGCGGCGGCATGCTCCAGCGTATCGTCGGTGCAATCGCCATTTCGTGCAATCCGGAGCTGTTGATTGCCGATGAGCCGACGACAGCGCTCGACCCCACGGCTCAGGCTGCTTATCTGGAACTGCTTGAGCGCCTCAGTGACACATATGGCCTCGCGTTGATCGTGGTAACGCACGACATGGGCGTGGTCAGCCGCATCTGCCACGACGTCATGGTGATGTATGCGGGCCAGACCGTCGAATACGGACCGGTGCGCGCCATTTTTGATCAGCCAAGACACCCCTATACGCAGGCGCTGCTCGCCTCCATTCCGCATGCAGTCGAGCCGGGGGCATGCCTGCCAACGATCGAAGGACAGCCGCCGGATCTGGCCGCGCTGCCGCCCGGTTGCCCGTTTGCTGCTCGTTGTCCCAAGGTCGTGGATCGCTGTCGGACGGACGCTCCCCCTCCGGTCGAATTCGCGGGTGGACAGCGCGCTCTTTGCTGGCGGGCGGACGAGAGATGACCACACCGATCCTCGAGGTTCGCGACCTCAAGAAATATTATGCTGCCGCAGCGCCGCTCTTCCGCCGGGGCGAAAGGCCGGTTGTGCGTGCGGTCGACGGCGTGAGCTTCACGATCCCGGAAGGGGAGACGTTCGGCCTGATCGGCGAATCCGGTTGTGGCAAGACGACAACCGTGCGGACGCTGCTGGGGCTCGAAAAAGTGACCTCGGGCACGATCTGTTTTGCGGGCGAGGCTGTGCAGGATGCCAATGCAGCGGGCTGGCGGCGTTACCGCTCGTCGGTTCAGGCGGTTTTCCAAGACCCCTATAGCTCGCTCAGTCCGCGCATGCGCGTGTGGGAGATAATCGCCGAGCCGCTGATCACGGCCGGCAAGATGAGCAAGTCCGACATCAAGGCAAGGGTTGCGGAGTTGCTCGAGATCGTCGGCTTACCGAAGGACGCCGGGGAGCGCTTTCCCCACGAATTTTCCGGCGGGCAACGCCAGCGCGTCGCGATCGCGCGGGGTCTGTCGCCGCAGCCGCGCCTCCTCATTCTCGACGAGCCGGTTTCCGCCCTTGATGTCTCTATCCGGGCGCAGATCCTCAACCTGCTGCAGATGCTGCAGGATAAATTCGGCTTGTCATATCTGCTGATCTCCCATGATCTGGATATCGTTGCGCATATGTGCCGCAACATTGCGGTGATGTATCTCGGCCGCATCGTGGAAACCGGCACGGTGGCACAGGTGCGCGACAATCCGCAGCATCCCTATGCCCAGGCGCTGTTTTCCGCCGTACTGCCGCCGCATCCGGACAGGATCAGACCGCGCATTCGTCTGACCGGGCCGCAGCCTTCGCCGTTAAACCCGCCATCGGGTTGCCGCTTTCGAACCCGGTGCCCTGTTGTTCAGCCGATATGCGCCGAGATCGAGCCGGCGCTCGAAGAGACAAGCGCGGGGAGCAAGGCAGCCTGCCTGTTCGCGCCGCGCCCCACCCAGGAGGAAATCGTTCCATGAGGATCACCGATCTCGAGACCCTGCATGTCGACGGGGGCTTTTCGACCTTCTCCTACCTGAAGCTGTCGACCGATGCGGGTATCACCGGCTGGTCGGAGTTCAGCCGATATGAGACGGTGGACGGGATCATCCATTCGCTGCGCAATCAGTTGGTCGGCAGCGATCCCACCAATATTGCGGCGCTCGATGCCCTGTTTCAGGCGATCAGCCGCCGTGGACCAGGCGGGATTTTCCCGCGCGCGGCAGGCGCTGTCATCAATGCGTGCCTCGACATCAAGGGGCGAGCCGCGGGATTGCCGGTTTACGAGTTGCTCGGTGGGGCGATCCGGGACGCCATTCCCGTTTACTGGTCGCATCTCGGTCTGTTTCGCGCGCAATACAGCCAATATTATGACGGCAAGGCGATCGACCGCCCGGCGGTGCGCGACCTGGATGATCTGCAGGATGCCGTCCGCGAAGCCGCGCGTGAAGGCTATCGGGCCATCAAGAGCAACATCATCAGGTTCGATCCCTCGAAACGCACGACGAGCCTGCGCGGGCTCAACCGGCCGGTTCGGGTCGGCTATCCGGAGTTAAATGCGCCGCCTGCGCTGATCGCAAGCTTTACCGAGCAGATCGCGGCAATGCGCGAGGCGGGCCCTGATCTCGAGATCATGTTCGATTTAAATTATCACTTCCGGCCCGAGGGAATGCGCCGCTTCGCCTTCGCGGCGGAGCCTTACGCTCTGGGCTGGCTGGAGGTGGACCTGCCGGATGCGGCGGCGCTTGCCCATTTGCGGCAATCCACGTCAACGCCGATCGGATCGCTTGAGCAGATCATGGGGGCTCGCGGTCTGCGACCTTTCCTCGATGCGCAGGCCGTCGATGTGGCTATCGTTGATCCGCAATGGAACGGCGTCTTCGAAGCCGTGAAGATGGCGCGTATCGCCGATATTTATGACGTGAACATTGCCGCGCATTGTTCGGGTGGGCCGCTCGGCGCGTTGATGTCGGCGCATTTCTGCGCGGCGATCCCGAACCTGCGGATCATGGAGCATGAAGGCGACATGGTCCCTTGGGCGCAGGAATTACTGACCGTGCCCAATCGCGTCGAGAACGGGCATTTCCTGCTTTCCTCAGCGCCCGGTTGGGGGGCGGAGATTGATGAAGCCCTGGCGCGCGCTCACCAGGTCAAGAGCCAGCCTGACATCCGGTAGCGCTTGGTCCCTACCAGCCCGCACGCCCGCTGGGCGGATGCGCCAGATGGCAGCACGCGGACGGGCAATCAGGTAAGCTGGTATCTTCCTGAAACGGACCGGGCAGAGGTAGGCTGGAAGCCCCTAGTCGATGATGTTTGTTTTCAGAACATGCTGGAGCGGCTGGTTTGCGCGGAACCGCGCGAGGTTCTGCAGGACCGCTTCGGCCTGTCGTTGCGCCGACGTCGGGTCGCCACCGCCCGCGCGATGGGGGGTAATGATGAGATTTGGCGCGTCCCATAGCGAGTGTTCGGACGGCAAGGGCTCCGGGTCGATCACGTCGAGTCCGGCACCGAGGATCGTGCCATCGCGCAGGGCTGCCTCGATAGCTGCCGTGTCGATGATCGGCCCGCGCCCGATGTTGACCACGAACCCGTCGGGCTGGAGCGACGCCAACTCCTCGGCGCCGATCATGCCCCGCGTTTCCACATTGGCCGGCGCGGCAACGACAAGGACGCTGGCCTTGGCAAGGGCCTCTTTCAACTGCGTGGAGGGATAGGTCTCGTCCGCCAGCTCTTGAGGTCGGCCGGACCGGGTCACCGCGATGACGGTCATGCCAAGCACCCTAAGGCGCCGTGCGATCTCCTGGCCGATATGGCTGAAGCCGAGCACGACTGCCGTGCGCCCGAAGAGGGAGCGCATCGTGCCCGGTCGTGGGCCGCCGCGCACCCGAATCCAGTTGCGTTTGCGTTGATTCTCCATGGCGTAGGGCAGCCCTCGCGCCAGCCCGAGAAGCAGGGCGATCGCATGTTCGGCAACGATCGGGGCGCTATGTCCGCCGGACCGGGTGACGGTGACATGACGTGGCACACCGATGGTGATCAGCGGCTCGTTGCCGGCTGAGCTGGAATGGTACCAGCGAACCGACCGACCTCGTGTGCGCACGATCTCGGCGACCTCAGCGGTATAGGCGCTGCCGTTGAAAATGAAGACGTCCGCGCCCTCGATGGCATCGGCCAGCTCTTCCGGGCTTGCGACCACGACGATTTCCTCGGGAGCATCGTTGAGTTCGGCAAGCAAGGCATCGCGATAGGCGAGCACGGTAAAGTACATGACGATACGCATCGGATTATCCTTTGGAGCGCGCATGGAGGCTGGCGGCGCGTTCGCGACGGTCGCGAAGCAGCGCGAGCGAGCGGTAGAGGCCGTGGACGAACTTGGAGTAGGGGAGGAGGAGAAAGAGGGCGAGCACGAAGCCGAGATGGACGGCAAGTAGCAGGGCCATCGCCGGCGTTTCACGCAGGCAGAGCAACAGCAAACCCGTTGCGGCGACGAGGAACAGGAGCAGAAGCAGCGCAACGTCCGCCCCGAGCAGCCGCGGCGCCGTGGGTGCCTGGTCCGTCACAAATTTCAGCCAAAGCAGACCGCCCGTGCCGATCATCATTCCTATCCCACCCGTGGTTCCAAGAAGAACAGGGGTGCTGAGGAAGGGATAGGGCGCGATCAGGCCCAGGAAATGATCATAAACCCAGGCCACGGTGGTCGAGGCGAAACAGAGCATGAAGCCATAAAACATGAAGTGATGAAGGCGGCGCCTAAGCGTCGAAAAGCCCTCATCCTTGTCATTGCAGCCGCGTCCGCCCCCGCCGAGATTGCGCAACGTGAGGACATCGCCCGCCGCGAGGGC
>Ga0182736_1000876_pt1 | contig 36625 bp, 34 predicted proteins | sample eDN5th30CKraftBY_FD_128882 | JGI IMG/M metagenome (GOLD analysis project Ga0182736, IMG submission 128882) | Enriched backyard soil microbial communities from Emeryville, California, USA - eDNA 5th pass 30_C Kraft BY (version 2) (version 2) | ecosystem: Environmental > Terrestrial > Soil >... | reverse complement strand
TGCTGGAACTGATCGGCGAGCCGGTCAACCGCACCCGGCCCTGAGCCGCGCGCCGGGCGTCCGGCGCGCGCCGCATCACACCGGCCGGATACCCGCGGCCTGCACCACCTGGCGCCAGCGCGCCGCCTCGCGGGCAACCAGCTCGCCATACTGCGCCGCGTCCAGCGCGGCCACATCGGCGCCCTGGGCCTGCAGTCGCTGTCTCAGGTCCGGGTCTTTCAGTGCCTGGGCGGTCGCGTCCTGCAAGGCCTGCAGCGCCTCCGGCGGCGTACCGGCCGGCGCATGCAAACCCACCCACCCGAACACCGCGGCCTGGGGGTAGCCAAGCTCGGCGACGCTGGGCACGTCGGGCAGCAACGGTACCCGCGTGGGGTTGGTGACCGCCAGCGCGCGCAGCTTGCCGGCTTGTATCTGCGGCAGTGCCGAGGGCAGCGATGGCGTGGCCACCTGCGCCTCGCCGCTGACGGCCGCCAGAATGGCCGGGCCCGCGCCCTTGTAGGGCACATGCGTCCATTGCAGGCCGGTCTGCAGGCGCAGCGCCTCGCCGGCCAGATGCAGCGGCGAGCCGACGCCCCCCGAACTGAAATTGATCTTGCCGGGTGTTTTCTTGGTCAGCGCGATCAGGTCGGCCAGCGAATGCACGGGCAGCGACGGGTTCGCCACCAGAATGTGCGGCACGGTCACGAACAACGACACGGCGCTCAGGTCTTTCAGGGGGTCGACCTGCATGGTCTTGTACAGGCTGGGCGCGGTGGCCAGGCTGGCGTCGCTGACCAGCAGGGTGTAGCCGTCGGGCGCCGACCGCGCCACCGCCGCCATGGCGATCTGCCCGCCCGCGCCGGCCTTGTTCTCGACCACGATCGACGTGTTCATCACCTTGGACATGGCCTGGGCAATGTTGCGGGCCACCACGTCGGTGGTGCCGCCGGGCGGATAGGGCACCACCCAGGTCAGGGCGCGTTCGGGGTAGCCGGCGGCGCCGGCCGCTGTCGCCATGCATGCCGCTGCCGCCAGCACGGCGGCGCGCAGCGCGGAGTTGGCCAGTTTGTTCATATTCTGTCTCCCAGAGTGATCTCGGCACCGCCGGGGCGGCCCGATACTTCATAAAGCAGGCCGTAGACGGCCAGGTTTTCCACCTGCCAGCCCAGCGCCGCCAGGGCCGTGTCCGACAGCACGGCATCGCGCAGGTGCCGTGCCGTGGCTTCGCGCGTGGTTTCTACCAGCAGCACGTGGCCCGCGGCGGCGTCGTCCCGTCCCACGGCGCGCACCGCGTCCATGCGCGCACGCACGTCGGGCGCGCCTTGCAGCCAGTGCGCGCCCACCACATCGCGCTGGCGCAGCAGTTGCGGCGCCAATGCATCCAGCGCGGCCAGGGCTTCGGCGGGCGCCGCCTGCGCGCGGCCGGCCGCCGGCCGCAGCCGGTAGCTGGCCATCACCGCGCCGATGCCGCGTCCGGCCGTGGCGCGCACCCGAAAAGTATTGCGCACCACGTTCGAGAAGCCCGCGCGGATGCGCTGCGACTGTTCACTGATCCGGCCGACCAGGCTCAGGTAGCCCTCGCTGGCCAGCGCCTCGGGGGTGCTGGCCTCGAACAGCGAAAGGTATCCCGGTGAACCTTGCAGCGCGCCATAGCGCCGTGCGCGCAGGTAACCGCCGATGTCGATGCGCTCGGGCAGGTGTTCGTCCACGTACCAGTCGTCGGTCTCGCTTTCCAGCGACGGCGCCACGTCGATCCACAACGCCAGCACGCCCGTTCCTTGTATTGCACTCATTGCCTCTCCTCGTTGGGCTGGCGCGGGCGTCACTGAGCCGCGATGCCGGCTCGCCGGATGACGCCGGACCACAGTTCGAAATCGCTGCGCAGGGTGGCCGTGAATGCCTGCGGCGTGGTCGTCACGGTCTCGGCGCCAACCGCGGCCAGCCTGGCCTTGATATCCGGATCGGCCACCGCCGCCGCCAGCGCCGCGTGCAGGCGCTCGATCACGTCCTGCGGCGTACCGGCGGGGGCCAGCACGCCATTCCATGTGGTGACCACCAAGTCCTTCATGCCGGCTTCGCGGGCGGTCGGGACATCGGGCAAGGCCGCGCTGCGGCGCGTGCCGGTCACCGCCAGCGCGCGCAGCTTGCCGCCCTTGATCAGCGCCACGGCCGATGGCAGCGTGGCGAACATGGCGTCGACGTGGCCGCCGGTGACATCGACCAGGGCGGGGCCGCCGCCCTTGTACGGAACGTGCATGACCTGCACGCCAGCCTGGGTCTGGAACAACTCGGCCGTCAGGTGGTTGGTGCTGCCCTCGCCGGACGAGGCGAACGCCAGGCCGCGCGGCTTGGCGCGCGCCATGTCGATGATCTCGCCCAAGGTGCGGGCCGACACTTTTGGGCCCACCACCAGCACATTGGGAAATTCCGCCACCGGCGTGATCGGCGCGAAGGCCTTGGTGGGATCGTAGGGCAGCGACTTGTACAGCGTCGGGCTCATCGCGATCTCGTTGGTGGTGCCGAACAACAGCGTATAGCCGTCGGGTGCGGCCTGGGCCACATAGGCCGCGCCGATCGTGCCGGTGGCGCCGCCACGGTTTTCCACGATGACGGGTTGCCCGAGCGACTGGCTGATTTTCTCGGCTACGGGGCGCGCGATCAGGTCGGCCACGCCGCCGGGCGGAAAGGGCACGACCAGGTGGATGGGTTTGCTGGGGTAGCCTTGCGCCAGCGCGATGGCGGGGGCCACCAGCAGCGCGGCCAGCGCGGCAAGACGGGAAGTGGGGCGGTGCATGGGGAGTCTCCTGGCGCCCGAGGGCGCGGTGGGTCTGATACGTTCTTGGTCTATGTGTGCCCGCGGCCTGTCAGCCGCCGGCGGCCGGAACGCCCAGCAGCGCGGCAAAAGCCCGCAGGTCGGTGCAGCGTTCCAGGTCCAGGGTCGCGTCGAGCAGGGCCTCGGCGCGCGCGCGCGTCAGCACCGGTTCGGCGTGGCCCAGGAATTTGCCGGCCAGTTCCTCGTCGGTCAGGGCCATGTGGGGATGGCCGGGCGGGTAGGGGCAGCCGTGATGGCGCACGGCGCCGCCGTGCAAGTGCAGTTCGACGGCGCCGCCCGCCGCGGCGGGCCAGCGCGTATCCAGGTCGGGGTCGGCCGCCAGTTCCACCTTGTCCAGCAGCGTGCGCAGGTCGGCCGACTGCAGCCGCTGCGGCGTGAACTGCGCTTCGCCGCAGGCCCCGTCGAGCAGCGCGACTGCGCAGCAGTAATAGAAACTGTGCTGCGCGCTTTCGATGTGAGGGGGGTGCCGGCGGCCGGGGTGGGCCGACGGTGTGTTCAGCGCGAAGCTGGGCAGCCTGACGACGATGCGCTCGATCTGCGCGGCGTCCGGCAGGCCGGCCCGGTGCAGCTCGATGGCCGCGCGCACCGGCGCCACGGCTGTGGCCACCACGGGATACGGCTTGATGCTCACGTCAAGCAGGCGGTAGCGCCCGTCCAAAGGCGCCGTCAGCGCATCCAGGTCAACCTGGCCCGCTACGGTGGCGCCCCAGCCGGCCGTGCCTTCCATCAGCGGCAGCGGGCCGGTGATACCGTGGCCGGCCAGCAGGGCGGCCTCGACGCCGGCCTTGGCTACCCAGGCCTCGGCAGTGGCTTTGATCATCGACACCGCGCCGCTTTGCAGTTGGGCCAGCGTGTTCTGGTGGCTGCCGGCGATGGCCATGGCATGCGCCGTGCGCAGCGGGTCGTGGCCGGACAGGCGCGCGGCCAGCGCCGAGGACGAGAACTGCGCATGGGTGCCGTGATGCCAGCCGCGCTTCCACAGCGACGGCTCGCCGGCGTAGTCGCACAGCCGCAGGTGCACTTCGTATGCCGCCACCAGCGCGGCCAGCAGGTCCGCGCCGCTGCGGCCCTCGCGTTCGCCTACCGCCAGCGCCGCGGCCAGGTTGCCGCTGGGGTGGGCCGGATCGCGCGCGAAGTAGTAGTCGTTGCCGTCCAGGTAGCGCAGCAGCGTGCCGTTGACCAGCGTGGCCAGCGCCGCCGATGTGCGCGTGCCGGTGCCGATCAGCGTGGCCTGCGGCGCGCCGCCGCAGTCGGCCGCCATGCGTTGCACGGCCTCGCCCACCTGGCTGCGCAGGCCGCCGTAGGCGCAGCCCAGCGTATCGAGCACCAGCGCCTTGGCCCGCTGCACCACGTTGGCGGGCAGCTCTTCGTAGCGCACGCTGTGCACCAGGTGAGCCAGTTTTTCCAGCACGGTCGGGTCCTGGTCGGTTGCCATGGCGGTCGCCCCCGCCGCGCTCAGAAGGCGAAGCGGCTGGAGCCGCCGTCCACCGGGATGACGGTGCCGGTGATGTAGCTGGCCTGCGCCGACGACAAGAACACGGCCAGCGCGGCGATTTCCTCCGGCTCGCCGAAGCGGCCCACCGGGATTTCGGCCTGGGCGTATTCGCGCTCGCTTTCCGGGGTGGGATAGCGCTTGGACATCTGCTCGCTGTGGATGCGCCCCGGCTGCAGGCAATTGACGGTGATGCCCGAACCCGCGACCTCGCGCGACAGGCCCTTGGACCAGACGTGCGTGGCCGCCTTGGCGCTGAAGGCCGCGTTGAGCATGCGCGGTTCGGATGTGCCCGTGAACGTCACGATGCGGCCCCAGCCTTGCTCGCGCATGCCCGGCAGCACGGCGTGGGTGAGTTCGCGGATGCGGAAGAAGTTCAGCACCATGCCTTCCAGCCACAGGTCGCTGCCGGCGTCAAAGGGTAGGGGGCGGCTGCCGCCCGCCGCATTGATGAGGATGTCCACGTGGCCCAGCAGGCGCGTTGCCTCGGCCGCCACGTGGGCGGGCGCCGCTTCGTCGTAGAAGTCCGCCTGCAGGGGCAGGATCTTGCCGCGCCCGGCCGCCGCGGCTTCGCCGGCCAGTTGCTCGACCAGCTCCGCACGGCGGGCCACCCCCACCACCGTAGCGCCGGCCTGGGCCAGCATGCGCGCGGTGGCGCGGCCAATACCCTGGCTTGCGCCCGTGACGAGCGCGGTGCGCCCGGTGAAGTCCAGCTCCATGTTGTTGTCCTCTGTCGATGGCAATGCGGCCAAATCCGCGATAAAGTTATGTCTCGTTGAATGAGACATATGTCCGATTAATGATAATTTTGGAGCCGAGCCCAGGTTCTGTCAACGCCGGGTATTCCCCGTCCGGGCGGGCGGGGCTTCTACAATCCCCGCAAATCAACGTGCGTGAGAGAAGTGGCACATGAAAGAAGTCGAAGATGGCAAGACAGCGTCGACACGCGCGGCCGCCCCCCCGGCCACGCAGCAACAACTGAAGGAAACCGGCACGGTCAAGCGGGTGCTGCTGCTGCTGCGCAGCCTGGTGGACTATCCGGGAGAAAGTGCGCAAAGCCTGGCGCAGCGGCTGAATCTGCCCCGCAGCTCCGTGCACCGGCTGCTCGCCACATTGCGCGAGAACGATTTCGCGCAGAACGAAGACAACGGCACATTCGGGCCGGGCCTGGAACTGTTCCGCATGGCGGGCAAGCTTGGCGCGCGCATGCCGTACCGCAAGTTGGCCGGGCCGCTGCTGCGCAAGCTATCGGAACGTTTTCACGAAACGTCGATCCTGACCCTGCTCGAACGCCGGCAACTGAAGATGTTCCATGCGGCCAGCGGCTCGCCGGACGATCCCATGCGCTACGACATCCAGTTGAACCGGCCGGAATCGTTGCTGTGGGGTTCCACGGCAAGGGTGCTGCTGGCGCACCTCAGCGAGGCGGAAATCGGGCAGGCCCTGGCGCGCCAGGAACGCTCGCCAGTGCAGGGCCTGCTGCCCGATCCCGACGAACTGGGGGCCGCGTTGCGCGGCATCCGCGAGCGCGGCTACGAGATCACCCATTCCCACCGCACCCCCAACACGGTGGGGGTGGCCGCGCCGTTCTTCGATGGCGACGGCCGCGTGGTGGGCAGCCTGGGATTTCTGATTCCGGAATTCCGCTGGGCCGGGGTGGACCCGGACGAGGTGGTCGCCGCGCTGCGGCAGGCCGCGGCATCGCTGTCGCGGCAACTGGGCTGCCCCGAGCCGGACGAGCCGGCGTGAGCGCCAGGCGCGACGCCGGCCGGGTCGGGATACGGCGCTAGGCGCCGCGCACCGCGTTGATGGCGTCGCGCATCTCGCGCGCCGCGTCGGCCGCCGCCTGGCGCCAGGCGTCGCCGCCGCTGGCGTACAAAATCGCCCGCGACGAATTGATCATCATGCCGGCGCCGGCCGCGTTGCGCCCGGCATTCACCGTGGCGGTGATATCGCCGCCCTGCGCCCCGATGCCCGGCACCAGCAGCGGCACGGCATCGCCGATGCGCTGGCGCACCGCCGCCAGTTCGTTGGGGAAGGTGGCGCCTACCACCAGGCCGCATTGGCCGCCGGCGTTCCACTTGCCGGCCACCAGGCCGGCCACGTGCAGGTACAGCGGCTCGCCGTTGTCCAGCTTCAGGAATTGCAGGTCCGATCCGCCCGGGTTCGAGGTGCGGCACAGCACGATCACGCCCCGGTCTTTCCAGCCCAGGTACGGTTCGATCGAGTCCAGGCCCATGTAGGGGTTCACCGTCAGGGCATGCGCGCCATAGCGTTCGTAGGCCTCGCGCGCATAGTGCTCGGCGGTCGAGCCGATGTCGCCGCGCTTGGCGTCCAGCACGATCGGCAGGCCGGGGTGGGCGGCGCGGATGTGCGCGCATAGCGCTTCCAGCTGGTCTTCGGCGCGGTGCGCCGCGAAGTAGGCGATCTGCGGCTTGAAGCTGCACGCGTACGGCGCGGTGGCGTCGACGATGTCGCGGCAGAACTGGAAGATGGCGTCGGGCTGGCCGTGCAGTTCGCGGGGGAAGCGTTGCGGGTCGGGATCCAGGCCCACCTGCAGCAGGGTGTTGCCGGCGGTCCAGGCGTGTTCGAGTTGTTGGATGAAAGTCATGGATTCAGTGCAGTTTGACTCGCGGATGCGTGCGGCGCATCAGCAGGCGCGCCAAGGCCAGCGTGGCCGTGCGCCAGGTGCCCAGCACCGCATGGTGGTGCATCAGGTGCAGGCTCATGTACATCAGGCGCGCCAGTGTACCGCTGACGAACAGCCCGCGGCCGGCCAGCTTGCCCATCAGGCTGCCCACGCCGGCGTCCTGCCCCAGCGACACCAGCGACCCGTGGTCGCGGTACTGGTACGAGCCCTGCGGCTCGGCGGCACCGCGGATGCGGGCGGATATCTTGCGCGTCAGGTAGTCGGCCTGCTGGTGGGCGGCCTGCGCGCGCGCCGGCACGGTGCGGTCTGTCTCGCCCAGCGGCGCGGCGCAGCAGTCGCCCAGCGCCAGGATGTGCGGGTCGGGCGATTCCAGCCGGCCGTTCACCACCAGTTGTCCGACCCGGTTCAGCGGCATGTCCAGCGTGGCCATCAGGGGCAGGCCCTGGATGCCGGCCGCCCACATGCACAGGCCGGCGGCGAATTCGCGCCCGTCGGCCGTCTTGATGCTGTGCGGGGTCACCTCGGCCACCCGGCAATCGGTTTCCACGCGGATGCCCAGCTCGGTCAGCCGCGCATGGGCCGCGCGCGATATTTTCTCGGGCAGCGCCGCCAGGATGCGGGGCGCACCTTCCACCAGTGTGATGACCAGGTCGCGGTCGGCGCGGAAATTAGGCAGCCCGTAGGCGGCCACGATGCCGCCGGCCTCGTGCAATTCCACCGCCAGCTCCACCCCCGTGGCGCCGCCGCCCACGATGACCACGTCCAGCTTGGCCGAAGGGTCGCGCACCTTGGCCTGGTCCACCTGCACCATGGCCTTGAGCATGGTCAGGCGGAATTCCTCGGCGTTCTCGGTGGTGTCCAGCGTCACCGCGTGCTGGGCGGCGCCCGGCGTATTGAAGAAATTGGACACGCTGCCCAGCGCCAGCACCAGGGTGTCGTAGGGTAGTTCGCGCTGCGGCAGCACGGTGTCGCCCTGCGCGTCCAGCACATGCCCGACGGCGATGGCGCGGCGCTCGCGGTCGACGGCCTGCAATTCGCCCAGGGCGAAGGTAAAGCCGCACAGGTTGGCCAGCATCAGGTACGACAGGCCTTCCTGGTAGATATCCAGCGTGCCGGCGGCCGCCTCGTGCAGCGAGGGTTTCCAGATGTGGATGGGTCGGCTGTCGACCAGGGTGACGCATCCGGGGCCATGCTTGCGGCCCAGCTTGGCGGCCAGCTCCAAGCCGCCCGCGCCGCCGCCGACGATGACCACGCGATGAGAGGGGCCGGACGTCGGCCGGGAAGGGTCGTGAGCCATGCGGCCAAGTATAGAGGCAACCGTGCCGGACGGGTCTTACAAAAGGAAGCGGCTGATGGCCACCCCCGCCCATACCGCCACGGTGAACAGCAGCATCAGCATGACGGCCGCGCTGCCCAGGTCCTTGGCCCGCCCCAGCAGGGGGTGGGTTTCCACCGACAGCGCGTCGGCCAGCGCCTCGACCGCGGAATTCAGCAGTTCCACCACCAGCACCAGAATCACCGACGCGATCAGGATGAAGACCTCGTCGGTGGTGCGCCCCAGGAAGAAGGCCGCCGGGATCAGCAGGATGGCCAGGGCCAGTTCCTGGCGGAAGGCGGCCTCGTACTTGATGGCGGCCTGCAACCCCTGCAGCGAATAGCGCAGGGCGTTCAGGATGCGGCGCAGGCCGCCCGTGCTTTTGTACGGAGAGGGGTGCGGGGTGTGGGCCATGAATGCGGGAATAGGGGATGGGCGCGTCGTTTTTAACAGATTCGCGTTGCCGGCGTGCGGATTCCCGCGGGCCGGATGTCCTGGCGTAAACCCGCATTGTGACAATTACCGCGCGCGGCGCAAGCTGGGGAACGCGGGCCAGGCTCCCGTCTTCCCGCGCCTTGCCGCATTCACCCTGCGCCCGGCGGTGGCAGGCATGCCGCTTGCTGCCACGCCTGCCGCACCATGTTCCATCCGCAGGCAGGAGACCTTCATGCCCCATTCCCCCGCCGATCCGCCGCACGCGGTCCCGCAGGCCGTCCAAGGCGTGCCGACCACCCTGCACGTCAATGGCAGGCGTCATGCGCTGATCCTGGACCCGCGCGCCACCTTGCTGGATACCCTGCGCGAAACCCTGCACCTGACCGGTACCAAGAAAGGCTGCGACCATGGGCAATGCGGCGCCTGTACGGTGCACATCGACGGCCGGCGGGCCAATGCCTGCCTGGTCCTGGCAGTGGCCGCGCGCGGGTGTGCCGTCACCACCATCGAGGGACTGGGCAGCGCCCGGGGCATGCATCCGCTGCAGGCCGCCTTCGTGGCGCACGACGGCTACCAGTGTGGCTATTGCACGGCGGGGCAGATCATGTCGGCGGCGGCCTTGCTGCACGAGCCTTGCGGCGACAGCGACGACGAGGTGCGCGAACTGATGAGCGGCAATATCTGCCGCTGCGGCGCCTACGCCAATATCGTCGATGCCATCCAGGACGTGCGCGGGAAACGGTGAACGGCATGCAGGCTTTCCACTACACTCGCGCCGCCGATGTGGCCGAGGCCGTGCGTTTGGCGGCCCCCGGCGGGCCCGGCGACCGCGTGCGCTTCCTGGCCGGCGGCACCACGCTGGTCGACCTGATGAAGCTCGATGTCGAGACCCCCACCCACGTCGTCGATATCAACGGCCTGGGCCTGGACCAGGTCGAACTCCTGCCCGATGGCGCCGTCCGCGTCGGCGCGCTGGTGCGCAATGCCGACCTGGCGCGCCATCCGCACATCGCCGCCCGCTATCCCGTACTGGCGCAGGCCCTCCTGTCCGGTGCGTCGGCCCAGCTGCGCAACATGGCCACCACCAGCGGCAACCTGTTGCAGCGCACGCGCTGTGTGTATTTTCGCGATCGCGCGGCACGCTGCAACAAGCGCGAACCCGGCAGCGGATGCGATGCCCTGGGCGGCTATAACCGCAACCTGGCCATCTTGGGCGGCAGCCCGCACTGCATCGCCACCAACCCGTCGGACATGAACGTCGCGTTGATGGCGCTGGACGCCGTCGTGCACGTGCAGGGGCCGGCCGGCGCCCGCACCATCGCGCTGCAGGATTTCTACTTGCTGCCTGGCGACACGCCTCACCGCGAAACGAGCTTGCGGCAGGGCGAACTGATCACCCATGTGACGTTACCGCCTGTGCCAGCGGGCACGCATTCCGGCTATCTGAAACTGCGCGATCGCGCCTCGTACGAATTCGCCCTGGCATCGGCGGCCGTGGTGCTGCGGGCCCGGCAGGGCCGCGTCGTCTCGGCAGGAATCGCCCTGGGCGGCGTCGGCACGCGACCATGGCGCTGCCCGCAAGCCGAGCAGTTGCTGGTGGGCCAGCCGCCCGGCGCCCAGCGCTATGCCCAGGCTGCGCAGGCCGCCGTGGAGGGCGCCGTGCCGCAAAGCCAGAACGGCTTCAAGATCGAGCTGGCGCGACGCTGCCTGTCTCATGTCCTGTCCACGACCCTGCCGCCGAAATAAGGACATACCTGCCATGGCCCAGCCCCGGTTAAACCACCCCGACGCCATCGGCCAGGCCTATCCGCGCATCGATGGCCCCCTGAAAGTCAGCGGCGCGGCCTGCTATGCCGCCGATTTCATGCTGCCCGGCATGCTGTATGCCGTGCCGGTCTGCAGCACCATCGCCAACGGCCGCGTCGCCGCCCTGGACGTCGAGGCTGCCCAGGCCATGCCCGGCGTGCGAACCGTGCTGCACCCGGGCAATCGCCCGCCGCTGTACCGGGCGGCCAGCGGCGCCATCGACGAAGCCCGGCCACCGCTGGAAGACGACGTCATTCGCTACTACGGCCAATACGTGGCCCTGGCGGTGGCTGATACGCTGGAGCAGGCGCAGGCCGCGGCCGCCGCGGTGCGCGTCCGGTACGACAGCCTGCCCCCCGATGTATCGCCGCCGGCCGACGAAGACACGCCCGACGTGGAAAGCGAGCGCGGCGACGCCCCGGCCGCCTACGCCAGCGCGCCCGTGGCGGTCGACGCCACCTATTGCACGCCGGTCGAGACCCACAACGTCATCGAATTGCATGCCTGCGTGGCCGATTACGACGGCCAGTCCTATACCCTGTACGAGACCACCCAGGGCGTGGTCAACCACCGCAACGTGATGGCGCAGATGCTGGGCATGGACAAGGACAGGGTACGGGTGATCTCGCGCTACCTGGGGTCCGGCTTCGGCGGCAAGCTGTGGCCCTGGCCGCATTCGTTGCTGGCCGCGGTGGCGGCTCGGCAACTGGGCCGGCCGGTCAAGCTGGTGATCAGCCGCGCCATGACCTTCCACAGCGCCGGCCACCGCCCCTACACCCGCCAGCGCATGCGGCTGGGCGCCACACTCGACGGCAAGCTGGTGTCGCTGCAGCAGCACTATCTCAGCCAGGCGTCCATGCTGGACGACTATCGCGAAAACTGCGCCGAAGCCACTCCCCACATGTACAGCACACCGAACCTCAAGGTCTGCTCGGGCCTGGCGCGCCGGCACCTGGGCGCCCCCACCTCGATGCGCGGGCCCGGCGCCGTGCCCGGCATGTACGCCCTGGAATCGGCCATGGACGAGCTGGCCATCGCGCTCGACATGGACCCGGTCGAACTGCGGCTACGCAACGAGCCGGACCGCGACGAGAGCAACGGCCTGCCGTTTTCCTCGCGCCACCTGCGCGAATGCCTGCAGCAGGGCGCGCGGAAGTTCGGCTGGCAGCGCCGCACGCGTGGCGTGGGGTCGATGCGGCAGGGCGAACTGACGCTGGGCTGGGGCATGGCCTGCTGCTCGTGGCTGGCGCTGCGCATGCCCACGGACGCCGCCGTCAGCCTGGCGGCCGACGGCTCGGCGCGCGTGGCCTGCGCCACGCAAGACCTGGGCACCGGCACCTACACCGTGCTGGCGCAACTGGTCAGCGCGGAAACCGGCATCGCGCTGGATCGCATCGACGTCGCGCTGGGCGATACGCGCCTGCCGCCGGGGCCGCTGTCGGGCGGTTCGGGCGCCACCACATCGTTCATCCCGGCGGTGCTGCAGGCCACGCGCCAAGCCGTCCAGGCAGCCTTCGAGCTGGCCGTGCGCCCCGACGGCCCCTGCGCCGGGCGGCGGGTCGACGAGCTGCGCCTGCAAGCCGGCCGCATCCTGGCCGGCGACGATGGCCAGGATGCGGGCATCGCGCTGGGCGACGTCCTGCAAGCCGCTGGGGTTGCCGAGGTGTCCGGCGAGGCCCATGCCGATTCGGGCAAGGCGCTGAAGAAGCGCTACTCCATCCGTTCTTATGGCGCGCATTTTGCCGAGGTCGCCTGGCATCCTGCCACCGCGCGCCTGCGGGTGTCGCGGGTGGTCACCGTGATCGACGGCGGCCGCATCGTCAACCTTCGCACCGGCCGCAACCAGATCGAGGGCGCCATCGTCATGGGCGTGGGCATGGCCTTGCTGGAACAGACCCATTACGACAGCCGTTCCGGCGCGCCCGTCAACCGCAACCTGGCCGATTACATCGTGGCCACTCATGCCGATGCGCCGCGGCTGGATGTCAGTTTCCTGGACTATCCCGATTACGCCTGGAACGAGCTGGGCGCGCGCGGCATCGGCGAGATCGGCCTGGCTGGCATCGCCGCCGCCATCGTCAATGCGGTCCACCACGCCACGGGGGTGCGCGTGCGCAACCTGCCGGTACGCATCGAAGACCTGTTGCAGCCCGCCACCTAGGCCGCGTGCGGCTACCAGCTCAATCCCAGGCCCGTGCTGTAGACGGATTCGTTCAGGCTTTCCCGCGTGCCGCTGACCTGGTTGCGTGCGTACTTCAGGTACAGCGACATCCAGCTGTTCACGTTATAGCGCAGGCCGGCTTCGCCCGTCACGGCGATCTCGGCCTGGCTTTCGAAGGGCCGCAGCAGCTCGCCCTTGGTGAACAGTTCAAACTGCTTGCCGCTGAAATAACGCACATAATCCCAGCGCAGGCTGGCGGCGTAGGCGGAATCGCTGCCGCCGTCGCTGTAGCCGTAGTGCACCCGGCCCACCAGCGCCGACAACGAAAACGCGCCCAGCTCGTTGTCCCAGAATTGGTATCCGGGCCCGGTGCCGTAGGCCGTCTGGCGGTTCAGGTCTTCCACCCAGTCGCGCCGGTGCATCACGCGCCCTTGCCAGAAAGCCTGCTCGGTCAGGAAGCGGTCCAGCGTGTAGTCCAGGCCATAGTTGCTGGTGTTGACGCGGCTGTCTTCCTTGCTGCGGCGGTAGCCGCCGTTGAACTGGTGGCGCCACAGCCCGTGGCGCACCGTGGCATCCAGCGCCGCCGAATAGTCTTGCGTTTCGGTCGAGGCCGTCTTCTGGTTGGCCGCCAGGTCGATGCGGCCGGTCACCGCCGTTTCATTCAAGAAAGGGTGAGGTCGCACCACGCTTTCCAGCGTATCCAGCGGCACGTCGGCCTGCACCGGCTGCGCGCCCTCGGCGCTACGCTGTACGCCCTTGAGCGCAACCTGTCCGGCGCCGGATCGCACCAGCCTGGCGCGGTAATCGTGCGCCATCGACTCATCGCGTATCACCAGCGGCGTGTCGCTTTGCAGCGTTCGCACATGCTCGAAGGCGATCCGCATGTCGCCGCCGTAGTCGGTGTGGATCAGCAACTGGCCGTTGTCCAGCGACTGGATGGTGCCGGTCAGGCGGTCGCCATTGTCTAGCCACACGGTATCGGCGCAGGCCGGGCCGGCCGCCAGGGCCAGCAACAGCGCCGTCAGGCGCCAGGAACGGAAAGGGGCAGGCAGGCGGGGCGTAGCGGGTCGGGGCATGGGCGGGGGCGATGTGGCAAGCCCCCATCCTAAATGCCCCGGCCTTGGCCCATGTGACGGTATCCGTCCGAAATGCCGGCTTGCTTACACCTCGTATACAAGCCGCCCGTGTCGAGAGATCGGCTTGCCAATCGCAACATCCGGCAGCGGCGCAACCGGCATGCCTAGGCCGCGTCGGTCGGGGCTTCGGGGGAATTCGAGGGGGACGCCACCTGCGGCCGGCTGCCGAACCGTTCGGCGAATTGCCGCGTGAACACCGCCCCGAAGAAAAAGATCTGGGCGGAATAGTAGATCCACAGCAGCAGCGCGATCAGCGAGCCCGCGGCCCCGTAGGCCGACACCGTGCCGCCGCGCCCCAGGTACAGGCCGATGCCCCACTTGCCCGCCAGGAACAGCGCGGCGGTCACGACGGCGCCCGGAATGACGTCGCGCCAGGGGATGGCGATGCTGGGCAGCAGCTTGTACACCACCGCGAACAAGGCCGCGACCACCGCGAACGAGAACAGGTTCGACAGCCAGCCGGCCAGCACCGCGAACGCCGAATGCGTCCACAGTTCGCCGTAATAGGCCTTGGCGCCCCCCAGCGCCGCGTTCATCATCAGCGAGATCAGCAGGAAGATCGCCAGCACCAGCACCAGGCCGAACGACACCATGCGGCTGCGCACCAGGCCCTGCAGGCCCGACTTGCGTTGCTTGGTGGCATCCCACAGCTCGTCCAGGCTGGCCTGCAGCTCGGCGAAGGCCGTGGTGGCGCTGAAGATCAGCACCGCGATCGACAGCAGCGCCGCGATCCAGCCGCCGCCCGATTCGTGGGCGCTGGCCAGCACCGTCTGGATGACCTCGGCCCCGCGCGCGCCGGTCAGGTCGCGCACCTGTGAAAACAATTCCGAGCGCACCGCCTCTTCGCCGAAGAACACGCCCGCCACCGCGATCACCAGGATCAGCATCGGCGCCAGCGAGAACACCATGTACAGCGACAGCGCCGCGCCTTTGCTGGAGGCCCGGTGGCGCGACCATTGGCGGGCCGATTCGGCCAGCAGCCCGTAGATTTCCGAGGGGCGCAGCATTTTCAGCAAACGGGGCGGAATAGTCATGGCGCTCTTTCTGCAGTCGGCATCCACGCATTGTAGGGTGGCCTTTCCCTTGGCCACAATCCGCAAGCCGCGTGCCCGTCGGGGCAGGCGCCCAGGCGCCGCGCAAAACGAAACGCCCCCGGGGCGAACCCCGGGGGCGTTGGCTTGGCGCATCCCCGGCAAGCCGGGGAAGGTTGGCGCGGGCTTCTTAGAAGTCCATGCCACCCATGCCGCCCATGCCGCCGGGCATGGCCGGGGCAGCGGGCTTGTCTTCCGCCAGTTCGACCACGGCGGCTTCGGCCGTCAGCAGCAGGCTGGCCACCGAGGCGGCGTTCTGCAGGGCGGTGCGGGTCACCTTGGTGGGATCCAGCACGCCTTGCTCGACCAGGTCGGTGTACTCGCCGGTCGCGGCGTTGTAGCCGTAGTTGCCCTTGCCGTTCAGCACGTTGTTGACCACCACGCTGGCTTCTTCGCCGGCGTTGTCGACAATGGTGCGCAGGGGTTCTTCGACCGCACGCAGGATCAGCTTGATGCCGGCGTTCTGGTCAGCCGTGTCACCCTTCAGGTCGGCAATGGCTTGCTTGGCGCGCAGCAGCGCCACGCCACCACCAGCCACCACGCCTTCTTCCACCGCGGCACGGGTCGCGTGCAGGGCGTCTTCGACGCGGGCCTTCTTTTCCTTCATTTCGACTTCGGTGGCAGCGCCCACGCGAATCACGGCAACGCCGCCGGCCAGCTTGGCCACGCGTTCTTGCAGCTTTTCACGGTCGTAGTCCGAGGTGGCTTCTTCGATCTGCACGCGGATTTGCTTCACGCGGGCTTCGATCGACTTGCTGTCGCCAGCGCCGTCGATGATGGTGGTGTTTTCCTTGCCCACTTCGATGCGCTTGGCCTGGCCCAGCTCTTGCAGCGTAGCCTTTTCCAGCGACATGCCGGTCTCTTCCGAGATAACCACGCCGCCCGTCAGGATGGCGATGTCTTCCAGCATGGCCTTGCGGCGGTCGCCGAAGCCAGGCGCCTTGACGGCGGTGGTCTTCAGGATGCCACGGATGTTGTTCACCACCAGGGTGGCCAGCGCTTCGCCTTCGACGTCTTCGGCGATGATCAGCAGCGGACGGCTCGACTTGGCGACTTGTTCCAGCACGGGCAGCAGGTCGCGGATGTTGCTGATCTTCTTGTCGAAGATCAGGACGTACGGGTCGTCCAGCGCGGCGACTTGCTTGTCGGGGTTGTTGATGAAGTAGGGCGACAGGTAGCCGCGGTCGAATTGCATGCCTTCGACCACGTCCAGTTCGTTGTCCAGCGACTTGCCGTCTTCGACGGTGATGACGCCTTCCTTGCCGACCTTGTCCATCGCGTCGGCGATGATCTTGCCGATCGATTCGTCGCTGTTGGCCGAGATCGAGCCAACCTGGGCGATTTCCTTGCTGGTGGTGACCGGCTTGGATTGCTTGGCCAGTTCAGCCACGGCGGCGGCCACGGCCTTGTCGATGCCGCGCTTCAGGTCGATGGGGTTGAAACCGGCGGCAACGTACTTCAGGCCTTCTTGAACGATGGCCTGGGCCAGCACGGTGGCGGTGGTGGTGCCGTCGCCGGCGTTGTCCGAGGTCTTCGAGGCAACGTCCTTGACCAGCTGGGCGCCGATGTTCTCGAACTTGTCCTTCAGTTCGATTTCCTTGGCAACCGACACGCCGTCCTTGGTGACGGTGGGGGCGCCGAACGAGCGCTCGAGCACGACGTTGCGGCCCTTGGGGCCGAGGGTGGTTTTGACAGCATTGGCGAGAACATTCACGCCACGAACGATGCGGACGCGGGCGTCATCGCCGAACAGGACTTGCTTGGCAGCCATTGTGAGCTTCCTTCGAAAATTCGTTCAGGTAATTACTGGATCACGGCGAGGATTTCTTCCTCGCGGATGACGAGCAGTTCTTCGCCGTCAACCTTGACCGCCTGGCCGGCATACTTGCCGAACAGCACCTTGTCGCCAGCTTTCAGATCGACCGGCAGCACTTTGCCGTCTTCGGTCTTCTTGCCCGGGCCAACGGCCACGACTTCGCCTTGATCCGGCTTTTCGGCGGCGCTGTCGGGAATGACGATGCCCGAGGCAGTCTTGCGCTCGTTGTCCAGGCGTTTGACGATCACGCGATCGTGCAGGGGACGCAGGGCCATGAGGAACTCCTGTTTCTATATAAAGAAGGGTGGAATGGTCAAATTCAGGCCAGGAGGCTGTGTTAGCACTCACCGGCAGCGAGTGCTAATTATAGGGATGCTGCCGGCGGGTTCAAGGGGGGAGCGGCCGTTGTTACATTTATTCTGCGGCGCCAGGGGGGTGGACGGGAAGGCCACGATTCGCTTTTGGCGGCAAGCTCCGCTGGATGCGCTGCCGATGGGCTCACCAGCCATCAAAATTATTTAAGCTATAATTCGATAAACGTTGTATTATTGAACAGTGAACGAAACCCAAGCCCTTGCCGCCCTTTCAGGCCTTGCCCATCCCCAGCGCTTGCGCGCCTTCCGTGCGCTGGTCGTGGCCGGCCTTCCAGGGCTGACCCCCAGTGTCCTGGCCGACCAGCTCGGCGTTGCGCGCAACACGCTGTCTTTTCATCTGAAGGAGCTCGCGCATGCCGGCTTGGTCAGCGTCGAGCAACAGGGGCGCAACCTGATCTATCGCGCCGATTTTTCCCGGATGAATGGGTTGCTCGGGTATCTGACCGAGCACTGCTGCCAAGGAACCCCTTGCGAAGTTTCCGACGCCGGAAGCTGCGCCACCTGCTAATCAGGAGTTGTCCATGAAGCGCTTTCACGTTCATCTGCACGTCGATGGCCTGGCCCGGAACATCGGCTTCTATTCCCGGCTATTCGCGCAAGCGCCCACCCGCATCGAGTCGGACTATGCGAAGTGGATGCTGGACGATCCGCCCGTGAATTTCGCGATATCCACCCGCGGCGGCGCGCAGGGGCTCGATCATTTCGGCATCCAGGTCGAAAGCGCCGACGAGCTCGTCGCGCTGAAGTCCCGGGCGAAGGCGGCCAGCCTGGCCCTGGAGGACCAGGGCGAGACCGCTTGCTGCTACGCCCGTAGCGAGAAGTACTGGATTACCGATCCCCAAGGGTTGGCGTGGGAGCACTTCCATTCGCTGGGCGCCATTCCCGTCTACGGCAAGGCGAACGACATGCCTGTCGGCAAGGCGGCGAGCGCGGCCTGTTGTCCGCCATCCATCCGGGATACAACTGCGCCGGCCGGCTGCTGCGCCCCGAAAGACAACACCTCAACCCGTTGCTGCTAGGAATTCCCGTGTCGCACTCCACTTTCAACGTGCTCTTTCTCTGCACGGGCAACTCCGCCCGGTCGATCCTGGCCGAAGGGCTGCTCAAAGGCCTGGCCGGCGATCGCTTCCAGGCGTATTCCGCCGGCAGCATGCCCAAGGGCCAGGTCCACCCGCTGGCTCTCGCCACCCTCAAGTCTTATTCGCTGCCGACTGACGGCTACCGCAGCAAGAGCTGGGACGAGTTTGCAGCCCCGGATGCGCCAAAAATGGATTTCATCATCACGGTGTGCGACAACGCCGCCGGGGAAGCCTGCCCCATCTGGCCCGGCCACCCGATGACGGCGCATTGGGGCGTACCGGACCCCGCAGCCCATGCGGGCACCGAGGAAGAATGCCTCAAGGCCTTCCACGATGCAGCGCGCATGCTCAAGCGCCGTATCGAGCTCTTCCTGTCCTTGCCGCTCGATCGCCTGGACGCCATGTCGATCCAGACCGAGCTTCGCGGTATCGGCCAGTCCCGGCAGTAAGCCGATGTCGTCCAGTGCACAGGCGGCGTCGGCGCCGCGCCAACGGACCGGAATGAGTGTCTTCGAGCGCTACCTCACGTTGTGGGTATTCCTCTGCATCGTGCTGGGCGTGACGCTGGGCCAGCTCATGCCGGCGTTATTCCAGGCGATCGGGCGTTGGGAAGTCGCCCAGGTCAATCTGCCGGTTGGGCTTTTGATCTGGGTCATGATCATCCCGATGCTGCTCAAGGTGGACTTCGGCGCGCTGGGCCAGGTCAAGCAGCATTGGCGCGGCATCGGCGTGACCCTGTTCATCAACTGGGCCGTCAAGCCGTTCTCGATGGCCTTCCTGGGCTGGCTGTTCATTCGCCAAGTCTTTGCCCCCTGGTTGCCCGCCAGCCAGTTGGATAGCTACATCGCGGGCCTGATTCTCCTGGCCGCTGCGCCGTGTACCGCCATGGTCTTCGTCTGGAGCCGGCTGACGGGCGGCGATCCGGTTTTCACGCTGTCGCAGGTAGCGTTGAACGACACGATCATGGTGTTTGCCTTTGCGCCCGTCGTTGGGCTGCTGCTGGGCCTGTCGGCCATCACCGTGCCGTGGGACACGCTGCTGGTGTCCGTGGGGCTGTACATCGTCATTCCGGTCATCCTTGCCCAGCTATGGCGCCGCGCGCTGCTGCGCCGCGGGCAGGCGGCTTTCGATGCGGCATTGCAGCGAATCGGGCCGCTGTCGATGGCGGCCTTGCTGCTGACACTGGTGTTGCTTTTCGCGTTCCAGGGCGAAGCCATCATCGGCCAGCCGTTGGTCATCGCGATGCTGGCCGTACCGATCCTGATCCAGGTTCTCTTCAACTCCGGTCTGGCGTACTGGCTCAACCGCCGTGTCGGCGAGCAGCACAGTATTGCGTGTCCGTCGGCGCTGATCGGGGCATCCAATTTCTTCGAGCTGGCTGTTGCCGCCGCGATCAGCCTGTTCGGATTCCAGTCCGGCGCCGCCTTGGCGACGGTCGTGGGGGTGCTGATCGAGGTCCCTGTCATGTTGCTTGTCGTGCGGGTCGTCAACCAGAGCAAGAACTGGTACGACGCCGGCATCCCGCGGAACTGACGTGCAAGGCGCCCCGGTTCGGGTAGTCGGCGCCCTGGGAACGGCTCAAACGCTGGCGTGGGCGTCATCCTACTATCTGCCGGCAATGCTCGCGGACCCGATGGCTCGCGACCTGGGCGTATCCGCGCCAACGGTGTATGCGGCCTTTTCCGCCGCCATGGTGGCTTCGGCGTTGGCGGGCCCGTGGGTCGGGCTGGCGATCGACCGTCACGGCGGTCGTATCGTCCTGGTAAGTACGAGTTTGCTGTTTGCTTTCGGGCTGGGGATGCTTGGCGCCGCCCAAGGCTTCAGGGTGATGGTTGCCGCCTGGCTCGTTATTGGCGTGGCAATGGGGGCCGGGCTCTACGAAGCCGCCTTCTCCAGCCTGGTTCGACTTTATGGTCATGGTGCGCGCGGCGCCATCACAGGAATCACCTTGATTGCCGGATTCGCCAGCACCGTCGGATGGCCGCTCTCCGCCTGGCTGGAAGCGCAATTCGGTTGGCGCGGCGCATGTTTCGGCTGGGCAGCGATGCATCTACTGATCGGGTTGCCACTGAACGCCTGGCTTCCCAAAGCGTCCGCCGTAGCGAAAGCGGAAAACCTGAGTGCCACGGATGCGAAGCAGATCGACGCGTCCCGGGTTTCCGAATCGGGGCAGCAGCGGTACGCCACTGTCCTTCTGGCATTCGTGTTCGCGGCGACATGGTTCATCAGCACGGCCATGGCGACGCATCTACCGCGGATGCTGGAAGCGGCGGGAACCACACTTTCGGCAGCGGTGGCGGTGGGAGCGCTCATCGGTCCCGCGCAGGTGGCTGGCCGCCTGCTTGAATTCGGCCTTCTACGACAGGTTCATCCATTGTTGTCAGCGCGGCTGGCTGCTCTCGCGCATCCCGCCGGCGTCGCTGCGCTGCTTATAGCCGGCCCGACGATGGCCGCGCTCTTCGCCATCCTGCATGGGGCAGGTAACGGGATCCTGACCATCGCGAAGGGCACTTTGCCGCTGGCGCTGTTCGGCCCGCTGGGTTATGGGACGCGCCAAGGATGGCTAATGATGCCGGCTCGGGTCGCGCAAGCGCTTGCGCCGTTTCTCTTTGGCCTTGCACTGAATCGCTGGGGAGCCAATGCTCTGTGGCTATCCGGGGGCCTGAGCCTGGCCGCGTGCGCTGCGCTGCTCGTGTTGCGTGCGCGGCCGTCGGCTGATTGAATTTGAGTCTCGCATTTCACAGAGGTTTTCATGAATTCCATCACGATTTTTCACAATCCCGCCTGCGGGACATCGCGTAATGTCCTTGGTTTGATCCGTAACAGCGGCGAAGAGCCGACGATCATCGAGTATTTGAAGACCCCGCCTGATGCCGAAACGTTGAAGTCGTTGATTTCCGCCATGGGCGTGCCGGCGCGGGACGTGCTCCGGCAGAAGGGCACTCCGTACGACGAACTGGGGCTGTCGGATCCGAAATGGACAGAGCAGCAACTGATCGACTTCATGCTCCAATACCCGATATTGATTAATCGCCCCATTGTGGTTACCTCCCTCGGCACCCGCCTGTGCCGCCCGTCGGAGGCGGTTCTGGATATTTTGCCGCAACCACAGCGCGGCGCGTTCAACAAGGAAGATGGCGAACCGGTGATCGATGCGGAAGGCCGCCGTGTCTGACTTGTTCGTTGACCTGCCCAATATTGCCGCACCATTGTTCCAGGCCCCCATTCCCCCAGAATTGTTTGCGCCTAAGCGCGCGACTCATGCACCACGCTTCCTGCTGCTGTATGGATCGTTGCGCGAGCGCTCGTACAGCCGCCTAGCCGCTGAGGAAGCGGCGCGACTGCTCCAGGCCCTGGGAGGCGAGACCCGTTTGTTCAACCCCTCCGGTCTTCCGCTGGTCGACGACGCCAGCGATAGCCACCCAAAGGTTCGCGAGTTACACGAGCTGGTGCAATGGGCGGAAGGCATGGTCTGGAGCTCGCCCGAGCGTCACGGCGCCATGACGGGGTTGATGAAAACGCAGATCGACTGGATCCCGCTTGTGGTAGGCGCCGTGCGCCCGACCCAAGGCAAGACGCTGGCAGTCATGCAGGTATCGGGCGGGTCGCAGTCGTTCAACGCCGTGAACCAGATGCGTGTGCTGGGCCGTTGGATGCGGATGCTGACCATACCCAATCAGTCGTCGGTGGCAAAAGCGTACCAGGAGTTCGACGATGCGGGGCGCATGAAGCCCTCGCCATATTATGATCGCATCGTCGACGTGGTTGAAGAGTTGATGAAGTTCACCTTGCTTACGCGTGATGTTGCATCGTATCTGGTGGACCGCTATAGCGAACGCAAGGAAGCCGCCGCGAACCTTTCTGCGCTATTGCAGCAGCAATCCATTTGAGCCGTAGCGGATTCCGAATGCCGGGCATGACTGGGGGCAGGCTCGATAAAGTGCCCTGAATCGGGTAGCTGTGCAACAGCCTGCGGTCTGCAGACTGTCAAACCCCGCGCCCGTATCGTTCCAGCGACTGCCGCACTTCCAGCCTCAGGTCTTCGGCAAAAGCTTCCGCAAGCGGCAGGCGGACGCCCGGGGCTGGGAAGATGATGGCCATTTCCGAACTGAGGTCTTCCTTGACCGGACGCACGACCACCTGCGGGCCCAGGAAGGAATCCGCCGACCAGCGCGACACCAGCGTGATGCCGGAGCCGGCGGCAACGAGCGCGCAGGCAACCAGCGAGTTCGGGGTTTCCACGACCACGTTCGCCGTCACGCCCAGCTTCATGAAAGCGTCGTCGATCTTGTAGCGCAGGAAGCCGTGCTGGGACAGCAGCACCAGCCGTTCGCCGGCCAGGTCCTTCAGCGAAATCTGCCTTTTCTTCGCCAGGCGATGCGTCGCGGGGATGACGGCCATCGGCGGCGCGGGCTCTACCGGCTCGATCGCGATGGCGGGCCGCGAGAGCGGCAGTTCCACGATGCCCACATCGAACTGCCGGGTGGAGACCAGTTCGGCCACCTGGCGCGAAGGCAGGCTCTGCAGGAATACCGAGACGCCCGGGCGGGACGACAGGAAGCGCGCGATCGCGCGCGGCGCCAGGCCGTGTGCCGGCGCCGGCATGGTGGCGATGCGCAATGCGCCCGCGCGCTGGAAGCGGATGTCGTACGCGGTTTGCGAGATGCGTTCCAGGCTGCCGTAGACGGGCTCGACCTCGCGGTAAAGCGCCTCGCCGTTCGGGGTAGGCACGAGCCGGCGGCCATGACGCTCGAAAAGCTTGTAGCCGATACGCAGTTCCAGCAGTGCGATCGCCCGGCTGACGGCCGGCTGCGTGATGTTCATCAGGCGGGCCGCACCCACGACCGTGCCCGCCTGCATCACGGAATAGAACGCTTCGATCTGTCGCAAGTTCAGCGTGGGCTTCATATATAACATTTAAGCATAAAGAGGGGTTGGATTTTGATTTGCCCTGGCTGGACGACACGCTCATGATTGTCCATTGATACTGATTGAACGGGTTGGTTGGCTTCCGGCAAGGTTCATCAGCAGAACGCATAAGAACGCAGCATGGCACGGGCGAATTTCCAAGGCCGCAACTGACGGCCGCGCTTCATTTTCATAAGACAAGGGGTAGCAATGAAAATCATCGGCAGATTCGCGGGGGTGTGCGCCGCGGCAACCTTTCTGGGCGCCGCCTGCGCGCCTGCGCAGGCCCAGCCCTATCCGAACCGGTCCATCAAGCTGGTGGTCGGTTTCGCGCCGGGCGGCGGCTCGGACGCGGTTGCGCGCCTGCTTGCCACTGGGTTGGGCGAAAAGCTCGGGCAATCCATCGTGGTCGAGAATCGTCCGGGCGCCAACACCATCATCGCGACCCAGCATGTGAAGGGCCAGCCGGCCGACGGCTATACGCTGCTGTATACCTCGGCATCGTTCGTGATCAACCCGTCCCTGCAAGAGGTCAACTACGACTTCGACAAGGACTTCGCCTCTGTCGCGCTGGTCGACTCGATTCCTTTGCTGCTGGTCACCAACAACAAGGTGCCGGCCAAGTCGGTGAAAGAACTGGTCGCCTACGCCAAGCGGCAGCCCGAAAAGCTGAGCTATGCCAGTTTCGGCGTCGGCAGCGCGGCGCACCTGGCCTCGGAACAACTGCTGGCGCTGACGGGCATGGATATGGTGCATGTGCCCTACAAGGGAAGCGCGCCTGGCCTGGTCGATGTGATGGGTGGCCAGGTGACGATGATGATGCCCGGCATCGGTTCGGCGGTGAACCTGGTCAAGGACGGCAAGCTGACGGCGCTGGCCGTTTCCAGCAGCAAGCGTGCGTCGGTCATGCCGGACGTGCCGACGATTGCCGAATCGGGCGTGCCCGGTTTCGAGCTCGTGACGTGGGAAACGGTGCAGGCGCCGGCCGGCACGCCGCCCGCCATCGTCGCGCAACTGAATACGGCCATCCGCGAGGTGTTGGCCACGCCATCGATGGTCGAGCGGATGATCCAGCTGGGCGTCGAGCCGGAATCGACCAAGTCGCCCGACGATGTGGCGAAGTTCATTCGCAGCGAGGCCGACAAGTTCCAAGGCATCATCCGGGACCGCCGGATCGAGGCGCAGTGATGAAGGAGACGAAGGGCGTGGACGTCACGATTGTGGGTGCAGGGATCGTCGGGGTTGCTTCGGCGCTCTGGCTGCAGCGCGCGGGCTTTGCGGTGACCCTGGTCGACGCGGGTGCCGTCGGCGAGGGGGCGAGCTTCGGCAATGCCGGGAACATCAGCCCGGGCGCGGTGGTGCCCTATACGATTCCCGGCGTACTGAAAGAGGTGCCGGGATGGCTGTTGGATGCGGAGGGGCCGCTGGTGGTCCGGCCGGGCTACTTCCTGAAGGTCGCGCCCTGGTTGATGACCTTGGCGCGCTACAGCAGCACCGATCTGGCCCTGAAAACTTCCCGCGCCATGCGCGAACTGCATCGCGGCACGTTCGACGCCTATGACGCGCTGACGCGGGGCACGCCCGCCGAGGCGCTCATCGAGCGCTGCGGCCAGCTCTACGTCTCTGAACGACCGAACGGGGCACAGGGGTCCATGCTGTCGCAGTTCATGCGCGAGGCGGCCGGTGTCCAGACCGTATTGCTGAGCGAGGGCGACATCCGCGATGTCGAGCCGGCGCTGGCGCCGATCTTCAAGAGCGGCATGCTGCTGCCGGGCAATGGTCGCACGCGCAATCCGCACCAACTGGTGCAGCGTCTGGCAGAAGAGGCGCAACGGCACGGCGCTGCTATCGTGCGTGGCAAGGTGACGGGCTTCCAGCGGGATGGCGAACAGGTCAAGGCCATCGTCATCGACGGTGTTCCCAAGCCAGTCGAGCGCGTGCTGATTGCTGCGGGCGCGGCCTCGGGAAAGCTGAGCGCCATGCTCGGCAGCCCGCTGCCGATCGAGCACGAACGCGGCTATCACATCACGATCGCCGATCCCGGCACCATGCCCCGGATTCCCGTCACGCACGTCGACGCCAAGTTTGCCTCTGCACCGATGAATGTGGGCCTGCGCTTGGCGGGCACGGTCGAGTACGCGGGCCCCGACGCCAAGCCCAACTGGAAACGCACGGCGGTGCTCGAAAGGCAAGCCCGGCGCATGTTCCCGGGGGTAAACCTGAGTCAGGTCAGCCGCTGGGCCGGCAATCGCCCCACGCTGCCCGACGGCCTGCCCGTTCTGGGCCGCGCGCCGAAGTGCGGCAATGTCTATTTCGCCTTCGGCAATTCGCACTTCGGCATGAGCGCGGGGCCGGTAATGGGGCGCGTCATCGCGGAAGTTATCGCCGGCAAGCAGACGCACATCGATATTGCCGCTTTCGCGCCCGAGCGGTTCGCGTGATCGAGAAGGGGAAGTTCCTGTTACGGCGAAGGCGCTTGACCGGCACCGGCGGTAATTCCCGGCTCATGCTCGTCTAGAAACGAATCACAAGCCCCGCCATGGGGCCCTGTTGCACCACGTCGAATTCGAACCCGTCTTTTTTATAGTCCACGCCGGTGGCACGGTAGCCGATGGTCGCCGAAAAGTGTTTGCTGAGGTGATAGCCGACTCCGATCGCCACGTCCCAATCGGCATCTGCCTGTCCGGTGCCGACCAGCCCCCAACCCATGGCATAGAACTTCGAGTTGAACGCGTAATTCGCCCGGACGCCAACCAGCCCGTCTACCCAGGTGGCGCCGTCGCTGCGCTTCGTCCCGTCGAGCAGGGCGCCTTTGAAAGTGATGTCGGTATCGACCGACCAGACGCGCAATCCTGCCACGACGTCCAACCGCGTGGAGGCGTTCTCGAGCACGTTGTACCCCGCGCCCAGCAGCCCGGCGAAAGTCGACGCCTGCATATCCACCTTGCTGGCCAGAATGCCGCGCGGCGTCGCGTTGTTCGAACCGATCTTGGTATACATGAGATCGCCAAACACGCTGTAGCGGCCTTTGCGCGCTTCGCCGATGAGCATGGCGGCAACATCCAGATTGCCGAAAATATCGCTGAAACCCGCATCGATATCGATGGCGGGCAAGTTGAATTGCGCGGTCTTGCCGGAAAGACCCGCGCCCCAGAAATACGGCGCGACAGTGAATTTCCACTCATCCTGGGCGACGCTCCTCGTCGTGGGCGTGACGGGGGCCACGGGGGCGCTGGAGGCGTGCCCCGCCCATAGGCAACCACAGATCAGGCCGACAATCTTCTTCTTCATCTGGCTTCCCGGTATACGGATTCTTCATGAAAGGCCCACTTGGGGCGTTGTGCGTGCAGGGGCTCGTTGCGCGCCGTGCTAATCGATTTCTGCCGGTACGGCGCCGCTAGCCGGGGCAGGCGGGGCGCCCGGCGCCAACCGCCTGGGCGGCCAAGGCAATCGCATCGCCCAAGGCGGCCAGGTTGTGTTGGTGCGCCTGGACCACGGACGCGATGTCCTGGCCGGCGGGCGCTTCGAAATAAGAACGACATACCGGCGCGGCACGTTGCCGATTTTCGGATCGCGCGCCGCCTGTCGGGCCGCCCGTTGGCTGCACGCGCCACACCGAATCAAGAATTGCCTGCCCGCCCAGGGCCGAATCGAAGCGCTGTATTTCGACCTGCACCAGCAAGCCCAGGCTTTGCCTGGCCGGACGCAAGCCTTGAACGACCGGGATACCCAGCCGGGATCCCAGCCTTGCCGCCAGGGCGGAACGGATCTCGTCGGCCAGCGGCCCGACCCAGCGCTCGCCATTCAACGGCACGACGGCTCCTTGGCCCGTCCGGATCACCACCTGCGGCACATCCGCCGATGCGGGCACGGTAACCGGCATCAGATCAATGACTTCCACGTTCGTTCGGGTGGCGCCCGACGTGGCCGGCGCGCGAGCGGCGGGCACCAGCGTGTAATAGTTGGGGGCCTTCGATGTCGCGCAGGCGGCAAGCAGCCCCAGGCATGCCAACGGTAGAAGGCGGCGAAATGTCATGGGCGTTCTCCTGGTAGCGCATCCGGCGCGCGGCCACGTATCAGCGATTGCGGATTGGCCTGCAGGTAGTCGGCGAGTGTGCGCAGCGATCGCGCGGCACGCGCGAGCTCCTGCAGGGCGCGTTCTGTTCCGCCGGGAAGCTGCGAATCCTGTCCCAGCAAGTTGTCGACCGCGGTCAGCGACTGCCTGACTTGGCGCAGGGTCAGGCGCAATTCGGGAGCCACCTCTTTATCCAGGCGCCCGAGCAGCCGGGAGGTGGTATTGAGCAGGGTGTGCAGTTCGCCGCCAATTTGCTCGAAAGGTATTTTGTCTATCTTGTCGACGATATTGGTCAACTGCTGCTGCAGCTGGTCCAGGTTGTTCGCGATGGTGGGTACCCTGACCGGATCGCCTTCTACCTTGAAGTCCTTCAAAGGTGGGGCGTTGGGGAAAATCTCCAATGCAATGTACAACTGGCCGGTCAGCAGGTTTCCAGTGCGCAACTGCGCACGCAGGCCCCGGTCGACCATCGGCTTGACCACGGCCAGCCCGGGGTTGCTTCGATCCTGAAGGCCCCGGATCTTTTCGTAGGCGGGGCCCAGGCGCGACGGGTAGACGTTGGCATCGACGATCGTATGGAATGAGCGCGTCGTGGAGTCGAAGTCGATGGTAATGGCGGTTACCTCGCCGAGGGTCAGGCCGCGGAAATCGATGGGCGCACCCACCGACAGGCCTCGCACGGATTGATCGAAGCGCAGGCGTACCCGGAACCGCTCTCCGTCTTGCTCGGCATTTGCCTGCTGTTCGCCGGGATAGAGTTCGAATACCTGGTCCGTGGCCGCCGCCTGGGCGTCGCCTGCCGACGGGGATGTGAAGGCGATGCCTCCTGTCGCCACGGAAACCAGCGACTGGGTACGCAGCGTCATGCCGCTGGCGCTCAGGGAAAGATCCACGCCGCTGGCGTTCCAGAAGCGCGTATCGTGGGTCACGAATCGATCGTTGGGCGCATCGATGAACACTTGCAACCTGACGAAGCGTCCGCTCTCGTCCAGCGTGTATCCGATGACCCGGCCCACGGGAATGCGCCGATAGTAGACCGGCGAGCCGATATCCAGCGACCCCAGGTCGTTCGCCTTGAGGGTGTAGCGCGTGCCGGGCCGGTCGTGCGTCACTTCCGGGGGCGTTTCCAGGCCTTGGAACTGAAATTGCGGGCGGCCATCGGCTTTGGCAGTGTCGACCTCGATGTAGGCCCCGGAAAGCAGCGTGCCCAGGCCCGAGACTCCGCTGAGTCCCAGCCGTGGGCGCACCACCCAGAATCGCGAACCTTCGCGGGCCAGGTCTTCGCTGTCCTTGGCGAAATCGGCCTTGACCAGTACGTGCGAACGATCGTCGTTGAAGCGTATGCTCTTGACCGTTCCGACCACGACATCCTTGTAGCGCACCTGTGTCTTGCCGACTTCCAGCCCCTCGGCGGTCTGGAAGCTGATGGTGACCTCGGGCCCCTGGAGCATCCAGGCCCGCATCACGAGCGACAGGCCCGCCAGCGCGGCAACCACGGGAACAATCCAGATCCAGGCAATGCGCCGGGTCTTGCGGGTGACAGTCGGGGCGGCCCCGGGCGGTGAAGGCGGCGCTGTGGTCATACGTGTTCCTTCCGAAAAGAAGTCGAGGCCGCCGGCGGGGCTTCAGGGCATGCAATGCCCGCATCGGGCGTGTTCGATGGCTCGGCATGGTCCCAGCCACTACGAGGATCGAAGCTCATGGCCGCCAGCATCGTCAGGATCACCACCATGCCGAAGGCTCCCGCTCCCATGCCGGCGCTGATTTCGCTCAGGCCGGGAAAATGCGCCAGCGCCGTCAGCAGTATCACGACGAAGACATCCAGCATGGACCACTGCCCGATGAACTCGACGATTTCGTATAGCCGGGTGCGCTGCCACAAGTAAGCGGGGTCGCGCCGTTGCACGTACCACGCCAGCATGGCCAACAAGACCAGCTTGGTGATCGGCACGACGACACTGGCAATGAATACGATGGTCGCGATGTCCCAGGAGCCCAGGCGCCATAGCTCGACCACGCCGCCCAGGATCGTATGCGCGCTATCGCCGAAGACCGACTGGATGTGCATCACGGGGTAGACATTGGCGGGCACATACAGGATGGCGGCGGCGATGAGCAAGGCCCAGGTGCGCTTGAGATGGTCGGGCTTGCGGTGATGCATGGCGGCGCCGCAGCGCGCGCAGGCGGGCGCATGGCCATGGGACGAGACAGCCTGTACCTGGCCGCAGGCGTGGCATCCCGCCAGGGCCTGTCCGGCGGGTTGATGCAGGGGCAGCGATGGCACGATGCCGCGGGCTTCGGCTTCATGCCACAACGTTGCGCCGTCCAGCCGATTCAAGAGCGTCTGCAAGATGCACAAGACGCCGAATGCCCAAAGGCCCGGTTCCGGGGCGACGCTGGCCATGCCGGCCAGCTTGACCACCGCCACCAACACGCCAAGCAGGAATACCGGCACCATGGACCAGGGAATCACGGCGCGCACCAGGCGGCTCAGGTACCCGAAGGCGGGAGGGCGCCGGCCCACGGCCAGGAAGGCCAGCATCCACGACAGCAGCAACAGCTGGACGAGCGGGATCAGGAAGCCCGCCAGGCCGGTCATGATGGCCACGCCCCAGTACTGGTGCCGCCATGTCATGGCCAGGGCGTCGACCAGCGTGGCCGCGCGGCTCATGCCCTGCACCTTCATGGAGACCACCGGGTGGAGATTGGCAATCGCAAATACGATAAGCGCCGTGAGGGTCAGCGCCAGCCACCCCGAAAGCGTCAGGCGGCTGTGCTTCCAAAGCACCGTCCCGCAACGCGAACAGAGCGCGGTTTCGCCGGACTGCAAGGCATGGCGCTGGTGAACAATCCCGCAATGTTCGCAAGCGATGAGGGCAGAAGAAGCTCGCGCGGCCGGTTTCAGCATGGTTCAGGCGGCGCCGGATGTCGATCCGAAAGATCTCAATTGGGATTGGCGAAATTGCAGCGGCGAAACACCGGCCATCTTGCGGAATGCCCGGGTGAAATGCGCGGCGTCCGTATATCCCAAAGACAATGCGATATCGACGATCTTGATCTCGGGGTGCCGCAGCAAGGACGCGGCTTTTTCGAACCGGACAGCGTTCAATATTCCCCTGTAGCTGACTCCCGATTCGGCGAGTATCCGTTGCAGATTTCGCGTGCTTGTGTTTGCCATCTCGGCAATATCCATCAATGTCGGGACTTTTCCACCCAGGTAAGATGGCAACATCAATTTCAGCGTGTCCACCAGTTTCCCGGAAACACCGGTATTTTCGGGTTCGGGCGAACCGTGGTGCGTCGACCTGGAAATCGGCGGCAGGCTCAGGTAATCGATCGGAATATCGATCCACGAGTATTGCTGGCTGCCCAGGAAGCAAGTCCGGGACCAGTGCTCTTGCACCTCGGCACCTGGCGTGTATTCGGCTTCAAATGCCATCGTTTCCGGAACCCAATCCGGACCGGCGAATTCGCGCACGACATGAATCGGCAGCACGTTCTGCAGCCATTGGGAATGCTCAAGATGCCGCATGCCCTTGACGCCATTGAGCTGGCTGTGAAGCCTGACCGAGCTTTCGTGGAACGCCAGGAACATGGTCAGGTTGGTATCTTCAAGATGGGCGTTGGCGCACAGCGCCTTCAGCGCAACGAATAGCGTGGGCGAATTGACGACCAGCGTACGCAGGCTGTCGCTTAAATAATAGAAATTGGCCCCGCGCGCCACCAGGTAGCCAAAATCGGGAATTCCCTGCGCGCGCTTGGCGGCTTCCGCAAACTGAAGTGCATTTCTGATGGGGACATAGCTGTTCAAGCGTCCTTCCATGTCGGCGGGAAGATTGTGCTTTTCCAGCAGGGATTCAACGGGAACGCCCAGCGTGTCCAGTACGTACGTGAACGGAAGCACAAACTGGCAGCGCGTTAATGGGATTTTCGCCATAGAAAACCGACCATGATTCCAACGTCGTCCGTCATTTCCCTGCCGCGCCGTCGGGGTTAAATGCCTGATAAATACCCGGGCTGCCGCAAGAGTATCCAGCCCCGCCGTTTGTTCCGGCGTCGGGTGTCAACGCCGCAACAGCCGGATTCCCTGTCACCTGAATACAGGGGCAGGGTCTGGATCGGGCTTGCGCGGCGCTTGGGCGCGGACTAGGCAGGGCAGGACAGACGCCAACGGCGTCCCAGGCCTCGGCATAAACCTTTGCTTTTCATTGTTTTTTGGCTGGTCATGTAGGTCTCCCCGCGTTGGCCTGGCTTAGTTCGCCTTGAATGAGCGAATACTAAATTTTGGTCTTGGGATTTTCTTGCCATATTGCGCCAATATTTTTGCCGTGGCAACAATAATATCGGCGCCGCTAATTGCGAGGCCCTGCACCGCAGCGTAGACTTTATCGCGCTGCGGCCCGGACCGGGGAGGCCGGCAGCGCCGAGTTTTCGGCCTTATCTTCCCGCAAAGGAATAAGCAATGAAAATCAATAATCCACTGCGTACGATTTTTTTGGGGATATCGACCGCGTTCCTGGTTTCTGGCTGCTCCACATCGTCGGCGCCCAAGCAGTCGGGTTTTCTGCAGGATTATGGCCGCCTGCAGCAGGAAGCGACTCCTGACGGCGGCACGCGCCAGGTATATGTGAATCCCGTGTTCACGCCCGCGAACTACAAGGCCGTGTGGCTCGATTCGATCGCGTATTACCCGGAACCCAAGCCCACCGAAGACGTGTCGATGGAGACCCTGACGCAAATCCGTAATGCCATGGACCAGTCGCTGCGGCACAAGATCGGCCAGCAGGTCCGGCTGGTGGATCGGGCCGGCCCGGGCGTGGCCCACATCCGCATCGCCATCACCGCGGTCGGGGCGGAAAGGCAGGCCCTGAAGGCGTACCAATATATCCCTGTGGCGTTGGTCTTGACCGGCGCCAAGGCCGCCCTGGAAGGAGGCATGCCGCGCGATGCCTCGATTGCGATCGAAACCCACGTCACCGACAGCATGTCGGGACAGCTGCTGTATGCCGCCGTGCGTGGCGGCACCGGAGAACGGGTCAAAGACGCGACCCAGGGCCAGGGCGGCGTTCAACTCTCGAACCTGCAGCCGCTTATCGACCAATGGAGCACGGGCGCTGCCAGCCAGGTCCGGAAATACGTCAAAGGAAAGTAGGCCCGCCATGCGCGGCTGACGCTTCGTGGACGGCCCCGGGCGATAACTACATTCGCTCGTGACGTCCCGCGGCCCGGCCGCGGCTGCAGCCGGAGTTTGCCGAACACGGCAGGGCTGCGCTCGCCTGTCGATACCCGATACCGCCTGATACGGCGGGTGATCTATATGGCTCGTGCCTGCAAAGCAGCAGCGAGCTTCATCAGGATTTCCTGTTGGAGGGACAAAAAATGAATATTACGCGTCGCAATGTGAACACCGCTGGCCTGGCCTTGCTGGCTGGCGCCGCCCTGGGCGCCACAGGCAATCCGGCAATCGCCGCGGAAGGACTGGTGACGGATTTGCCGGAAGGCCTGGAAGAATTCGCGCTTGCCGTAGAGGCTTATATTTACGCGTACCCGCTCGTGACCATGGAAATCACCCGGCGGGTGATCACGAATGCGGTCGAGGCCAAGGGCAGTCGTGGCCCGATGGGGCATGTTATCAAGCTGCGGCAGTATCCGGATGCCAAATTCCGGGACGTGACCGCACCAAATGCCGATACCCTTTACACGACGGCATTCTTCGACGTGGGCGATGAGCCGTGGGTGGTCAGCCTGCCGGACATGAAAGACCGCTATGCGCTGTTTCCGATGCTGGACGGCTGGACCACGGTGTTTGACGTTCCGGGAAAGCGCACCACGGGTACGGGCGCGCAGACTTTCGTCGTGACCGGCCCGGGCTGGAAAGGCTCGCTTCCCGCGGGGATGACCCAATATCAATCGCCGACGAGCATCGTCTGGCTGTTGGGCCGCATCTACTGTACCGGTACCCCCGAAGACTACGCCGAAGTCCATAAGCTGCAGGATCAAGTGAAACTGGCCCCGCTCAGCAAATGGGGAACGGACTGGGTCGCGCCTCCGGGCAAGGTGGAGGCGTCGATAGACATGAAGACCGCCGTCCGAGAGCAAGTCAACCGGATGGATGCCATAACGTACTTCACGCTGTTCGCCGAACTGCTGAAAAGGAATCCGCCGACGCAAGCGGATGCGCCCATGGTCGCCAAGCTTGCCACGCTGGGCATCGTGCCGGGGCAGGACTTCGACAAGAGCAAGTTTCATCCGTCATTGGCAAAGCGCGTACCGGAACTGGGTTTCGGGCGCATCATGCTGCATTTCAAGGCCAGCGACGGCGATATCAAGGATATCGACGGTTGGGGTTTCACCACCAAGACGGGCATTTACGGCACCAACTATGTCCAGCGTGCCTTGATCACCGCGATCGGCCTGGGCGCGAATCGGCCGCAGGATGCGATTTACCCCACTTCGTTGAAACCGGGTAGCGGGCTCGCCAACCGGGCCTATATGGGGTCCGAAAAGTATGTGCTGACCTTCAAGAAGGGGCTCTTGCCGCCGGTATCGGCTTTCTGGTCGCTGACTATGTACGATGCCGATTACTTCTTTGTCGACAACCCGCTCAATCGCTACTCGATCAGCGCGCGCCAGCCGCTGAAAGCCAAGCCCGACGGGTCGATCGACTTGTTGATCCAGCATGAGTCCCCCGGGCCCGAACTGGAATCGAACTGGCTGCCAGCGCCGAAAGGGAAATTCATACTCATGATGCGCCTGTATTGGCCCAACGAAAGCAAGCCCTCCCTGCTGGATGGTTCCTGGACCATCCCGCCGGTCAGGAAGGTCAGCTGAAGCACTGCCTGGCGGCGCCTCGTATATTGATTCGATCGTTAAATTTATTTAAAAATAAATACTCTAAGATACATATAAACCGCGTGTTGGATTTTACGAGGCGCTTCGTTCACAATTCGCCGTGACTGGCGGAAGCCCGGCCTGGAAACCGGACATTCGTTGAAGAACTACGACTGGCCGGGCTGGGTATGCCAAACCCTATCGCGAGGGGAACGCCATGAACGTCATCAGCCTATCGACGGATGCCATGCCGACGGCGGTGCGGGCGGAATCGTGGCGGGACTTCATTTCCCGGATGATCCACAGCGTGTCCGTGGAAAGACTGTCGGAAACGGATTTCGCGGCCCGGATCCGCGCCCGGCAGCATGGAGGAATTCGTTGCGCGTCGTTCTGGTCCCGGCCGCACGATGTGTATGGCAAGAAAGAATCGTTGGGCACCGCGGGCGCGTCCGGTTATCTGGTCAGCTGGCAGATCGAGGGCACCGCGGAAATCATCCAGGACGATCGCCGGATCCTGGCCCGGCCCGGCGACCTGACCATTATCGATGGCCGCCGGCCCATGAGGGTTCGCTTTCCGCACGACGTACGGCGGATCGTGGCCAACTTGCCCGCCGCCACGGTCGAAAGAGCGCTGCCCGTCTTGCAGCGCACCCACAGTTTGCCGCTGGCACCGGCCAGGCCGTTCGCCTCGATGCTGCAGGCCTACCTGACCGAGTTGTCGACCGGCGAGCACGTGCTGGACGCGGACGACGCCGAACTGCTTACCGATAACATCTGCAACCTGTTGAAGATTGCCGCGCGGGGCCTGGCCGTACACATGACGCCGCGCGACCTGCAGCACGATGCCATTACCCGGTTCATTCGCCGCAACGCAAGCCGGTCCGATCTGTCGCTGGACGACGTGGCGGCCCAGCTGAAGATGTCGAGCCGGTCGATTCAGAAAATACTGCACGAATACCAGAGCAGCTTTTCCGGCATCTTGCTGGCCGAGCGCCTGGAAGCCGTGCGGGCCCAGTTGATATCGTCGCGCCAGAAGGTTTCCCGCATCGCCTATTCCTGCGGCTTCAACGATATTTCCAACTTCAACCACGCCTTCAGGAAGCAATTCGGAACCACGCCGTCCGAATTCCGAAGGTCGGGCGTTGCCGCCGGCGCCCCGGACGGGTGGCCCGTTTCGTAAGGGCAAATTCAGCCGGGCGGCGCGCTATACCAAGCCATGTGCGCGTGGCACCAAGACCCTGGCGCCGGGTTGCCCGCACAATTGTCCTCGAATACTCCTGCGGGTTGACGACCGTCTTCCCGCCAGGCGCCTGACCCCGCATTCGCCGGGTGTTTGTCCATTCTTGACCCTTCGCCATTATTCCGCCTGGCTGGTCGCCCGGCGGCGGACCGCTTGCCGGCCCGTTTTCTGTTCTGTTGCAACCTGGATATCGCAGCATGGCCAATCGCCCGTTCCTGTTTTCGCCGACCGCTCTTGCCGCGGCTATTGCCGGCGCCCTGCTCGGCAACGCCGCGCCCGCCCAGACCAACATTACCTGCGGCGGCAGTAGCAGCGGGCTGTCCTGCTCGGCATCGGGCACCCAGACCGGAACCGTCACGATCCGGTCCGACGATCTTCAGCCCGTGCCGCCCATGCAGGCGATATCCAGCGCCGACATCACCGTGACGGTCGACTCGTCGACCAAGGCCGCGCTCGAAGTCCTGTCGGTCGGCGCCAACGGGAACTCGGGCGGCACGCTGACCGGCGTCGATACCCAGGGTCTGACCGTGACCAACACGGGCAGCCTGACCTTGCAGGCGACGCAGGGCAGTTCGATCGTGACCAACGGCACCTTCTATGGGCTGTTTTCCCAGATGCTGGGGGGCAATGCGGCCAGCTCCAGCGATGGCGAATACGGCGGCAACGGCGGGGTGGCCGGCCAGTCGCTCAGCGAGATTCTGTCGGTGACGAACCACGGCGACATCAGCATGAACCTGTCCGGTGTCACGGTGGCCGGCGGGGCGGCCCTGGCGGCTTTCAGCCAGGGCGGGGCCGGCGGCGGCACGACGAAAGACCACAACCCGGGCGGCGCGGGCGGCCAATCGGCGGGGGCGTCAATCGTCAATACCGGCAAGATCGATGTCACCCTGGCGGGCAAGGGGCGCTATGCGGGTATCCTGGCCTACAGCGGGGGCGGCAACGGCGCCGACCAGTACGACGGCGGCGCCAATACCGGTGGCGGATCCGGCAATGTATCGGTCACGAATTCCGGCAGCGTCGCGCTGAACTGGACGTGGGCCGACGGCAGTTCGGGCAGCTCGTCCGCGCTGTATGGCATTCTGGCCCAATCGCAATCCGGCGACGGCGGCGATTCGCTCGACGACGGCCTGGGCAACGGCGGGTCGGCCGGGATCGGCGACGCGCGCGACCTGAGCGCCAGGGTGACGCTGCAGGCCGGCGGTAATGTCACCGTCACCCAGGCAGGCACGCCGCCGGCCGCGGGCGCGGGGGTGGCGGCCATCATCGTGGGCGGCAAAGGCGGGGATGGCCTGGCCGACGAGGACAAGGTCATCGGGGGCAACGGCGGTAATGCGGGCACCATCGGCGCCTCGCCGGCGGCCGTGCAAATCACCGATACCGCTGCCCGCGTGTCGCCCCCCGGCG
>Ga0182736_1000874_pt1 | contig 36714 bp, 38 predicted proteins | sample eDN5th30CKraftBY_FD_128882 | JGI IMG/M metagenome (GOLD analysis project Ga0182736, IMG submission 128882) | Enriched backyard soil microbial communities from Emeryville, California, USA - eDNA 5th pass 30_C Kraft BY (version 2) (version 2) | ecosystem: Environmental > Terrestrial > Soil >... | reverse complement strand
TTCCGCCGACTGGCAGCATGACGGCACGGATTGCAGGTGCTGTGGTGGGCGCCTGTCTGACTGCGGGGGACGCGTGTGGTGACGTCGCCTTCCCGCTGCGGTCTGTCCTGCGGGGAGGGCAGGGCAGACCGACATCTTCAGTTTCCGACACCTCGCTTTCCGCATTCCGTTTTGCCGGCGTCCGCGCCGCGTATCGCCCTGCCGCCTCGGCTCCGGGGTTTGCTGCGGCATTCGCGCTCCGGGCCCTCCTGCTGCGACATTGCGGCATCAGCCAGAGAACCTTGCCGCAGGATGCAAGGGCAGCGCATTGCCTGCCGTCCAGTGCTCTGCCATGGCCTGTGCCGCCGCGTCCCCGCAGGCCTGCCGGCCATGCGGGAGCGCGTCCGACAACCTCCCGGATGTCGGACGCCTCCCGGCCTGCTTGTGTGGAACCCGCAAGCCGGGAAGCAGAGCCGGTGGCTGCGCCTCCACCACGATGCCTTTTCCGGAGGCGGTAGCATGGCCAGCTACCATCTCTCGGTAAAGACCATCAAACGCAGCGCCGGGAGATCGGCCACCGCCGCTGCGGCCTATCGCAGCGGCGGCATCATTGCCTGCGAGCGCGAGGGCCGGCTGCATGACTACAGCCGCAAAATCGGCGTCGAGGCCTGCTTCATCCTGGCGCCCGAAGGCGCGCCGGACTGGGTGCAGGACCGGGCCGCCTTGTGGAATGCCGCTGAGGCGCGCGAGACGCGGAAGAACTCGGTCACCGCCCGGGAATGGGAGCTGGCGCTGCCGGCCGAGCTCGGCGCGGAGGATCGCGCGGCGCTGGGGCGCGAGTTCGGTCAGGCGCTGGTGGCGCGCTTCGGCATTGCCGTCGACGTGGCGCTGCATGCCCCGCATCGCGAGGGCGACCAGCGCAATCACCACGCCCATGTGCTGACCACGACGCGGGTGATCGGCACCGATGGTTTTGGCGACAAGACCCGGGTGCTTGATGCGGCGAAGACCGGCGGCGCCGAGATCGAGGCGATGCGCGGGCTCTGGGCAGAAATGCAGAACCGGGCGCTGGAGCGGGCCGGAGAGGCGACGCGGGTCGATCACCGCTCACTTGAGGTGCAGCGCGCGGCCGCCGAGGCGCGCGGCGATGCGCTGGCGGCGGAAGAACTCGACCGGGCGCCGGAGGTCAAGCTCGGGCCGGCGGTGAATGCCATGGAACGGCGGGCGCAGCGGGAGGCGGCGCGGGAGGGGCGGAGCTATGAGCCCGTGACCGAAAGGGGCAGGGCGGTGCTGGCCCTGCGCCAGGCCCGCGCGGCATGGCAGCAGATGCGCGAGCGGGTCGAACAGGCCCGGGCGGTGTACGAGCAGGCCCGGGACAGCGGCCAAGGCCTGATCTCGGCCGGGCTCGCCGCGCTCAGGGCGGCCGCGACAAGTGAGCGCGGGACGGAGCCGGCGCAGGGGCAAGAGACTGGGCGGGATCCGGTCTCGGACCTGCGGGCAAGGCTGGCCGGCATCCTGAAGCGCGATCGGAGCGGGCAGGATCCGGAGCGCAGCACCGGAACGGATGCGGAGATCACCGGGAGGCTCTCTGGCATTCTCAGGCGGGGGACAGCGGCGGGCGATGGGCAGATGCCACAGCCTGCGCAGGAGGCTCCGCGGCCGCGGAACCCGCAGCTGCGGCGCGCGCTGGCCCAGATCGCCGATAGGGTCGCGCGCGGCGAGCGGATCGGGTTCGGCCGCGAGGAGGAGGCCCGCGCCTTCTTCCGCGACCTGAAGCAGGGCTATGGCGCTGGCATCCTCGCCCAGGCCGCCACCGGGGATGACCGGGCTCTGGCCGCGGACTTTCCCGAGGCGGGAACGCGGCGGCAGCTGGCACGAGGTATTGCAGAGCTGGGAAGGAGCTATGACGAGATTGCCAGGGACGGACAGGAGATCGGGCGATCGATCGGAGACCGGATGAGCCGCGGGCAGGACGATGGATGGGAGCTGTAGGAAGGAGGGGGGTAGAAGTCTGTTGGGTCGTCAGGATTGCTGTTACGAAGCTGCAGCGGCGACTTTACCTGCAGATTTGATCAATAAGATACGACGCCGGCGATCCGGGACCACCCAAACGCTGGGTCCTGACGGCTCCCGTATTGTCCCGTGCGCTGGCCCCTACATTGGCGGACCTGACTGCGCTGCACAGGGCCGAAGTGCTGCTGAGACGCGAAGGCGACCCCCCGACTGCGGATTGCCTGTCCGCGCTGGCGGACCGGCTGCAAGAGGAACGTGAGCGGCAGCACCGGCTTGAGCAGGAAAAGATGAATGAGCGTAATATAGGTCTGGATTTAGGGCTGTGAAAATTTGCAGCGTTAAGGAACGTCTAAAAAGCCGACTATTTTTAGCTTGATTTGGTAGATTTCGGTGACGTTTGCGAGGAGCTTTGCCGATGCCAAAACAAACCTGCCTTTCCCCGCCTGAGCAATGCGATAAAGAAGATCACGCGACGCGAGCCATTTCTGGCGAAGATGGACGCTGTGGTGTCTTGGGATCGGCTCTCGGCGCTGATCAAGCCGCATTACCAAAGTCCGGACCGGGGCTGGAGAGCGCCCGCTGCCGATAATGCGGTGGTTCGCCGGGATCGAACTGGACGATGACCGCATTCCTGACGAACCATCATTTCAATTTCTGTTATCTGCTGGAGCGGTATGGCCTGGTCGAGACGATCTTCGCCGATGTGAATGCGCACTTGGTCGATAAGGGATCACCCTCCAGACCACGGTCCGGCGTCCAACAATGCTATCAAGCCGCCATCTCGGCTTAGGCGAACGCGTTGAACAGACGCTCCAGAGTCCCGTCAAAAGGGTGGCCGTTGAATGTTACTCAAATTTAGTGTAAATAAATAGACCGTTACTATCGACGTTCATCGAAAGGGATTGCTATGGCTGCTGCACCCAAACCGTTGCCAATGGATGAGTTCTTGCATGAATTGTCGATAATCCGACACACAGCCATAGATGATCTAAAGGAGGGGAAATATGGCATACCTCGGTTTTTAGGAAATCCAAATGCCACCGAAGCTCAGAAACGACCTGAAATTATATTTTTGATGCAGTTGGGCGTATATCCTGAATTTCGAGAAACTCACTTTCTGTCGAGGCAAATTCAGAAAATTCCAGACGTTGATCTTGTATATCGGATTGGCGAGCAGATATTCGATGAGGCAAAACATACTAAAGTATTGGTAGATAAACTTACAGAGTGGGGTGCTGATCCATTACCGTTTTGGAAAGAGCCTATTTATCAGTGGTCGGCTTCATTTGATTTTATGGATAAGCAGACTCATCCCGCAGAGTATTTCGTCGGATCAAACTTTATAGGAGAAGGATTATTTCTTGCAAGTTTGATGGCACCGATGGCCAAGCATGATCCAGAAACCTTCAATGTTTACGTTGAACACATTATGCCTGACGAACCGCGGCACATAAAGATAGGACAAGACATTGTTGCACGCTATTGTGACACATACGATCTGCAGCAAAGGGTCATGTATGTAGCCAAGACTGTGGCAAAACAATACTGTCTAGGATACGCTGCCGCTATGCGATACGCATCTGCCGCTCAAGGTGGCCAAGATCCAGCGGAAATGCGAGACAAAGAGCCTCTCAGTTAAAGTGGTACTATAGCAGTACATGGGAAATTTTGATCTGCCTCGGCTGCACCCCAAATCTCTGGAATACAAATGGATGGGCACCCACTAAATACGCTTTTTTTCGTTCTTCGAAAAACACTGCATCGTACCAGTTGATGGAAAAAGTGACTGTCAAATTATTTAATCTTATATCTGCCCATTCATATTTTATTTCACGATCATCACGGCGCCTTAGAACCTCTTCAAACTGAATAAGAGCGGATTTTAGCTCTGGCAAAAAGCTGGCTTTTGGTATCAAGAACTTACATTTAGATATAGCGACCGGTTTGGTCTGTGTTCTTCTATAGAAGTCTGCTGCTGGCAAATTCCAATCAGCTTCGCTTGACATCAAAGCACCTATTCTAGCTTGGGTTCGGTCATCATATCAGTCTCCATAAGCTGCCCATTGGCGACCATCAGGCGCTCAAAGAAGTTAAGCCAAACATGATCAATGAATCCGCGAGCAAAAATTGCTCCAGTCGTCGCCGCAAACTCTCCGTCGGTAATTAAGTTTGTGGTTTGAGAGTCAATTGCATCGAATTGCATACTGACCTTTGCCTTCTTCTTATCTTGGATCTTCACATCTCCCTCATCAACAAATGGGTCGGTCACACCGATCTTTGAAATCTTGTATGGTGGTTCCAGAGTATATTTCATCACCATAACGCGGGGAGGTAGGGTGCTTTCCTGTACGTGCTCGAAGGCAAAGAACTCGTTTGGTTTTAGCACACCCTCCAGTCCACGTCGAATAGGTGACGTCGAGCCAACAATTATTGGAAACAGTCCTATATGAGCTACTGGGTCAGCGAATGCATCGAACATCTGCTGCTGCGGAACTGGAAAACTCCGCGAAATCCGTGTTCGCACCACAAGCGGATCTGCATGGGGAATTGCCTCATAGGTTAAGCCGCGAAGATTCACAATATTTTCGATCTGCTGCGTGCTTAGGGGTCTCATTGGCTCCTCCAAAAATCTCACCAATCGTGTCGTAAATATTACTCTTTTAGCACAATCCCAGCCACGGCGGAATAGTACGAACCTTTCTGCATAGAGATGATGCCAAAAACGGCCGTTTTTGTCCTGAGAGCGGCACTGTAATTTTCAGGAGACGCCTGCACCACTGCGACAGGCATTCCGCCCTGTGTGCAGCTGCCTTCTGACAGCTGAATGTCAGCACTCACCGACACGAAAATCGTGTATGCTCAGCATTCGTGTGCACGAGGCAGGGCTTGGGCATGGCAGGGGAGACCGCGCAGATCACCGAGCAAGGCGTCGCCACGCTGTCGAACGAAAGGTGGGAGGAGGCGCGGCGCAGAGCGGACGTCATCGGGCCATTGGCCCAGCATGATATGGTTGGTCATCAAGCTGCAGATGAGGCGGCCCGAGCTTTGGGTCTGTCGCGGCGGCAGATCTACGTTCTGATCCGCCGTGCGCGGCAGGGTGGTGGTCTCGTGACGGATCTGGCGCCCCGACAGTCCAGCGGGGGGAAAGGCAAAGCGCGCCTGCCGGAGCCGGTGGAACGGGTCATTCGTGACCTGCTGCAAAAGCACTTTCTTGGCAAGCAGAAGCCCAGTCTGGCGGCCGTTCATCGCAAGGTCGTAAAGGAGTGCACGGCGCAGGGGCTGCAGGCGCCGGTGCGCAACACCGTGGCTCTGCGGGTCTCGCGCCTCGATCCGGTCACGACAGCCCGGCGCCGGATGGGCAAGGATGCAGAACGCACTCTGACGGGCGCGGGCGGAGTGCCGCCGCCAATCACGGCTCCTCTGGAGCAGGTCCAGATCGACCACACGGTCGTGGACCTGATCGTCGTGGACGAGCGTGATCGTCAGCCGATCGGCCGTCCGTATCTGACCGTTGCCATCGACACCTTCACGCGATGCGTGATTGGCCTGGTCGTCACACTGGAGGCGCCATCCGCCTTGTCGGTGGGCCTCTGCCTGGCACATGCGGCCTGCGACAAGCGACCTTGGCTGGAAGACCTCGGCTTGGATATGGACTGGCCGATGGGCGGCAAGCCCCGACAGCTCTATCTTGACAATGCACCCGAGTTCCGGAGCGAGGCCCTGCGCCGGGGCTGCGAACAGCACGGCATCGGACTGGATTACCGCCCGCCGGGACAGCCGCACTATGGCGGCATCGTGGAGCGCGTCATCGGCACGGCCATGCGGATGGTTCACGATGAGCTGCCGGGAACCACCTTCTCCAATCCGGAGCAGCGCGGCGATACCGACCCGGAGAGAACGGCGGTCCTGACGCTGCGGGAGCTTGAGCGCTGGCTTGCCCTGGCCGTGGGCACGTACCATGGCACCGTGCACGGCAGCCTGTTGCAGCCACCAGCCGCCCGCTGGGCAGAGGCCGTGGCTCAGGGCGGGCCGCCAACGGTCGTCACGCATGCGGCCGCGTTCCTGATCGACTTTCTGCCGGTGATCCGGCGAACCTTGACCCGAACCGGCTTTGTCATCGACCACATCCGCTACTACGCCGACGCGCTCAAGCCCTGGATCGCCCGGCGCGACCACCTGTCCGCCTTCCTGATCCGGCGCGATCCGCGCGATGTCAGCCGCGTGTGGGTGCTGGAGCCCGAAGGCAAGTATTACCTGGAGGTGCCCTACCGCACCTTGGCGCACCCGGCTGTCACGCTCTGGGAGCAGCGGCGGGCATTGGCACGGCTGCGCGAGCTGGGGCACGAGAAGGTGGACGAGGCATCGCTGTTTCGCATGATCGGGCAGATGCGCGATATCGTCGCCACGGCTCGGAAGGCCTCGCGCAAAACCCGCCGCGAGGCCGACCGCCGCCGGCATCTCACGGCAAAGCCACCGCCCGCCGCGCTTGTCCCGCCAAGCGTGGATACCACCGGCCCGGCAGGCAAACTGCCACCAGCATCGCCTTTCGATGAGATCGAGGAGTGGTAGCCGTGGACGCCTCTCCTTCGAACGACCTGTCCCACCTGCTGCCGGCCGCGCAAAGGCTGGCCCGCTTGCCGGCAGAGGAGCGCATCCGGCATATCCGCGCCGATCGCTGGATCGGCTACCCGCGCGCAGTGGATGCATTGCAAAAGCTGGAGGCCCTGCAGGCGTGGCCAACAAAGCAGCGCATGCCCAACCTGCTTCTGATCGGGCCGACCAACAACGGCAAGTCGATGATCGTCGAGAAGTTCCGGCGCACGCACCCGCCGGAGTCCGCAGCGGATCAGGAATACATTCCGGTTCTGGCCGTGCAGATGCCGTCGGAGCCATCGGTGCTGCGGCTCTACATGGCGCTGCTTGCAGCCATGGGCGCGCCGCTGCACCCGCGCCGGCGACTGGCGGAAGTCGAGCAACTGGCGCTGAAGCTCCTGCGCAGGGTGGGCGTGCGCATGCTGGTGATCGACGAGTTGCACAACATCCTGGCCGGCAACGGTCCCGCGCGGCGGGAATGCCTGAACCTGCTGCGTTTCCTCGGCAACGAACTGCGCATTCCCCTGGTGGGCGTCGGCACGCGCGAGGCCTATCTCGCCATCCGCCTGGACGATCAGCTGGAAAACCGCTTCGAGCCTATGACGCTGCCGCTGTGGGAACCCGATGACGCCTGCTGCTCGTTGCTGGCAAGCTTTGCCGCATCGCTTCCGCTCCGGCAGCAATCGCCGATCGCCACACCCGACATGGCGCGTTATCTGCTCGCCCGGAGCGAGGGCACGATCGGCGAGCTGGCGCGGCTGCTGATGGCGGCGGCTATCGCCGCCGTGGAAAGCGGCGAAGAGGCCATCAATGCCCGTACGCTTGGCATGGCCGATTATGCGGGTCCCGGTGAGCGGCGGCGGCAGTTCGAGCGGGAGTTGAGGTGAAATCTGCATCGCGCTGGCCGCTGCACCCGGAGCCACAGGAGGGAGAGGCCCTGTCCTCCTGGCTGCGCCGGGTTGCCGGCTGCTATGACATCGACGCGCGCGAACTGCTGAAGCACGATCTCGGTCAAGGCCTGCACGACGACCTGGACGTGAATCCCGCGCCAGGGCTGCTGAGGCTCTTGTCCAGGCGCAGTGGAGTAGACCTGAAGCGGCTGCACCGGATGAGCCTTGCCGGATGGGCACCAGACCTGTTCGACAGCCTGGAAGGGGCGGACCCCGACGCCTTGGAGGACTACGCCTTCAGGCTGACGATCCTGCTGCAAGATCGCAGCCGCGCAACGAGGTCCGTTGCCGGATGGCGGGCATGGCGCCCCGATCGGCCGATCAGCCGCGCCTGCCCACACTGCATGGACGAGCGGGCAGATCGGCCCATGTGGCTGATGTGGATGGTGCCGCTGATGCTGAGCTGCCCCCGGCACGGCTGCTGGCTGGAAGCCTGCTGGGGCCTCCCTGGCACATTCGTTAATTGGAAAAGCAACGATACTTCACCGCGTCCGGCCAGTGCGGCGATCCGGAGCATGGATCAGCGCAGTTGGGAGGCGCTGACGACCGGTCATGTTCGATTGCCGCGCCAGCGCGTTCCCGCGGACTTGTGGTTTCGTCTGCTGCGCAGCCTGCTGGAAGAACTCAACACACCCATCTCCCGGTGCGGCGCAGGGTCCCGCAGCCTCCGGGCGGTCTGGAACCACTTCGGCCAGCCGCTGCGTGCCGGGCGACTGACGTGGCAGCCTTTCGAAGCTCTGGGCTTACCCGCGCAGCTGCAGATGCTGGAGGTGGCGGCCAATGCCATTGAGTTGATCGAGACCGAAGCAATCAGGCCATTGGGCGCACAGGCTGAACTGTTCCTGCCCGGACCGGGTGCTGAGCTTACCCTTGATCGCCTCATGCGCATCCTGCGGCGCAAGTCGGGCAAAGGCTGGCAAGAAGCCTGGAAGGTCGTCCACGACGCCATCGCCGACGCGCAACACAATCCTGAGACGGCCCGGGCGCTCTATGCGCTGGCCTCCTGTGGGAAGCGGCACGACCCGGTTGCGTTGGAGGGATTGCGCGCGCTCTTCATCGAGGCACAGGTGTCTCAGGAGTTCCTGCCTCTTGAGGGTTCGGAAGCGTTGTCCGCGCTTCGATCTACCTGTGCGCAGGGCCTGAGCCTTGCCTTGCGGAAACTGCCGCCGACCGGCTGCCGGGAACCTTGCCTTGAACGGGCCGGTTGACCCCTGCCGCAACCGGAGAGTCCTAATGTCCTATGCCCGTTTCGGCCTGATGATCCTGACCTCGACCGTGGTCATGTACGGGCTGATGTATCTCAACACCTACGAGCTTGACCACGTCGCCTGGAGCCAGACGCGCGCCTGGATGGCGCTGCTGATGGGCGGGGTCATGGCCGTCATCATGATGGGCTTCATGTGGGCGATGTATGACAAGAAAGGGCGCAACTGGGGCATCATTGCGGCCGCGGTGATCGTAGCGGCGGGATCGCTATGGTTCGTGCGCAGCCAGGCGACCGTGGGAGATGTGTCCTACATGGAAGCGATGATCCCGCACCATTCCATCGCCGTTCTGACCAGTTCGCGCGCGCATATCCGCGATCCCCGCGTGCGCGAACTGGCGGATGGCATCATCAAGGCGCAGATGCAGGAGATCGCTGAGATGCGGGCGCTGATCGCCGATCTCGATGCAAACCCGATCCCTGATGCCGCCCCGGACCTGCCGCCCCTGCGCCCGGATGATGTCGCCGTGGGCGAGGCGGTCGAGAAGGCGCTGCAGCCCCCCGCGCAGTGAGAGCCTTCCGTAGCTTTCAGCAGCGTTGTCCTCTTCGAGGCCGTGCTCCGATGGAGCGAGCGGGTGGAGCCGGAAACGCCCGGCTCCACCTTTCCGGGTCCGATCAGTTCGGGCTTGCGTAGACGATGCCGTTGGGACCATCGCCCACTGGCATCGTTCCAAGGACGTTCTGCTGCCGCACGTCGATGACCGAAACGCTGTCGTCCGCGGTATTGGTCACGAACACCAGCGCCCCATCCGCCGATGCCGACACGCCGTGTGCGCCAAGTCCGGTTTTCAGCGTCTTGGCCACCTGTCCGGTCGCCGCGTCGATCACGGAAACCGTATCGTTCGGCGCATTCTCCGGTCCCTGGTTGGCCACATAGACTTGCTTGCCATCCGCGGTTGCGACAAGCTGGATCGGACCCGGCCCGACCTCCACCTTGCCCACGACCTCACGCGTGGCGGTGTCGATCACGGCCACGCGGTTCTCGTCGCGCAACGAAACATAGACCTTGCCGCCGTCAGGGGTGAACCCGACCTGGACCGGCGCCGCGCCCACCGGAAGGCGCGCCGCTTCCGTCAGGCTTGCAGTGTCGATGACGGACACAGAGCCGTCCTCGACATTGGCAACGTAAAGCTCGGCACCGTCCGGGCTGAGCCGGAGCCCATGCGGAGAGGCGCCGGTCCCGACGCGGCCGATCACCTCGGCACGTGCCAGATCGACGACCGCGACCTCGTTGCCGCCCGACAGCGAGACAAAGGCGCGCCCTTGGCCGTCGGCCACGACATGCGCCGGGTGCGATCCGACCCCGGCCGTGACAGCGGGCTGCGACCTGTCCGCCGGATCGAGGATCACCAGAAGACCTGCCGCCGCGCCGTCCTCGGCATGGCCATGCCCGCCTGCGGCGTGATCGCCTGCGGCAGGCGAGCCGACGGCCACGAGGAAGCGGCCGTCCGGCGTCAGATCGACGTTGTGCGGTGACACCGGCAGCGGCACCGTGGTCACCGCCCCGGTGCCCAGGTCGATGGCGCTGAGGCTGTTGCCACCCTCGTTGGCCGACCAGACGGTTCCTCCTGTCTGGCCAAAGTCCACGGACTTCGGGCTGGCCTTCCTGTCCAGCCATGCCTGCATTTCGGCGATCTCGCCTTCCTGCGCTTCGACGATCCGGGCGGCCCATCCCCTTGTTTCGGGATCGTCCCCATACTGCTGCACGATCTTCGCCATGGCGATGGCGCCTTGGTGATGCGGGATCATGCCCCGGACAAAGGCCATGTCGGGATCGTCGGCCATGGCGCCTTCCATCATCGGCCCGTGCATTGCGTCCATGGTGTCCACATAGGCGCGGGTGAAGTCAGGACGGTTCTCGCCGCCAGGGGCCGCGTCCGGCGTGGCCATCATCCCCTGCATCATTCCGCCCTGCATCATCTGCTGCATGGCGGTCATGCATTCGGATGGCATGCCCTGCATCATGATCCGGCATTGCTCGGGCATGCCCGGCATGGCGGCCATCGCCCCGGCCGCGGTTGCGGGGGTCTGATCCGCCTGCACAGGGGGCTGCGGATCGTGGTGGGTATCATGCCCGGCCTGAGCCAGTGCAGCGGCCGGCAGCGCCGCCAGGAGGCTGACGGAAAAAGCGATTGCAGTTCGTTTCATGGAGACTCAACTCGTGTTCGGGCGGGAAGCGGCGTTCTGTGTCGCGCACGGTTTCCCTGTGGATGGTGATGGGCGAATACGGCGCTCTTCATCTCACCGAGACGGTCGGAGGGCACGGCCTCGACTGGTCACAAGCGCCGTCAGAGGGATGCAGACAGGCGTGGAGGCCTTAATACCCCGTCGAGTGCGCGTCCGGAGCGATGCGACCAGAGGAATGGGAGGACATCATCCGCCCGTGTCGGCTCAACCAGAGACATCTCAGGCAGAACGGCGACAAAGGTGCAAAACTGAATGCAACAATCATGCCGCAGGGATGATCGGGAATCATCGGAACAACCCGTCTCGGTAGCACTTTCCGAGTCCATGCCCCCGGCCGCGGGAAAATGCGCGCAACCCTGATCCGCCGCGGCAGCGGTCTGGCTAGCGTGGGTCATGTGCGCGGCCAGGGCGGGTTGAACCGCCGCCTGCAAGGCAAAGGCCGCAAACCCCAGAAGCAGAAGCATGGCTGCAGCGCGCTGCAGCCGATCCACCAAGAACGTCCAGGGCATTGCCGCATCGCCGTTCAAGCAATCCGCCTGCCGTGCGGCATAGACCCGACCGTCGGTTTCGCTGCCATTGAGAGGACAGCCACGAGGATCGGCGGCAGGGAGGCGCCGGCTGATGGTGCACGGGGTTTGGAATCTCATCAGCTTCATGAGCGCCATTATTCCACCGCTGTGTGTCAGGCGCGAGGCTGAAACCTCCAGATGAACCGCAATGGCCCGCGACATGATGCCTCCCGCTGAAGAGTCGCCGCATCAGTGGCCATCATCACACAGACGATCAGCTGACCCCGTCTTGAGTTTTTCGCAAAGCGTGTGGTGGCTCACGACAGTTTGTCGTGACATTGCCAAGTGCGGTCTCGACGCGCCGGCACGGGCTTGGCACCTTGCTCCCATGCAGCTGTTTCGGACCTTGGCCGTGATCGCTCTCGTGCTCCTGGTGCTTCCGTGGGGTGCGTATGGCAGCATCAAGGCGCCACCTGTGACCGGAACTCAGGAATTTGCGGTCCGCCAGACCTTTGCTGTCCCCTCTCGGATGGCGCCACGCGTCAAGGTTGCGTTGACCGCCGCGCCAGCAGAGGGGGAGTGCCATAGGTCACTGCCCGGCACGCCCTGTCATCCCGAACACCTGCTGCTTGCCACTGCCGAATCCTGTGGCCGCGATCCTGCACGGGAAGGCCGCTGCATTGATCGCAGCCGAGCCGGAGCGGGACAGAGCCCGCCGCCCATCTACCGCCCCCCACGGTCCTGCTGAGCCGAGCCGCCGCGCCGCAGGCGCGCACTTTCTCAGCTTTCAGAAGGACCGCCCAACATGATAACCCGACGCAACTTCGCCGTGGCTGGCGCTGCCGTGCTCCTGTCGGCCTGCACCCGCCCCGTCGCGAAACCTGCCGCCCCGCTCCCGCATCCGCCCGTGAAACCGGCAGCGCCAGCCGTCCCTTTTCTGCCGATGCCGGACTTCTACGGCGCCATCACCGACGAACCCTATCCGGTCCCGGCCGTGCCGCCCGGCGTGGTGCCACCGCATCTGTGGCGGCAGGAGGTCGTCAACCCTTTCCCCGACGAGCCACCCGGCACGATCATCGTCGATCCCGACGCGGGCATGCTGCATCTGCTCGAAACCAAGGACCGCGCAATGCGCTATGGCGCGGGAACGGGACGCGCTGCCTTCGCCTGGTCGGGCGACGCGCGCCTGCAGTTCCGCCGCAAGTGGCCGCGGTGGAAAGTGCCTGACGAGATGATCGCCCGCCGACCGGAGCTGGAGCCCTATTCGGTCGCCAATGGCGGGATGGAGCCGGGACCGGGCAATCCGCTCGGTGCGCGGGCGCTGTATCTGTTCCAGAATGGCGAGGATACGCTTTACCGGATACACGGCGCCTGCGAACCGGAATACCTGGGCAAGGCGGTGTCCTCGGGTTGCGTCAGGCTTCTCGACCAGGACGCCATCGACCTGTATCGGCGCGCACGGCACGGGGCGACAGTGCGCGTGCTGCCCTCCACTCTGCCTGCAACACTTGCGGCGTGATCGGCAGGTGCTTGCAGCACCCATACCGGTTTCTTCCGCCCGCCGAAGCTCCAAGCTGCGGCGGGCGGTGACGCTGGCACGCCTCCTCTGATTTCAGGCCGCCATTTTCCGGCAGCTTTCCGCGCAGCGCCGGCAGGCGTCCACGCAGTCCTGCATGTCGCCGACCTGCTCGCAGCTGGCGGCGCATTGTTCGCAGACCTCGGCGCAGACGGCGCAGAGACGCTTGTGGATGTCGCTGCCCGTCAGCATCACGTTGGCCGCGGCCTGGCAGATTTCGGCGCAGGCGATCATCAGCCGGAAGTGCTCCGGTTCGAGATGTTTGCCGCCCGCTTCAAGGCAGTGGTTCATCGCCATGCCGAGGCAGGTCTTGTGGCAGTCCAGACAGGCCTCGATGCAGGCCTGCATGTCGGCGGATTGATGGTGCATGGAGTTCACCTTTCCTGTTTGCTGCGCCGGGGTTCATCCGCAAGGGGTGGCGCGACCTCCTCGCGAAGACGGGTGCGGCGGATGCGCGGTGCCGGGTCACACCCGCACCGTTCTCAGCCGCAGGGCGTTCAGCACGACCGAGATCGAGGACGCGCTCATGGCGAAGGCCGCAAACATCGGGCTGATGAGGATGCCAAAGAAGGGATACAGCAGCCCCGCGGCGATCGGCACCCCGGCGGCGTTGTAGATCAGGGCGAAGAACAGGTTCTGGCGGATGTTCCGCATCGTCGCCTGCGCCAGCCGCCGCGCCCGGACAATGCCGTCGAGGTTGCCCCTGACCAGCGTGATCCCGGCACTCTCGATCGCTACATCGGCCCCGGTTCCCATGGCGATGCCGACATCGGCCTGCGCCAGCGCAGGCGCATCGTTCACGCCGTCGCCCGCCATCGCCACCTTCCGGCCGGCGGCCTGCAACTCGGCGATGATCCGCGCCTTGTCCTGGGGCAGCACATCGGCGCGGATCTCGTCGATGCCGAGGCGCGCGGCCACGGCACGGGCCGTGCGCTCGTTGTCGCCGGTCGCCATGATGATGCGGAAGCCAAGCGCGTGCAGCGCCTTCAGCGCCGAGGGCGTGGTATCCTTGACCGGGTCCGCGACCGCAACCATGCCGGCGACGGCGCCATCCACCACGACGAACATCACCGTCTCGCCTTCGTCGCGCCGCGCGTCGGCACGCGCGGTCAGGGCGCCGACATCCAGCCCCATGTCCGCCAGCAGCCGGATGTTGCCGAGCGCAACGGGCTGCCCGTCCACGGTGCCACGAACCCCTTGGCCGGTCACGGCCTCGAACTCTCCGGCCTCGACCATCTCGACGCCGCGTTCCTCGGCGCCGCGGACAATCGCCTCGGCCAGCGGATGCTCGGAGCCGCGTTCGAGCGAGGCGGCAAGGCGCAGGATTGCGTCCTCGTCATGGCCGGGCTCGGGCAGCACGGCGACAAGGCGCGGCCGGCCCTCGGTCAGGGTGCCGGTCTTGTCCACAATCAGGGTGTCCACCGTCTCGAAGCGCTCCAGCGCCTCGGCGTTCTTGATCAGCACCCCGGCCTGCGCGCCGCGCCCGGTCGCGGTCATGATCGACATGGGCGTGGCCAGCCCCAGCGCGCAGGGGCAGGCGATGATCAGCACCGCCACGGCCGCGACCAGGCCATAGGAGAGCGACGGTGCGGGTCCCCAGATCGCCCAAGCGATGAAGGCCACAACCGCGATCCCGATCACCGCCGGCACGAACAGGCCGGCCACCTTGTCGGCGTATTTCTGGATCGGCGCGCGCGAGCGTTGCGCGTTCGAGACCATCTGGACGATCTGGCTCAGCATGGTGTCGGTGCCGACGCGGGTGGCCTCGATCACCAGCGATCCGGTGCCGTTGATCGTGGCCCCGGTGACCGGATCGCCGGAGAGCTTCTCGACCGGCAGCGGCTCGCCGGTGATCATGCTTTCGTCGACGGACGAACGGCCGTCCACGACAAGCCCGTCCACCGGCACCTTGTCCCCAGGGCGCACCCGCAGCCGGTCGCCCACCTGCACCGCATCGAGCGGCACCTCGGCCTCGCTGCCGTCGGGCCGGATGATGCGCGCGGTCGCGGGTGCCATGTCGAGCAGGGCGCGGATGGCCCGGCCGGTGCCTTCGCGCGCGCGCAGTTCCATGATCTGGCCCAGCAGGACCAGCGTCACGATGACGGCCGCCGCCTCGAAATAGACCCCGACATGCCCCTCGGCGTCCCGGAAGCCTGTGGGGAAGATCTGCGGCGCCAGTACGGCGGCCACGCTGAACAGCCAGGCCGCCATCACGCCCATCGCGATCAGGCTGAACATGTTCAGGTTGCCGGTGCGGAAAGACCGCCAGCCGCGCACCAGGAACGGCCAGCCGCTCCACAGCACCACGGGCGTTCCCAAGACCAGTTCGATCCACAGCGTCGCGCGCTCGCCGAAGATGTCGCGCACGCCGCCAAGGCCGATCAGCGGCCCCATGGTCAGGACCAGCAGCGGCACGGTCAGCACAGCGCCGAGCCAGAAGCGGCGGGTGAAATCGACAAGCTCGGGATTGGGGCCGTCATCCACCATGGCGGCGGATTCAAGTTCCAGTCCCATGCCGCAGATCGGGCAGGAACCGGCCTCGGTCTGCCGCACCTCGGGGTGCATGGGACAGGTATAGACCGCCCCGGTCCAGCCGGGCGGCACGTGATCATAGGTCTTTCCCGGCTCGGAACGGGCGGCCGTGTCATGGCCGCGCGCGTGGTGTGCGGATGCGCCATGGCCATGATGTTCGTGCCCGTGACACGCGGGACCGGCGGCCGCCCCGGAGGCTTCCGCCTCGGGCACCAGATGCATCCCGCATTTCGGGCAGCGACCGGGGCCGGGCTGCCGGACCTCCGGGTGCATGGGACAGACGTGGACGCCCTTGGCTGTCGCGAGGGGGCGCGGGGAAACATCATGAGACATGGGCTGCTCCTTGAGGTGAGCCGGCCCGGCGAGGATCGGTGCACTCGCCGGGCCCGCACTGGCGCGGGCGCGCTCAGGCCGCTGTTGGCGCCGCAGGATAGCCTGCGGCCGCAAGCGCGGCGGCGATCTGCGGACGCGGCAGATCGGTCGAGACCTCGACCTCCCGGCTGGCCTGGTCGATGGTGATGCGGGCCTTCGCATCGACGGACTCGATGGCGCGGGTGACGCCACGGGCGCAGCCGCCGCAGCTCATGTTGGGAATGTGAAAGCGCATGGGACCTTCCTCGGCTTGTCTCATGCCCTCCCATGTGGAGGGTTCCAGCGCGGGAAGGTCAAGACCGGGTGAGGAAATCCGCGCTCGGGTTGACCTCGGCGCCGGCGGCGGCACTCATGCACGCATGATCCCAGAGCCTCCCATCCTCCTGCGCCGGTCCGTCGCCTGGCTGATTGTCCTTGCCCTTGTGGTCCTGGCGATCGTCGCGGCCTGGGCTTACGGCAAGACCCCCGACCTGCGGCGCGGGGCCGCGCTCTATGCGCAGCACTGCGCCTCCTGCCACGGCGCGCGGCTGGAAGGGCAGCCCGACTGGCAGATCGCGGGCGCGGACGGGGTGCTGCCCGCGCCGCCCCATGACGAGACCGGCCACACCTGGCACCACGGCGACGCCATGCTGACCGACTACATCCGCCGCGGCGGGCAGGCGGTGCTGGACGACATGGGCGTGGCGATGACCTCGGGCATGCCAGGCTTCGGTGAGGTGCTGTCGGAGGGCGACATCGCCGCCATCCTCGCCTTCATCAAGTCGCAGTGGCCTCCGCGCATCCGCGCGATCCAGACCGAGCGGAGCGGCGGCTAGCGTCCGTTCGCGTCGGGGGGACCTCCCGACAGCGCGTCGAGGATCGCGCAATCCGGTCTCGCGTCACCCGCGCAGCTGTCGACAAGCTGCTGCAGGGCCTCACGCAACTGGCCGAGTTCCGCCAGACGCTCGTCCACCTGCGCGAGATGGCGCAGGGCGATCTCGCGCACGTCCGCGCTGCTGCGATGTGTGTCCGCGCTCAGCGTCAGAAGCTCGCGACAGTCCTGCAGCGGGAAGTCCAGACGCCGCGCGCGGCCAAGGAAGGTCAGACGCTGCACATCCTCCGCGCCGAAGTGCCGGTAGCCGTTCGTTCCCCGCTGCGGGGACACGAGGCCGATCTCCTCATAATACCGGATGGTCTTGGCGCTCAGGCCCGAGGCGCGGGCGGCTTCGGTGATGTTCATCCCTGTCCCGCCCGTCATGAGATGCCGTTCGCGCGCTGCAATTCGCGCACATAGGCGATGATGGCGGCAAGCTCGCCATCGGTCAAAGGCTGCCCGACGGGGGGCATGTCGCCAAAGGGCCAGTGATGTGCCCGCACGCCGTTCCGCGCCGCCAGCACGAAGGCCATGTCGCCGTGATGCGACGGTTCGTAGATGCGGTGGACGAGGGGCGGGGCGATCCCCTCCTGCCCGGCGGCATTCGTGCCGTGGCAGGAGGCGCAGGCCGCGGTGTAATAGACTTCGCCCTGTTGCGCTTGCGGGGAGAATTCCGCCGGCACGACGACCTGCGCCATGGGTGCCCCTTGGGCGGCCGGGCCGGATTGGGGGGCGAGGCTGGTGGCGCCGCCGATCCCGTCCTGGCTCCAATACCAGCCTGCCGCAGCAATGGCGGCAACGGCCAGCGCGCCGATCAGTCCCTTGTTCATGATCTCATCCTTTGTCTTCCTGCGCCCGCTCTGCGGCGGCACTGCCGACCGGGTCGGCCTTCAGCCATTTCCGCCGGGCGCCTTGTTAACCTGTCTTGCCACCGGAAAGCGGCTTCCTCCGGTGGCGGCTCTCTCAGGCCGTGACGGCGAACTCGGTCATCATGCCGGTGAACAGATGCGGCATGTGGTGGCAGTGCAGCATCCAGCGCGCGGCCTCGCCGGCGTCCAGCGCCACCGTCACCATGGCCATCGGCGGCACATAGACCGTGTCCCGCAGCGCGCCGGAAATCGCCTGTCCGTTGACGTTCACCACCTGGAACACATGGCCGTGCAGGTGCATCGGGTGCCCCATCATCGACATGTTGTGGAACGTCAGATGCACGCGCTCGCCCGTCCGGGCGGTGATCGGCCTATGGTCGCCCCAGGTCCGGCCGTCGATGGTCCAGAGATAGGGCTGCATCGATCCGCCGAGCATGATCATGTGCGAGCGATCCGCGGGCCGCGCCGCAAGCGACGTCTCCGCATCGGCCAAGGCGGCGCGCAGCAGGCCCTCCTGCGCGAGGTCGATGTCGAAAGCGCCGCTGGCGCTGTCGCCCATTGCCTCGATCCGGGGCACGGAGGCGCCGGGCGTGGCAAGGACGATCCCGGTCCGCTCGCGTGCGCCTTCGCGCAGGGCGAGGATCGGGAACGCCCCTGCATCGGGAATGTCGATCTCCAGGTCGAGCCTCTGGCCCATGGCCAGCCCGAAGCGCGTGCCTTTGACAGGCGCCACCGGATGCCCGTCGACCGCCACCAGCCGCGCGGCGATCCCGCCGGTGTCGATCCAGAAGGACGTGGCGGCCGCCGCGTTGATGACCCGCAGCAGGACGCGCCCCCCGCGTTCGACGGCGATCACCTCGGGATCGGCAAGCGTGCGGTCGTTGGCGAGATAGGCGTCGAACTCGATGTCGTTGAGGTCCATGGCCATGCCGCCCATGCCCGAATGACCCGTTCCTCCCATCGCCATGCCGGAGTGGTCCATGCCGGCCATGGCCCCATGCCCGGCCGCGGGCGCGCCCATGGCCGCCATGTCGTGGTGCCCGCCGCCTTCCACCAGTTCGGCCATCACCTCGGAGGGCGGACGAAACGAGAAGTCGTGCAGGAACATCACCACCTCCTGACGGTCGGCCGCGAGATCCTCGGGCCGGCGCACGATCAGGGGGGCGGCAAGCAGGCTCATCTCCTGCAGCGGCACATGGCTGTGCATCCAGAAGGTGCCGGGCAGAGGCGCATAGTCGAAGCTGCGGGTCTCGCCCGGCTTCAGCAGGGGCATCGGCAGGCCCGGCACGCCATCCTGCGCGTTGGGCGGGATCTGCCCGTGCCAGTGGATGATGGTGTCCTCGGCCAGAGCGTTGGTCAGGTCCACCCGGAAACGCTGGCCAGGGTCCAGGATCAGCCCTTGGCCGCCGGAGCCGTTCGCCAGCCCCATCACAGTGGCGGCGCGGCCATCGACCTCGATCACGCGGGTCGTGGCGGTCAGGGACAGCGGCTGTTCACCGGCGGCGGCTAGGCGCGGCCATGCGGTTGTGGCGGCCATGGCGGCGGATGCGGCCAGAAAGCCGCGGCGTGTCAGTGTCATGTCTAAAAATCCATCAGACCCCGCAGGGTAGCACTCGGACTGGAGCCAACTTGCGGCTCCGCTCAGGAGGCGATCAGAGGGATTTGGGAGGGCGGTCGTCCGGGTCGGTCAGCCGGCCCCGCAGGACAAGCGCGGACGGAAACCAGAGCGCGATCGTGGCGAACTCTGCCAGAAATGCGCTGGCAGGCTGCGGCGCCGGGGCCATCGGCCCGACACAAGCGATCGCGCAGGCTTCCGACATCCTGTGCCCCGCTTGGCCGCATGGACCCGCGGTGTCGGGATGCTCGGCCAATCCCGCTTGGTGATGCAGGCACGCGCCTGGCATCTCGGGCGCTCCTCCCGCCATGGAGGCATGGGGAAGCGCCGCGAAAAATAGGACGGCTACCATCAGCAGCAGGGAGGTCAGGTGGCGCAGCATTGTGCACAAGGACGATAGGACGACATCCGATGGAGTATAAACCGCCCGGTATTGATCGCAATGCTTGGCAGCAGATCGGCATCGGCATTTTTTGGGCAGAATGGCGAATGAATAAACAGCATTGTTTCTATCAACTCGCAAGGGCCACATCTGAACTATGCCGCAGCCGCTCCTCAGCTCGCGTCCAGACAGGCCAAGTATACAGCCAGCCGAGATTTACTAAATAGGTATACCTCATCCGGACAGATGCATCGGACACCGGGGCTTGTCCAAATAGGGTTTGTTCCACGGGCTTTCGGACGGTAGCGTGCACGGGTCTAGACCTCAACAGGACAGAACGGCCCCTCATGACCCTTTACGGCTACGCGCGGGTATCTACGACCGACCAAGATCTCGCGCTGCAAGAAACAGCTCTGCGGACCGCCGGCTGTCAGGTGATCCGATCCGAGAAGAAAACCGGCACCCGACGCGAAGGCCGGGCCGAGTTGGACATCCTGCTCCAGTTCCTGCGCGCAGGCGATACGCTGGTCATCACCCGCATCGACCGGCTGGCGCGCTCGCTGAAGGACCTGCAGGACATCGTGCATGAGCTGAAGGCCAAGGGCGTCACCCTGAAGGCCACCGAACAGCCGGTGGACACCTCGACCGCCGCCGGCAAGGCCTTCTTCGACATGCTGGGCGTTTTTGCCGAGTTCGAGACCAACCTGCGCCGCGAGCGGCAGATGGAAGGAATTGCCGCTGCCAAGGTGCGGGGCGTCTACAAGGGCCGCAAGCCGAAGATCGATCCCGCGGAGGTCCGCAGGCTGCACTTCGAGGAACGGCTCAGCCCCACCGCCATCGCAAAGCAACTCGGGATCGCGCGCTCGTCGGTCTACAGGTTCCTGCCAGCACCCAAGCAACCCGTGGCACAGGAACTTACTCCACCAAATCGCCGGGGAGCGCAAAGCCCGGAAGCCTGATCTGCGCCTCTCTCGGCCTATCTGCTGATCCGAAATGGGGTGCGCCTAACGTCAAGGGTTTCGGTAGATATCCAAGTGCCAAGCGCTTCTGACAATAAGTGCAGTCGTCTTCTGAAAGTGACAGTGGTGGTCGTCACCAAGTACGACCGACTGGCTCGCAGCTTGAAGGACCTGCTCGATCTGGTGGAGCAGATCCAAGGGAAGGGGGCTGGCTTTCGGTCTCTCGCGGAGGACATCGACACAACCACGCCCGCAGGCCGGCTCGTCTTCCATGTCTTTGCCTCCATCGCCCAGTTCGAGCGTGAGAGGATCGTAGAGCGCACCCGTGAGGGCTTGGCGGCCGCTCGTCGCCGGGGGCGGGTGGGCGGCCGTCCTCCAGCCCTATCGGCATCCCAGAAGGCCGAGGTCAGGCGTATGCGTGACGAGGAGATGCGGCCGCTGTCGGAGATCGCGGCCCTTTTCAAGGTCAGTGCAAAGACCATCCGTCGTGTGCCGCTAACCCCATCAGAGCAGTGAGAAATGGTCAGTGCGGATCCTCAGTCGCAGTCCTTGTAGCCAGATGATATACAAGCGGAGGCGCGCGCTTGGGCTGCTGCGAGCGCCTCGGGGGGCAGCTTCGCAGCTATCTCGTCTCGCTCCTCCACTCCGTTTACATCACCATTGGCTACGGCGAGATTGAGCCAGAGATATGCCTTGTTGTAGTCCTGCGGCACGCCAAGTCCTTCACTGTACATAGTACCGAGACCTCGCTGTGCCCGTGCATGTCCTTGCTCCGCGCCGGCGCGATACCATCTGACCGCCTCGTGATAATTCTGCGGCACACCCAATCCTTCCTTGTATGAATTCCCGAGGATGGACTGCGCCCCGGCATATCCTTGCTCGGCGGCGGCGTGGAACCATTTGGAGGCCTCGGCTTGGTCCTGCGTAACGCCTCGGCCCCCGACATACAGGAACCCGAGATTGACCTGCGCCAATGCATGGCGTAACTGATCCTGCGCGAGAGCTGCCAGACCTTCGATGCCCTTGCGCATGTCAGTCACCCCGCAGGCCAGATAAACCCGGACACCGGTGCCGGGCCCGATCATGCTGCCTCCACCACCCGGATCAATCGCGTCAGCGCGGCCGCATCCAGCATCGGGTCAAAGCGCAGGCAACGGCCATTGGCCAGTTGAAGCTCGATCAAGACGGGGCGCTGTGGCGCCGGATCTTCTGCCAAGGAAGGCACCGCCAATTCGGCCGGCGCGCTCAACTCCACCGGCAGGAACAGGGTCTCCGAAAGCGGCGAAAGCAGTCCCTTCTTCTTCAGCTCATGCCGCCAGGCAGTAAGCGTCCGGTCTGACCGCTCTGCCTTGGGGTGAGAGTGGATGATAGTGTCCACTATCGATGGTGGACACTATGGTGCATGCGTGGCGCGTCGGACGAAGCGGCTTTGGACGGATGATGAGAAGCGGTCGATCTGTTTCCAGACGACTGCGCCCGGCGTTTCGGTGGCCCAGGTGGCGCGGCGCTACGCGGTGAATGCCAATCTGATCTTCAAATGGCTCCGCGATGCCCGTTTTGCGCCCGACCCGGCTTCGGTTGCGGCCCCGCCGGAAGAGGCGCGCTTTCTGCCGGTAGAGATAGTCGCGGAAGAGCAGACGCCTGCGGCAGGGCCTGTCGCCGAGAGCCGCATCGAGATCGAACTGGCAGGCGGTCACCGGATGCGGATCAGCGGCAGCTATAATCCCGAGGCGCTGGCGCGGCTGATCCGGGGACTGACGGCATGATCCCGGTTCCGGCCAATACGCGCGTCTGGCTGGCGGCGGGGGTGACGGACATGCGGAAGGGCTTTGCGGCCTTGGCGGCGCAAGCCGAGGCGGTGCTGAAGCAAGACCCGTTCGCCGGGCATCTCTTCGTGTTCAGGGGGCGCAGGGGCGACCTCGTGAAGGTGATCTGGTGGGATGGCCAGGGTGCCTGCATGTTTGTGAAGCGCTTGGAGCGGGGTCGGTTTGTCTGGCCCTTGGCCACGGAGGGCAAGGTGGCGCTGACGCCGGCGCAGCTGTCCATGCTGCTTGAGGGGATCGACTGGCGGGCACCGGAACGGACCTGGCGCCCGCTGTCGGCGGGATAATCCGACCGTTCGGCAACCACGGGATTCCCACAAGGAATCCCGTGAGATAGACTTCTTCCATGCTCAGTCAGACCCTGACCCTGCCTGAAGACCCCGAGGAACTGCGCAGCTTCACCGCGCGGCTTCTGGCCGAGGTGAAGGCGCAGGCGATCCTGATCGAGAAGCTGCGCCACCAGCTGGCCGGGCACCGCGCCCACCGGTTCGGGGCGTCATCGGAGACAGCAGAACAGCTTCAACTGGCGCTGGAGACCAGCGAGATTGCCGCCGCGGCAATGACCGCGCGGATGCGCCTGCCCGACATTGAGGAGAAGGACAAACCCAAGCGCCGTCCGATCCCGGATCATATCCCGCGGATGGAAGTGGAACTGGCGCCCGGCACAGATACCTGTGCCGATTGCGGCGGGCGGCTGCGCCGGATCGGCGAGGATGTGACGGAAGAGCTGGAGTATGTCCCTGGCCGGTTTATCGTGAACCGCATCGTCCGTCCGCGGCTGACCTGTGCCTGCTGTGAGCGGTTCATCCAGGCCCCGCTGCCGTCGCGCCCGATCGAGCGGGGCCGTCCGGGACCGGGACTGCTCGCCCATGTGCTGGTCAGCAAGTATGCCGATCATCTGCCCCTATATCGTCAGAGCCAGATCTTCGAGCGCGAGGGTCTCGACCTCGACCGGTCGACGCTGGCCGACTGGGTCGGCAAGACCACCGCCTTGCTGGAACCACTGGCCGATGCCATCGGCCGCCATGTCCTGTCGGCCGACGCGATCTTCGCCGACGATACACCGGTGCGCATGCTCGCTCCAGGAACCGGCAAGACGCAGACTGCCCGGCTTTGGACCTATGCCCGCGACGAACGGCCCTGGAGTGGCGATGCGCCACCGGCCGCCTGGTATCGCTTCTCCGGCGACCGCAAGGGTCAGCATCCCAGGGATCATCTCGCCCGCTTCCGCGGCTGGATGCATGCCGATGGCTATGCCGGGTTCGAGGATCTCTACCGTTCCGGCGCCATCCGCGAGGTCGCCTGCATGGCCCATGTCAGGCGCAAGTTCGTCGATATCCACCGATCGCAGGGTTCCCCGATCGCTGAAGAGGCCATCGCCCGGATCGCCCGGCTATATGCTGTCGAAAAGGAAGCCAGAGGCTCCCCACCTGATCGCCGCGCCGAACTGCGAAAGGCCCATGCCGCCCCGGTCTTCGACGACTTGGAACGATGGCTGGCCATCCAACTCACCACGATCTCGGGCAAATCCCCGCTCGCGGTCGCCATCCGCTACGCGCTGACGCGCATGGATCGCCTGCGCCCCTACCTCGAAAACGGCATCCTGGAACTGGACAACAATGCCGCCGAACGCGGCATGCGCGCCATTGCTCTCGGTCGGAAAAACTACCTCTTCGTCGGCTCCGAGGCCGGCGGCAAGGCCGCAGCCATCGCCTACACCCTGATCGAAACGGCCAAGCTCAATGCCGTCGATCCCCACGCCTGGCTCGCCGACACCATCGCGTGCATCCCGGACTACAAGATCAACAGGGTCGAGGATTTGGTGCCGTGGAGGTGGAACGGGTAGCGGTCAGACCGGACGCTTACGCCAGGCATAGCCAGAAAGAAGATCTTCTGCAGATGCATGTCGAATATCCCGATTAATCCTCCGGCCCCGCAAAGTATGCCACATTAGGCATTCGCTTGTTGATTTCCGTCGGGACGTAACCCGGGTCTCGTCTCGTGTTGCCTAAGCCTCACGACGCCACCTTTTTACCACGGCCTCGATGTCTGCGCGTTGAATCGGTGGTTTGGCCCAGCCATCGGCGAACTTAATGTCATTCGAGTCAGGAAGTTGATGCTCGCTGAGTTCGCGGATTTTGATCCTCGCAGGGATGGCGGCCGCTTCACCCACAAAGACGGCTTCGCGCCGTACGAGTGACGGCAGTAGCTTGGTTAGGCCAGCCAAGCTATCAGGTAAGTAGCGTCCGACGTGCTCCTGGTCTGCGGAGTTGGTGAGACGAAGGATCACCCAGCTGTTGCACTGGGAAAGTACAGTACTCTCAACGTCAGCCGGACGTTGAGAGACGAGCATCAGGCCAAGGCCATACTTGCGCCCTTCACGTGCAAGGCGCCGAATGGCCACCTGAGCAGCCTCGTACTCTGCCTGTCCATGGTTAGGCACATAGCGGTGTGCCTCTTCGCAGACGAGCAGAACCGGATCGCGTTCTCGCTCTTCGCGCGTCTGCCAGACCTTGTATTGGAAGAGAAGCCTGGCGATGACTGCAGAGAGCGGCCCGGCGACTTCATTGGGGAGGCCAGATATATCGACGATTCTGATGTCCCTCTGCCCATTCTCCGCGTTCTCACCTACGAACTGCGTGATGATCTCCGCAAGCTCGGGGTCACCATCGGCGTGGTTTTTGAGCATGAATGAGAGACGCGGATCCGCGCGCAGAACATTCAGCTTGTCCAAGATCGAGCGGTGCGACTTGGAATCTGTCGCCGACTTTCGCTTGAACCCTCCCTTCGTGTCGCTCGTCACGCCTTGCTCTTCGAAGATGTGAGCAACGAATTCATCCAACGAAAAGGGGAACGGCAGATCGCGATCGAATGCGGCGACCTTCACTGCGTCTTCTTCCATCAAAGGGCGCGGCTCGTCCGGCACCATGTCCGAGGTCTCACCGATCCAGATTCTTGAGCCTTCGATAAGGTTCAGGTGCACCATGCGAGCATGGGCCAGTGCTTTGTAGACGATGTTGTTCTGCGAGGTGGCTTCCTCTTCCGTCTTGCCGATGACCAGCGAACGGAACTCATCGCCGGTCATAAGCCAGTACGGAAGCCGAAGAATTGGCCGAGCGGCTTCTTCGCCCCCGGCACTGGAGTCGTAGGCCCTGTAAACGATCGCACGCTCCCCGAAAGCCTTGGCGTACTCACCATGAGGATCGATGACCACGATCCGTGGGCGCCAAGTGCCGGCGGGGGTGGGCTGGTTAAGCAAGCCGTGGAGCAGGGCGGCGACCGTCGCAGACTTACCCGAGCCCGTGGAACCGAGAATAGCGCAGTGCTGACCGAACATCTTGTTGATATTGGCGCGAGCTACGGCAGCTTCGGCGCCGACATAGCGACCAATCTCAACCATGGGGTCCTCGCCGTCCCCCCGCTGCTGTTCTGCCGCGGTGAAGAGGGCCTGAACTTCATGATGTGACATCAGGTAGACCCCTTGCAGGGGCAAGGGATAAGTCGTGACGCCTCGACCGAACTCCAAGATGCTCTGGTTCGCGTGCCAGACGCCCTCCCCGAAAAGATCGATCTCCATGATCCGCTGATCGCGCTCTGGTGGCACCGGAGGGCCGCCGCCTTCGAGTTGCATTTCGGACCGCATCCGCAGAAGCCGGACATAGGCAAAAAGGACCCGCCTGCCGAAATGGATCTTCACGACGCTGGCGATCTGACCAACCGCATAAACCCGTCCTTGGTATGTGCGGTTGAGTTCGGTGATGCCTCCATCGAGTTCGACGCGGGCGGCTGTTCCGGAAACCTCAATGATCGAGCCGATCCTAAGGTCGGGAATGACATCGAAGGGTCTCATTCGGCGTCACCAATAGCAACGTCGTCCTCGACACCCGCGACGGGAACCGGGAATGCAACGACGTTATCTTCCGCCTGCTGCGGGCCGTCGCTGAGGAACTTGGTGAGCCCCTCAAAGGTCCACCACTCATGGGTCTCGCCCGTTTGGGAAAGATTTGTAGTGTTACCGTGATAGAGGCCTTTGTCCGTAAGGGCAAAGATACGGTTGGCCCACGGCTTATTCGTCATCCAATCAACAAGCTTGTCCGGCAACTGAAATAGCCCCTCTCTCTCCTGCTCCCGAACAAATGCCACCAGTACTGTCTTGCAGTCGGGTCTTGCCATGGCTTCCTCGATGTGGAGATCGACGTGTTCGTCGCCGAAACTGTAGCCGCAGATTGCAAAGACCATAGGCTGCGGTGAACGCAGGACCTCACGAAGCTTCTCAAAGAGAGAGGCGAAAGGATCTCGCTGCGTGGCCACGTATTTGGTGGCCTGCGGGTAGATTAAGACGTTGCCCGCCCGTTCCGGATACCCGCACCCCTCGCGGCAGCGGATCACAGACCCGTTGTTTTCTGCGTGCCAGTCAATTGAGCCGTGGAGCTTGATCAAGTGAGCCGCTACACGCCCACCGGTGCCGGTTTCAGCGTAGGCCGTTTCGGGTGCCCAATAGGCCATTGCCCCGCCGCTGAAACCGTCGGCGAAGCTGATCCGTTCGAGAGCAAGCGCGTCCTCTATTAAGGTGTCATAGTTTAGTGTGAAGAAGTGAAGGGGCTTGAGGGGTCTACCCACCTTATCTCGAGCCGCAAAAAGGGTCCTGAGAAAGTTGCGATGGTGGTCAACCTTCACGACATGCGCCCCCTCCTCGGCGATCTTCGGGGCCTCATCTCCTTCGCCAGGCATGTAACCATGCCGGATTACGTCGCGGATCGCATCACGTATTCCGCCGTGCAACGCACGGAGCGTTTCGACCCCATAATCTGTGCCGCCAATGGAGATTTTTTTGTCCTTCGACCTTTCGGCCAATGCGACAAAATCACCGAGCTGGCTGAGTACGTGTTCGATATGAGCCGCTTCAGGTAGGCTAGACTTCAACGAGGCAAAAAGCGCGTGATGGTTGGCCCCTTCATCTGAATAATTCGCCGCTACTAGTTCGGTTAGAGGATACATTAGCGGAAGCCCCGAGCAGCAACTTATGCCAGCGCCGAAGAGCCAAGCCTGACGCTCCGAGGTGAGGTGTGCGGTCACATCCTCAACTGCTGCATCGAAGTTGGTCGTCATCTTGTCCTCTCCCTTGGGGTCACACGTCGCACGCTTTACGAATGGCGCGGTCAAAGCAAGACACCGTGCGAACTCGCCGAGCGGTCTATCACCAAGGCTCGATCTTTATTTGAAAGATACAACCTCCGACCCTTTGTATAATTTACTCAAAATATCATGCCGGACACGAAACTGACTCCGGCGCTTAATAACCGGCCTTGCCGTCCCCGCAGCCTCGATCTTGATGCCAGGGTCATAGTACACGCTGCTCGCTGAAATCGCCGCCAGCAGCAGCAGAACGTCAGTGCCTTCGCAAAGCTGCACTATCGCTCCATAGCTGTATTCCGGCGGCGGGAACTGCATGAGCGACGGCACATAGACGGCCTTGGCATGCTTGTGGTTCCAGTGGGCGATGATGCCCCTGAAACCCCAGGACGCCGCAATGTTCTCGTCACGGTCGAGCAGGACAATCCCGCCATCGAGATCGGTGATCTTGCCCGTGGCCACGTCGAACCCAGTGAGCCGCAGCCTGAGGCCAGTTTCCGGGTGAAAATCGCGGCTGGCCGCATAGATGCCGCCAAAGTTGATGCGGTCGACCTTCCCAGATTTGTCGGCATAGCCATAGCGGCGAAGGAACGCGGCAACCCCCTCATCCCGGTACAGACCGCCGGTCGGTTCCGGTGTCATCAGCGTGACCGGGCTTTTTGCACGGTAGCTGATGAAATCACTCACCCCGTATTGCTTGACTTCCCAACCCATGAAATCGGGATCGGCATAACCGTTCGGGGAAATGCCCAACTCGGCCTCCAATGTGTAGCCGCCACCGTTGCGGGCGCTGTAGGGCTCCGGGAACCCTGCCCTGCCCATTTTCTGCGATGCGATCCAGCCCTTGCCATGAATGCGTCGGAGCGCGGCCAGCAGTGCCTCTTTCGGATCTGTGCCACCCTGCCGCAACTTCTCCAGATCGAGGAAGACGCCGATTGTGTCCAGACTGGGCGCGGCAGCATCAAAGGCGCGGGCAACAGGATCGTCACTGGCCACAACATGGCCCAGAACGCGGCCATCCGGGCAGATGCCGAAAAACAGTACCCGGCCTTCGTCGCGCGACCTCATCAGGGCATTCGGCGCGCGATCTGCCCCGCGCAGGAATCCAGACATCCGGACTTCGGGATATTTCGGATAGAGGATCAGCTGCGCGTCGGGCGCGGGTGTTACACCTTCATCATCCAGCCAGAAGAAGCGCACCATGGCCTTGGCTCTGTCCCGGACGCTGCCTGCGCGGCTGGTGTCGTCGCTTTCGACCGGGCCGTGCGGAATGATGTTCAGCGCACCAAACCCCCCGCCCAGATAAACTTGGTTCTTTGAGTTGTCATTCGGGGCCAGCCGCTTGGCGTAGAAGCGGACCGCTCCATAGGCGGCCATCTGGTCAAGCAGGCGGGTAAGCGGCGTGATCAATCCATTGACCTTCAATGCAGAATTCTTCTGCATCAGAGGACAGCCAGGCAGCCAGCGAGTCAATAACCTGACCAGGCGACAGACGCCCCCTGCCCTTCAGCGCACATTCCCAGACTGTGCCGCAACGCCAGCCAGCTACTCTGGCCGCTTCCCAAGTGCTGGCGTCCCGTTCCTGATTGCGTCCGATTTTGCCCCGCCAGAACGCGTCGCGGCTTTTCGGCCAATGGAACATCGGGCAGTTATGGCCGTGCCAGAAGCAACCATGCACCCAGAGCAGCGCGCGATATCTGGGGAAGATCAGATCGGGCCTGCCGGGAAGATCGCGCCCCTGAAGCCGGAACCGGAACCCACGCGCATGAAGGCCCTTGCGGATGATCAGCTCCGGCTTGGTATCCCGGTCCCGGATTGCCGCCATATTACGGCTCCGGGTGGCAGGGTCATGGACATCAGCCAACTTTGCGCAAACCCGGCCCTTCTGTCAGCGCCAGAATATGCGACCGCATCAGACGGGCCACTTCCGCAAAGACCGGTACCGCGACCGAGTTGCCGAACTGCTTATAGGCCTGAGTGTCCGAGACCGGGATACGGAAGCTGTCATCATAGCCCATCAGACGAGCGCATTCGCGCGGCGTCAGACGGCGCGGATTTTTGCCCGGCCCCCTGCTGACAAGAATCTCCGATCCGTCCTTGTAATAACGGGCTGAAAGGGTGCGCGAGATGCTGTCGCCATCCACCAGCCCGAAGCCAAAACCGTTGCCTGCCGCTTTGTGCTTTTCCGCGTATCCCTGCAGATACTGCCAGAGCTTATCGCTGAGTGTGTACTTGTCGCTGACCCGTGCATCACGGCCGGCGGTGAAATGGCTTTCCGGCGTCTCGGACCCGTCTTCAGGGTGCAGCACATCACGCATGCCGCGCCCTGCCCTGCCCGGCAGAACCAGATCATCAAAAGAGAACCCGGTGTTTTCCCGGAAACCGACCATCACGATCCGCTCACGGTGCTGCGGCACGAAGTTGGCGGCATCGATGATCCGGGTGTGCAGCGTGTAGCCCAGCTCTTCGGTCAGCTTGCGCCGGATCACGTCAAACGTGCGTCCCTTGTCGTGGCTTTTCAGGTTCTTGACGTTTTCCAGCAAGAACGCCGCCGGCCGGTGGTGCATCAGGATGCGCAGCACGTCAAAGAACAGCGTGCCCTGGGTTTCGTCCTGAAACCCGTGCAGCCGCCCCAAGGCGTTCTTCTTGGATACCCCTGCGATAGAAAACGGCTGACAGGGGAAGCCCGCGACCAGAACGTCATGCTCGGGAATGTCGGCGGCATCGACTTCGCGGATATCACCCGCGATCGGCCGGTTGTCAGGGAAGTTCGCGTGATAGGTCTTCTGGGCGAAGGTGTCCCATTCCGACGTGAACACGCACCGCCCGCCCGCGCTGGCCATCGCCTTGCGCAAACCGCCGATTCCGGCAAAGAGGTCGATGAAAGTGAAGGCTCCTTCAGGCTGCGCGGCCTTGTGGGCGTCGATCTGCATCCGCAACAGGTTGATGACCCCGTCCCGGGGCACTTCTTCGCCCCGCTTCCAGCGGTAGACGTGCCCCTCGGAGTAGCCCAGCATTTTTGCTGCCTCTGGCACACTCCAGCCGGTCTGCTGAATCAGCATTTCAAATTCGGTCATCTGTCCTCACTGCCCGCCCAGTTATCTGGGAATATTTATGACATTGTGACGCTCAGATTCCCTAGATGCAAGAACATTATGACAACTTACCGGGTAAACACGCGAGGTTGGGCAGGAGCACGGCGATTAGGGCAGCGCCCGCCAACCCAAGGAAATCTGGCTTCTTGACTGATGGGCTTGGGTCCATCGCCAACAATGCTGCATCGAGGGTGGCCCTCCTTTGCCGCATACAGCGGTTGGAAGCCACAGATGATTGTTGATTAATCCGATTTTTTTATTTATCCGGTTTGTATAAATACCAGATAAAAAAATAGGAGCGACCATGCCCACAGTCGTCATCGCGTCCCCTAAGGGAGGTGCAGGAAAGTCCACTGCGGCAGTTCTATTGGGGACAGAACTTGCCCACGCAGGTGCAAATGTTGTCATGCTGGACTGTGACCCCAACCGGTCCCTGACTTTGTGGGCCGACCGTGGGGCGTTGCCCGAACGGATTAATGTTCTGTCGAGTGTCAGCGAATCCGAGATCGTGAAAACCATCAAACAGCACGATACTGACGGCCAGATAGTGATTGTTGACTTGGAGGGCGTGGCTTCCCGCCTCGTCTCCCGCGCGATTTCTCAGGCCGATCTGGTCATTACGCCCATGCGCGCCACCACTCTGGATGCAACAATCGGAGTACGCGCTCTACAACTCATCTCGGAAGAGGAAGAGGCGCTGGATCGAAAGATCCCGCATGCTGTCGTCTTCACCATGACAAAGGCCATCCGGTCCAAGCAGCACAGCGGAATTGCGGGGTCTCTGGCTGAACAGGGGGTGGATCTGATCCATCCTCCGTTGATGGAGCGGGCGGCCTTCTCGGCCCTTTTTGAGTTTGGAGGCAACCTCCACACCATGCCCGCACAAGGCAACATGGATGGCGCTATAGAGAATGCCGCGCAGTTTGCGCAGGCGGTCTATCAACGCCTGGCTGGGGAGGTGTGAGAATGTCTGACAAGCCATTCAATATTGACCTTGGCCGGCTGAAGACCCGCGAAAAGGACCGCAGCGCTCAGGCTGTCGAGAAGACTGACAGGGCAGGTGAAGAGCTTGGATTTGTAGCGCGTGAACCTCAGAAGAAGCGTGGGCGTAAGCCAAGCCCTCGCACGGGACAAGTGCATGCCAAGGTAATGCCCGGAATATCAGAAGAAATTGCTAACGAGGCACGGCGGAGGGGCGTTCAGCAAGGCGTCATCGTTGAAGAGGCGTGGATGCTCTACAAAAACAAATCCGGTATTTAGAATTATCCGGTATTTTTTCTATTTTTCATCCATTTCCGACAGAACCCTAGGAAGGCCGCTTCGGGATTGCGCGGTGTTTCAGGCAACCACTGCCGCCACTCCCGTTCAAGATAGTAAACATCATGACCGGGCGCGAGCATGCGCGCAGTCTCGTAAACATCCGGATCAAGGGGCGGCGCTACAGCTTGGGGTAGAACCACTTTGACGCTCTGCCGGTTTGTGAAAACAACCGTATCCTCTTGCTCGTCCATACCTATGGAATAATCAGGCATGTGATCGTGCGACTGGTCCTCGCGGATGATGGTCGTGACAAGACGCCGGAATTCACGCAGCGTGGAATTTGAGCCGCATTTTTTCTGGAGAAGTGACAGGCTGATCCGCCATTCGTTTTGTGCCCCACAATGCTTGCGCGCGATCTCGTAAATGCGCCGCTCGAGAGGTTTACGAAGCCGGAAATAATCGCGGTGAAGAGTAAGGACCTCCTTTGACCGGATAGCGTTGAAAACCCAGTCTGACAGTTTGACCTCGACTTCCTGCATCCGACCATCACGCGTTTCACGTACGACCTCAGCGCTTTCAATCAGTCCGAAGGTTCGGAAAACTTCCTGGCCACCTGTCACTATGTTCGTGCTGATCCGCGTACCGGCCAGCCGTTCCAAAGCTGCTTTGAGCTGAGCATACCCAGAGCCGGCGGTGTTCCGGTTGGTTGCCACGAGCATGTCAAAAGCCCGAAATCGAACTGCTTGGGATACCTCTTTTCCTTCGTTGATAGCCGTCATCAGCTGACTGATGCAGTAGATCAGGATGTCCCTGTCATGGACCGTTGCCAGACCGTCCACAGAAGGCTTGATCGCGATCTTGATGCCATTGTGCTCGTATTCTCTGACGCGGGTATCCGGCTTAGTCGACAGAGAGAATATCGGATGCTCCATTGATGCCATATCTGCCTTTGGGACCGCATCAAAGATATCGCAAACGAAGAAATCTCCTTGCGGATACCTGTCAGGCAGGAGGGGGGAGCGGTTGATCACGCTCTCGTCAGACAAAACGATATCCTTTCGCACTTTCACACACAGTAAGTCGGAAGTCAGGACGATTCGTACTTTCACCCACAGTAGAGGTCTTTCGTACTTTTGCACACGGTCTTTCGTACTTTTACCCACATTCTTTCGTACTTTCACACACAGGGATACCAAAATACGTATGTCTTATCAAAAGGTTAAAGGAACTTTTTTTTGCTTAACACAGATTCTAACACCTATTAACACTCAGAGCCTGTGGATAAGTGGCTCAGGCTCCGGCCAGAAGGCTCAGGACCCCTCCCAGAACCACGCCTGCGACCACCGCTGCGGCCCGGACCCAGAGGCGCTCTCGTTGCCAGTTTTCGGCCCCGGCCAGCTCGTCACGAAGCCGCTCCAGGGCATTCTGCTCGGCAGTCTCGAGCTGCTGCAACCGGGTCGCGGTCTCATCGAGATTCTTGCGCAGAGAGACAGTGGCATCGGCAAAGTGGTCGAGCACCGGATCGAGCGCCAGGTTAACCTCGTTGCCTACGAACTGGCCATAGAGCTTCGGATCGGTCTGGGCTTTTGCTGAGACGGCGGCTTTGTGGGTCTCGGTCATGAGCTGGAGCATCTGTTCCAGCTTTTCGTCCTGTTGCCCGAGACGCTGGGACATTGCGGCCACGACCTGGGCGAGCAGGTCGATGGTCTCGCGCATTTCGGCATCGTGTGGTGGGGCAGGGGGCAAGGGCGGCATGTTGGGTCCTCCGGTTGTCAGGATGTTGTTCCGGTCTCGGATTGGAACAGGCCCCTGAACTCAGGATCGGCGTAGTAGCGCAGCTTGCGGGCGACGGTGACGGGCTGGCCCTGAATGCGCAGCAGTTGCGCCTCGGGTGGCATCTGCATGATCTCGTCCGGGGTCAGCAGATCGCGGCCGGTGACGCTGGTGGTGGTGCTGTCCAATTCGCCGGGCTTGTGGCTGGTGCTCTGATAAGCCCGGGTTTCCTGGCCGATGCTCTGGCTCAGCCATTTCGCGGTCTCGAAATCATTGACCCCGAACACCTGCTGTACGCCGGCATTGGCGATGAAGGTATTGGCCCTAGTGCCGTAGAGATCTTTCAGCTGGCTCATGTCCTGCAGGATCGGCCAGAGCTGGATGCCATAGCCGGCCATCAGCCCCATGGCGCGTTCCACCACCTCCAGCCGCCCGAGCGCCGCGAACTCGTCGAGCAGGAACAAGGCAGGGGGCAGGCCGGGTTTGGGGCTCCTGAGCCGCTCAGCGGGCTGTGGAGTGGCACTGTTGGCTTTCCGGGGCTCTGAGGCATAGGAGGATGTCAGGGCCTCTGAGCGGCCTTCCAGCGCCTCTGTGGCCCTATCCTGCCACTCCGGGCCTGCCATGACCCCTGAGGCAGCTCTGGAGGCCTCCTGCGGGCTTTCCGCGCCTTCCGGGCGCTCGGCATCTCTCGCGATGTCCTGCAACGCCTCAGAGACCAGCAGGCGCAGCCAGCGGCTATAGGCATCAAGCCGGTTCGGCGGCAGCACCAAGAAGACCGAGGTGACGCCATGGCGCAACCCGGCAAAGCGCAGGTCGGAGCGGCTCATCGCGGCCACGATCCGCGGGCTGTCAAGGAAATGGGTATGGCGCTGCGCATTGGAGAGCACTGAAGCGGCCTCGCGATCGGCCTTGCCGAGGAAGCGGTTGGCGGCGCGGGCGATCAGCCCGTGGGCCTGATCGCTCTGCTGCATCAGCTCCAGCAGCTCGCGGAAGCGTTCCGGCGGCAGGGTCAGGTAGTCCCGCACCGCCGCAAGACTGCGGCGCTCCGCGGCCTCGTGGCAGGCCACGAACATGATCAGCCCGCCGAGCAGGGCCTTGGCCTCCTCGTTCCAATGCGCCTCGGAGACCTGTCCGGGCGGATCCATGACCAGCGCTTCGGCGAGACCCGCGGCATCCTCGCCGAGATCGGGGCTGTCCGGGGTCAGCCGGTCGAGCGGATTATAGGCGGCGCCGGGCAGGCCGGTGACGCCGAAGGGATCGAGGACATGCACGGTGCCGAACTTCTGCCGCGCCGCGGCGGTGATGCGGGCATTCTCGCCCTTGGGGTCGATGACCAGCACCGGGCGGTTGGCGGTCAGCAGGTTCGGGATGATGGTGCCGACGCCCTTGCCGGCCCGGGTGGGTGCGAGGGTGATCAGATGCGCCGGCCCGTCATAGCGCAACAGCCGGCCGCTGTCGGCGTCCCGCCCGATCAGCAAACCGTCGCCGCGCTGGAGCGCGGCTCGTTCCGCTTTCGAGCTGAAGCGGGCCGAGCCATGGCTGCCGCGGAGCAGCCGGGTGAAGAGCGGCAGCAAGCCACAATATTGCGCCCAGAAGTAGAGCGCCACCGCCCAGGCCGGCAGCAGGCAGAGCAACATGCCAAGTTGCCCCAGCATGGTGTCCACAGCCTGGCCGGTATCGACGCCCAGCACCAAGAAGCGCAGCAGCACATAGGCCAGCCAGCCGGCCGCGGTGCCGCAGAGCAGGGCGAAACCCAGCAGCACGATCCAGAGCGGTAGCGCCACCGAGAAGATCCCCAGCATCAGCAGCGCCCGGAAGGCGCGGCCGATCACAGGCGGCCCCCCGGACCTCTCCGGCTGTTCATCGCCTCAGCCTGCCTGCGCAGATCTTCCCGCAGCCTGCGGTCCTCGTCGCTGACCTCCCCGACATCAAAGGGCGAGCGCTGCGCGGGCGTGTCCGTTATTCCCGACGCGGTCCGACCGGTATCGCCCGCCGCGCCGGACTCCGGCTCTCCGACCCTCACACCGGCCTGCGCCGCGGAGCCATTTCCCGCAGCGGCAGTTCCGGCCTCAACTCCAGTTCCAACCTCAGTTTCTGCCTCACCCTCAGCCGCGACAGCAGCGGTCCGGACATCCCAGCCGGCGAAGGTGACACGGTCCTGTTCGCGGGGCAGGTTGCGGATCAGTCGGTCGAGCATGGCGGAGGCGTTGCTGTCGCGGGCGGCGAGATCGATGAGCGCGCCGCCGAGGATGACCTTGCGCCTGGTGTCGAGCTTTCTTTCCTTCGCCGCTTCGCGGTTCTTCAGCGCCTGCAGACGGGCTTTGGCCTGAGCATAGCGTTTCTCGGCGCGTTCGAGCTCGGTCCCGGTCATGAAATCTCCTTCGCTGTTCAAAAACACCAAATGATTGAAAACACTCTTGAAAGCACAACCGCTAGCGCGTTACCCGTGGGCCTGTAAAGGACAAGGGCGCACTTATGCAAACTTCCGCTCACCTGCGGTTCGACTGCAGTTTGCGTGCGATCTCCCCGGGGCAAGACCCCGGCCGATGGCGAACCCCCTCGATGCGCGTTACCGCATCGATATGGGAGGCGCTTTCCGCCCTCCCAAACCCGCCAGAACCAACCTCGGCGGTTGGATCGCCCGCCGTTCCGCAGACCGTGGCGAGGGCCGTTGCTCTTCGCTCACGCTGGAGCAGACTGCCTGGCGCCGGGGCGGAACGGGTGCCGCGTTGCCTCCGGGCCTCGATGGGCCCGCTGCTGCGGCAGCAGAGGCGCGCCGCTTGCGCTCCGGCACCCTGTCGCGCCGCCGCGCCGTTATGCTGCCAGCCGGGCGGGACATATCGCTTGCGCGAAATTCCGCCGACTGGCAGCATGACGGCACGGATTGCAGGTGCTGTGGTGGGCGCCTGTCTGACTGCGGGGGACGCGTGTGGTGACGTCGCCTTCCCGCTGCGGTCTGTCCTGCGGGGAGGGCAGG
>Ga0182736_1000872_pt1 | contig 36791 bp, 41 predicted proteins | sample eDN5th30CKraftBY_FD_128882 | JGI IMG/M metagenome (GOLD analysis project Ga0182736, IMG submission 128882) | Enriched backyard soil microbial communities from Emeryville, California, USA - eDNA 5th pass 30_C Kraft BY (version 2) (version 2) | ecosystem: Environmental > Terrestrial > Soil >... | reverse complement strand
TGACGGTCGGTCGCGGCATCGGTGGCGAGCACGCGGCCGGCCAGGGACACAGGCGTGGCGGGATCAGGGCTGCGAGCCGCTCTTCCGCCATCGCCAGCGCCGTCAGGCAACGCACCAGCGCCTCGGGTGCATCCTCATCCTCCTCGATCCGGTGGACGACCGCGTTCCTCGTCGGCCAGGTCGATCTCCTTTGAAGGCGGTGGGCGCAGCATGGGATCAGCGCCTCTTGTGGAGTTCGGCCGCCCCGTTCTTCAAGCTGATCGTCTTGATCGCGCGTCTGTTCCAGCAGGGGCCCGTGCGGGCGTGGATGCGGTAGCGCCACCGCCTGCCACTGGAGGCGGCATGTTTATCGCCACACCCGCCTTCGGCATGGCGAAGACCGTCCAGAGACGGACATCCTTGTCGCGCGGACGTCGCCGGAAACCGCCCTTGCTATTGTTGCTCTCGACGTGCGGACGCTCCCAGCCAATGCTGGTTCTGCGCCAGCTCATTGGTCCGGCCTCGGCGAAGACGCCTCTGTTCGAGCGACAGGCCGCCGGCCTATATCCTGACAATATGGCAAATGAGGTCGGCCCGCCGGGGACAATCGCCATCCGCACAGGCGCCAACCTCGATGGCTGGAACCCCGGCCGCTGGAGCGGGGGGGCGGATGTTCCTTCGTCACGATGATAAGCGATAAGCCCCATGCCCTTGAAGAGAGCATGGTTGCGGATGCTATCGCTCAGTCCGACTCATGGATCTTCCACTTTCCTCACAGTATTTGCACGGGCCTGGTCCATCAGGAGGGCGCCAAGTCTCTGCATTGGGTGTGACGGTGGAATGAAACTGGCCGCTCAGCTCGTTCGTGATCGCGAGAGGGCGGAGGTACGTTACCGATGCCGCTTTGTTCCCTGCTCGCGTTCTGAGATCTTTCACGTCGTTGCCCTGCGACTATCTCACCTGGGGCAACGTTGGAGAATAGCCGTAATAATCGCGCCTGGATGGAGATTGGCCCAGTCGCCTGAATGCGCGCTATCACCCCTTGCGTTCCCACCGGGGCGTCATGTGCGGATAGCATTCAGTTGAAGACCGCCGAATCTCGCTTCCCGGCCAAAGCCGGAAGCGAGATCGGAAGTGGATGCCCCGTGAGGATTCGAACCTCAATTGACGGAGTCAGAGTCCGTAGTCTTACCTTTAGACGACGGGGCAAGAGCGGGCGCTGATAGAGCGCGGATTTCTGCGGGTCAAGGCCTTTGAGCGCCGCATCGACCCGATGAAGCGAATGGATCTTGCCGACGGTCTGGCTGCGCCGGCGCAGCGCGCTCTTGCGCGCGGGGCCGGGCGTGTCTAGCGTTCATGCCAAGTGCCGGTGGACAGCCCGCCGGTGAGGAAGGCATAACGACAATGGCGCACAAGGCTCCCCCTGCGCTGAGCATAGGGCCCCGGCCCGGCGCACCGGGCTTGCGTGGCGATCGGTTTCGCGAATCGAGCGCGCGCCGGCCGCCGTTTCGCGGAAATCTCGCCGCGCTCGATCTGGGCACCAATAATTGCCGGCTGCTGATCGCGCGGCCGGAGGGTGAGGATTTCATCATCGTCGACGCTTTCTCGCGCATCGTGCGGCTTGGCGAAGGGCTGGCGGCTACCGGCTATCTTTCGGAGGCGGCGGTGGAGCGCACCATCTCGGCCTTGTCCGTGTGTGCGGACAAGCTCTGTCGGCGGCGGGTGACGCTGGCCCGCTCGGTCGCGACGGAGGCCTGCCGGCAGGCGGAAAATGGTGCGGAATTTGTCGCACGCGTCCAGCGGGAGACCGGCATCATGCTCGATATCATTTCGGCGCGAGAGGAAGCGCGGCTTGCGGTGATCGGCTGCCACGCGCTGCTGGAAGGTGGCGACGGGCCGGCGCTGATCTTCGATATTGGCGGCGGCTCGACCGAACTGGCGGTGATCGAGGGGCGCGGGGCATCGCTGCGCATCGTCGACTGGCTGAGCGCGCCGTTCGGGGTCGTGTCGCTGGCCGAAGCTGTGGCCATGCGCGGGGACGGACCGGCCGAGCGCGCAGCGGCCTATGCGGAGATGCTGACCTATATGCGCGAGGCCTTCAGCGACTTTGCCGCACGACTGGATGCAACGGGCGGCTCGCTCCGGCTGCTCGGCACATCGGGCACGGTGACGACGCTGGCCAGCGTCTATCTGGGGCTGCCGCGCTATGATCGGCAGGCGGTGGATGGGCTGATCGTGCCCTCGGCAGAAATGCGCGATATTGCCCGGCGGCTTTCGACCATGAGCCTGGCGGAGCGGGTGGCGCTACCCTGCATTGGCGATGAACGGGCCGATCTGGTGGTCGCCGGCTGCGCGATCCTCGAAGCCATTCTCGACATCTGGCCGGCCGAGCGGCTGGGCGTGGCCGATCGCGGTATTCGCGAGGGCATCCTGCGCTCCCTGCTCGACAGCGCCTCCAGCCGGCAGCTGCGCTGATGGCGCGGGGTGACAAACCGGTCAGCACGCGGGTGCGCACGGCCAAGGGGCGCACGGCGCAATCGACGCGCTGGCTCTCGCGCCAGCTCAACGATCCCTATGTGAAGCGCGCCAAGGCGGAGGGCTATCGCAGCCGCGCGGCTTACAAGCTGATCGAGCTGGACGAGAAATTCCAGCTGCTGCTCGGCGCGCGCCATGTCGTCGATCTCGGCCTTGCGCCGGGCGGCTGGGCGCAGGTGGTGCGCAAGCAGGCGCCCAGGGCGGCCGTGGTCGGCATCGACCTGCTGCCGGTCGATCCGATTCCCGGCGTCACCATTTTCGAGATGGATTTTATGGCGGATGATGCGCCGGACAAGCTGATGGCGGCGCTGGGCGAGGCGCCGGACCTCGTGCTGTCGGATATGGCGGCCAATACGGTCGGCCACCAGCAGACCGACCATCTGCGCACCATGGGGCTGGTCGAGGCGGCCGCCGATTTCGCCATGCAAGTGCTGAAACCGGGCGGTGCATTCGTGTCCAAGGTGTTCGCCGGCGGGACGGACGATGTGCTGCTCCGCCAGCTCAAGGCCGCCTTCAAGACGGTGAAGCACGCCAAGCCGCCATCGAGCCGCAAGGGCTCGGTCGAGTGGTTCGTCGTGGCGCAGGGCTTCAAGGGGCGCGGTGGGGGAGAGTAGGAGGCAAAAATGTATCTGCCTAAAATATATGAAGAAACGCGCCTGGACGTCCTGCATGACCTGATCCGGGCCCATGCCCTTGGCACTTGGGTTTCAGCCAATGAGACGGAACTCGACGTCCACCATATCCCTTTTGTGCTTGATCCTTCACGCGGCGCGTTTGGCACGTTGGTCGGACATGTCGCCCGCGCCAATCCGGTCTGGAAGGCGGCGGCGACTAAGCTGCCCAGCGCCATCATATTTCGCGGGCCGCAGGCCTACATCACCCCATCCTGGTATCCCAGCAAGCATGAGCATGGCAAAGCCGTGCCCACCTGGAACTACGCCGTGGTCACCGTGCACGGGCGTGCCGAGTTCATCGACGATCGTGCGTGGCTTTATAGCCATCTGGCCGAACTGACCGACACGCATGAAGCGTCCCAGGCCCTGCCATGGACGATCGACGACGCCCCTCGCGCGTTTACGGACAAGCTGGTCGCGGCCATTGTCGGCGTGGAAATTCCGATTCAGCGGATAGAGGGGAAGTGGAAAACCAACCAGAACCGCCTCGACTCCGACAAGATGGGCGTGGTGGCTGGCCTGCTCGAAAAAGGCGACGCCGCTTCTGTGGCCATGGCCACGCTCGTGCGGAGCCACAGCAAAATATAGGCGCCGATCACGCCAATCGCTCGCCGGGCTGGCTCGCCGCGCCGTCCGTCAGCGGCGCGTCATCATTCCTCGACCAAATCCAGATAGGCGATCACGTCGTTGTCGGTGGCGATGAACAGGTCGGTCTGGACGTCTTCGGGTTGGCGATCGGCCATGGCGAGGGCCTCGGCGAGGGAGCCGTAGAGCAGGGTTTCCGCGCCGCCGCCTTCGGTCTGCGAGAGATGGTAGAGGCGCACGGTGACGCCGTCTGAGACGGTCCGCATCAGTCGTCTTCCTTCAGGCCCAGCTCCTGCGCGAGCTGGTCGAGGTCCGTGCCGGGGCGGACGATCAGCCATTGGTCGGGATGGCGGGTATCGACGACGGTGACCGCGCCCTTGGGGCACAGGTCGAGGCAGCCGGTTTCTACGATGCCGGCGTCCGCCTTGCGGCCCTTGCCGAGATGGCACTGTTTACGCAGCGCCTTGGCGAGCGGCTGGTCGCCATCCGGGCCGAAGCCGCTGCGCTTGAGCTTCTTCGAGCATTTGCGGCAGACGAGGATCGTCGTCGACCAGCCGGCTTTTACCCGGCGCGGGGTCATGCCGGTTTCCAGCTCCGGCGCTCTTCGGCCACGCGCAGCACGTCATAGGCGGCCTGAATGGCCTGGAAGCGCCGGGCGGCGTCGTCGTCATCGGGGCGCACGTCCGGGTGGCATTCCTTGGCGAGGGTGCGCCAGCTGCGCTTCACCGTCTCGAAATTGGCGTCGCTCTCCAGCCCCAGCACCTCGAGCGCGCGCATTTCGTCGCGCGAGCGGCTGCCATCGCCCGGGCCGGCCCAGCTATTATAGGCGCTTTGCTGATAGGCCTCGGCGTCGCGCTGCTCGGTCTTCATCCGGCTGGCGCGCTCTTCGGCGTCGAGGCCCTGAAAATAATCCCAGCCGCGATTATACTCGCCGGCATGTTCCTGGCAGAAATACCAGCGCTCGGGGCTGTTGGGGGATTTGGGGGCGGGGCAATCGCCGGGCAGGTCGCAGCCATGACGGTCGCACAGGCGCAAGGCCTGCGCTTCGCGGCCGGAGCCATAGCCCCGCCAGCGGGGAAACCCCCAGTCATTTTTTCGTCCTGCACGCGCCATTTGGGCCAACCTAATCCTCTGGCGGGGTGAAATCCACCGTCTCGCCGCGCCCGCTGGTCGCGACTTCAAACCTGTGTCAGGCGGTCTGTAAGCCGGGTTCTGTCCACCGCCGCCGTATCCCCGAAGAGACGCGCAGGCGGATGGGCGATCATTCCTCTCTGGACCATGCTTGCGCATGGCCTCCAGCAACCAACCCGGGCGATCGGGGCCGAAACAAGCCCTGTGGCCGAAACCACGCGCCGCCCCTATTCGGTCTTGCTCCCGGTGGGGTTTACCAAGCCGTCCGCCGTTGCCGGGGACGCGGTGCGCTCTTACCGCACCCTTTCACTGTCACCTCGCCGAAGCTTTAGGGCCGAAGCCTTTGGCGACCTGCTCTCTGTTGCACTGTCCCTGACTCCGGCAAGCCGGAGCCGCCGGACGTTATCCGGCACCGTCGTTTCGTGGAGCCCGGACTTTCCTCGCCGGTGCCCGAAGGCACCGTCGCGATCGCCCGACCGCCTGACCGGGGCGCATATAGGGGCTGGGGCGGGCAGAGTCACCCCCGGCCATCAGTTCCCCTGTCAATCGTCTCCGCGCGGGCGGGGCAGCAGCAGGGCCAGCAGGATGGCGCGGCACTCGCCGTCGATGACGCCGTCGATCAGCTCCGGGCGGAACCGCCGCTGGAAGGCGGTGACGGCCGCGGGCGCATCGGCAATATCATAGCCGAAGCGCTCGAGCGCGAGCATGAAGCCGCTGTCCGTCCAGTGCGGGTCCATGAGATTGCGGGTCGGGCGGGGCAAGGCGAGGCGCAGACGAGCCAGTTTGTTCCATGGGAACAGCTCGCCGGGGTCCTGCTTGCGCGCCGGGGCGATATCGGAATGGCCCACGACATTGCCGCGCGTGATCCGGTGGCGCTGGACGATGGCATGGACGAGCGGGATCAGCGCCTCCACCTGCGCCTCGGCGAACGGGCGGTAGCCCCATTCATGGCCGGGATTGACGATCTCGATGCCGATGCTGGCCGAGTTCACATCCGTGATGCCGCGCCAATAGGCCCGGCCGGCGTGCCAGGCGCGGTTGGCTTCATCCACCATGCGGATGACATTGCCATCCTCGGTCACCACATAATGGGCGGAGACCTTGCTGTCCGGATTGGCGAGCCAGTTGATGGCGCTGGGGGCGTCCGGCATGCCGGTATAATGCAGCACGAGGATCGAGACCGGCAGACTGCGCTCATCGAAATTGGGCGATGGCGTCTCGATCATGCCCGTCCTTGCGCCCTTTCCGTTGCGGTTGCCACGGCTGTGACATGAACGGCGGGGTCTTTACAAGCCCGCCGGCAATGACCGTGCGCCATCCGGACGTGTGGCCGCGCCGATCACGCGTCAGGCGATGGTTTCGCCGGTGAACCGGTCGGGCCGGGCCGGGTCGGCGCGGCGGTCGGCGATGTAGATGCAGTTGAGGTCGCGACAGGAGACGAAGCGGTTGTCCGGGCCGGTGAGCATCTCGCCTGCCCCCAGCACGAGATAGGTGCCCGGCCGGGCGAATTGCGCGAGCCGGGCGCAGGCCGCCTGCTTTGCCGTCTCCGGGAAATAGAGCAGGACGTTGCGGCACAGGATGAGATCATACTGGCCCGAGACCCGGCGCGGGTCGAGCAGATTATCGACCGAGAAGGTCACCATCTCGCGCAGCTTGTCGGCCAGCTGCCACTGATCGCCCACCTCGGTGAACCAGCGCAACAGCTCATCGACCGGCAGGCCGCGCTGCATGTCCATTTGCGCATAGCGGCCCCGGCGCGCCGTCTCGATGGCGGCGGGGGAGACATCGGTCGCGTGGATGTCGATGCGCCAGCCGTCCCAGAGGGCTCCCATCCGCTGGATCATCATCGCCAGTGAATAGGCTTCCTGACCCGTCGAGGCGCCCGCGCACCAGATGCGCAGCTGCTTGTCCTGCGCCGCCTCGCGGATGCGCGGCAGGATGGCCTGCCCGATGGTGCGGAAGACACCGATATCGCGGAAGAAGGAGCTTTCATGGTTGAGCATCGCGTCGACCGCCTGCGCCGCGAGCGGCCCGTCGGGATCATGCTCGATCACGGCAACCAGCGCATCGAGCGAAGGGAGGGCGCAGGCGCGCAGCAGCGGGCGCAGCGTCGATTCGATGCGCCAGCGCCGGCCCTCGCTGACGATCTGGCCCGTCCTGACGCGGAGCAACTGGCAGAGCTTTTCCATCGTCTCGGGCGACGGGGCCGTGGTCATGCGGCGGCCTTGTGCCGGGCGAGGATCAGCGCGGCGATGGCCGGTGGCGGCAGGATGGCGCTGGCGAGACCGGCCCGGGCAACCGCGCCGGGCATGCCCCAGACCGCGCTCGAACCAAAATCCTGCGCGATCATCCAGCCGCCTGCCTCGACGATCGCCTGCGCGCCGGCCAGCCCGTCCCGGCCCATGCCGGAGAGGGTCACGCCGCAGGCGCCGGCGCCATAGACATGGGCCATGCCCGTGAACATGGGATCGACGGCGGGAATGCCGCCGTGCAGGCAGCGCTCCTGCGAGAGCCGGATGGTGCAGTGTCCGCGCGCGTCCCGGCTGAGCGAGAGATGGGCAAGGCCGGGCGCGACATGGACGGCACCGGGTTGCACGGCGAGCCCCTCCTCGGCCATGATCACGGGCCGTGCGGTCGAACGGCGGAGTTGTTCGGCGAACAGCTGCTGGAAATTGGCCGGCAGATGCTGGGTGATGAAGATCGGGGCGCGCACCTCGCCTTCCAGTCCCGCGAGCAGCGCCGTGATGGCGCCGATGCCGCCCGTCGACCCGCCAATGCCGATGGCGCGCACCAGCGTGCCCGGTGGACGCAGCCGGGCGTTGGCCTGATCGGCGATTTCGGGCGTGCGGCTGCGCTCGGCGGGCGGGGCGAGGTGGATCAGCCGGTCGAGCAGATGGGTCACGAACCGATCGTTGAAATGCCCCGCGCTCGGCTTGGCAACGACATCGCTGGCCCCCATGGCCAGCGCCTGAAGGGCCAGCGCGCTGCCCTCCCGGCAATCGGCCGAGAGCAGCACGACCTGCAGGGCAGCGGCGCCCGCCAGCAGTCGCGGCAGCACGTCCAGCCCGTCAAGGCCGGGCATGCGCATGTCCAGCAGCACCAGGTCGACCGGATGCGTGCGCACGAAGGCGAGCGCCTGATCACCGGTCGAGACGGCGCCGGCGACGGTGAAGCGGGGATCTTGCGCAAAGATACGGGCCATGATCCGCCGCACCACGACGGAATCGTCAACAATGAGAATGTTGATCGCCGGTTGCGGTGGCGGTGCGTCATCCGGGAGGCTGGCGCGTCTGGCGGGCATGGCCGGGTCTTTCTGGCTTCAGAGAATGCCGACGATTTGCAATTTGCTCTCCAGCGTTTCCCGGTCGAACGGTTTCATCACATATTCGTCCGCTCCCGCGTCAACCGCGGCGCGGATATAGTCGAGCCCGTTCTCGGTCGTGCAGAAGATCACCTTGGGCGGCTGGGCGAGATTGCGCCGCGATAGTTCCTTGAGAAAATCCAGCCCGTTCATGATCGGCATATTCCAGTCGAGCAGCACGACGTCGGGCATGTTTGCATCGCACATTTCCAGCGCTTCGCGGCCGTCGCTCGCTTCGTCCACATTGAGGTGGAGCGATTCGAGGATGTGGCGGGCGACCTTGCGGATCACCCTGGAATCATCGACGAGGAGACAATTGGGCATATTATGATGTCACTCTTCTGACCCGGTTGATCCCCTCATAGGGCCGGGGTGTAAGCGTTCCGTAAAGATCAGGCCGCGAGCGCGCCGGCACCGGCCGTGAAGTCGGCCAGCGTGACGAGCAGGTGGCTGCGCCCCTCATAATCGACCAGACCGGAGACGAAGGGCGCCCAGGCCGGATCGATCCGGCCATGCACAGGCTGCACACCGGCTGGCGCGAGACAGATATCGCTCACCGAATCGACGAGGAAGCCATAGCTGTGCGCCGCGATATCCGCGACGATGGCCAGCGAGGCGCTCTCGTCCAGCCCGCCCTTGCCGAAGATCCGCGCTTCCATGTCGATCACCGTGAGCACGCGGCTGCGCAGGGCGGCAAGCCCGCGCACATGGGCGGGCGCCAGCGGGACCGGCACGACACCCCCGAGGCGGACAACCGCCTCGACCTCGCTGGCGCGCACGGCGATGGGGGCGTCTGCGATTGTGGCGAACAGGAACAGCGACTGGTTCATGCAACGCTCCGTGCGCCCGGCTGTGCCGAGATCCGGGCCTGTCCGACCTGCGCGATGGCGGCGAAAATCCGGTCACGGTCGTAGCGGTAGACCGTATCGGATGTCCCCGCGGGGGCGAGCGCGTCCGGACGCAGGGTGATGACGGGAATGGTCTCGGCGCTGGCTTGCACCATATCGTCGGCATCGGCTTCGCTGCACAGGATGAGATCCGCGGCGGCATCCTCGGGATCGGGCGGGCCGAAGCAGACCTCATGGCCGGCTTGCACGAGCAGCGGCGCGAGGATGGTGCGCATCCAGACATCCTCCGCATCCGGAATGAGGCAACGGATCGGCCCGGCCGGGCCCGGCAAGGCCCCTTGCGCGCGTGCCTCGGCGAACAGGGCGAAGGGATCGAGCATCTCGAACGGGTTGTCGTCCACCATCACGAGGCCAGCCAGGCGCCCGCTGGCCAGGCCTGCATCGAGGGCCAGCGGCACATCGACAATGTCCAGGACATCATCGACCAGATAGCAAAGCTGTTCGTCGCCGGCATGAAGGCGCAGCGACTTGAGGCCGGCTCCGACGGGCGGCGCGGCGTTGAGCGCCGGCACCAGCCGGTCCTCGATCCGGGCGAAGGCGCCGGTGCCGCAGGGCGCGATCTGTCCGGCGGCGAGATCCTCGACCCGATCGACCACGGTGAGCGGGATCAGCCGGTGCGCGCCATCGCGCTCGCGGAACATCAGCGCCTGTATGGTCGGCTCGGGCGCCACCTCGGCTTGCGGCGTGGGCCGGTGCCATCCTGCATCGCGCAGTGGCAGCCGGGCGATCTGGGCGAGGCCGACAGCATCGAGCAGCAGCATCGGCTGGCCATCGTCCGGCAGGGTCATGCCGGCAAACGCGCCGCTCGCGGTGATCACCGGCGAGGCCGGACGGATGACCAGCTCTTCATGGCTGGTCACCGCCTGCGCGCCCAGCACATAGGGCTGCCCGGCCGGCGAGCGGATGACCATGAGCGTGCGCGGTTCGTCCGTATTCTTCTCACGGTCGAGCTGCAGAACATCTTCCAGGTCAATGAAGGCGTGGCGCTCGCCCCGGATCGTGGCGATCCGCGCGCCGCCGACATTCTCGATGCTGACCATGGCGCTGGTCAGGTGGAGCAGCTCGACCACATTGCTGCGCGGCATCGCGAAGACATGCCCGCCGCCATGCACGATCAGGCCCGGAATGATGGTGAGGGTGAGCGGCACGCGCATGGCGATGGTCGTGCCGCAACCCGGCGCGCTGGTGATGGAAATGACGCCGCCAATCTGCTCGATATTGGTGCGCACCACGTCCATGCCGACCCCGCGCCCGGATACCGACGTGACCTGCGTGGCGGTGGATAGTCCGGCGTGGAAGATGAGATTGGGCTTGTCGGCATCGCTCATCGACGCGGCCTCCACCGGCGTAACGAGGCCGGTGGCGATGGCTTTCTCGACCAGCGCGGCACAGTCGAGCCCGGCGCCATCATCGCGGACCTCGATGACGATCTGGTTGCCGGACTGGCGCGCGACGACATGGAGCGCGCCGGCATCTGGCTTGCCGGCGGCGCGGCGCTGCGCGGGCGGCTCGATACCATGGTCGAGGGCGTTGCGGACGATGTGGGTCAGCGGATCGAGCACCATCTCGATCATCTCGCGGTCCATCTCCACCTCGCCGCCGTCGAGCTCCAGCGTGGCCTGCTTGCCGAGCTCGCGCGCCAGATCGCGCACCATGCGGGGCAGCGAGGCGTAAAGCCGGTCGACGCGCTGCATGCGGGTCTTGCTGATCATGTCGCGCATCTCGGCGACATTGGCGGAGAGGCGCTCGAAGCTGCTTTCCAGATCGCTGTCCATGGCGTGCTCGCGCATCCGCCGCCCCAGATCGTTGCGCGCCAGCACCATGTCGGACATGCCGTTCATCAACTGGTCGACCAGCGTCAGCGGCAGCCGGATGGTGCGGGGCGCGCGCTCGCCGGCCCGGCCGTTGGCGGGATGGTCATGCGGCGTTTCGTCCGCCAGCGAGGCGCCGGCGCTCGTCAGCAGCGTGTCGAGCAATGCGTCGTCGTCGGCTTCGGGGGAGGGCGATTCGGGCGCCGTCGCATTGTCGCCCAGCGCGCGCGCCAGGGCGCCGATCCGGTCCATGACGGCGAGAACGGCGCTGACCGTCGCCGGGTCGGCCTGCCGCTCGCCGCGCCGCACAGCCGCCAGAACATCCTCGGCATGATGGGCAAGCCGCTCGAATCGCGGAAGGTTGAGGAAGCCGCAGCTGCCTTTCACCGTGTGGAAAAAGCGGAAGAAGGCATCGAGGCGCGACTGATCGGCCGGGTTTGCCTCCCATGCGACGACCTCGCCGGAGAGCGCTTCCAGCGTCTCCAGCGTCTCGGCTATAAATTCACCCAGAATCTCGTCCATATGATCGGTGGCCTTGGTTTCAGGCCGCTGTCATCGGACAGACTGTTTAAATCGGGGTTAAGTCTGCCCGTTCACCGGGCGGGCAGACGCGCGCCGAACATGAGGAAGGGCTCGGCGGCAGGCGAGACCAGCACCTGCCCATCGCACTGGCTGGCGAGTGAGCGGATCATGAAGGCCGGCGCGGTGCGGCTGGTCACCTCGCCGCTCTCCTGCTCCAGTGCGGCGCGGATGACGGGATCAAAGGTGATGCGACTGCCCTCGCCGCGCACGGCAATCTCCGTCGCGGCGGCGGTCTGCTCCGCGCCGATCGCCAGCGTGCCGCCGCGCGGCAGCGCCTCGCCGGCCAGCATCACAAGGTTGAGCAGCAGCTTGGTGGCGGGCTTGGGCAGGCTCTCACCGCCCATCATCCATTGCAGCTCCAGCTTGCCGCCGGGCGGAAAGAGACCTTCCACCGCGCCGCGTATCTCATGAACGGGAATGGCCTCGCCCAGTCCACCTGCCGCGCCGAAAGCGAGGCGGAAGAATTTGAGCTTGCCCGCCGTGGTGCGTGCGCTGTCACCGAGCAGATCGATACATTGTTCGCGCACTTGCGGATCGGTCTCGTCGGCGATCAGCTCGATGCCGTTGTTGAGGGCGCCGACGGGGCTGAGCAGGTCATGGCACAGGCGCGAGCAGAGCAGGCTGGCGAAATCGATAGGATCGGGCGCGGAACGCTGGGCCAAGGTTGGTATCCTCTACGGGGGGCATCGGGCGAAGGGGGCTGGCGCCGTGCGATGATGCCGCAAGATTGATTAACAAATTCAGGTGCTCCCGGCCGATGGCGGAGCATGCCGGGCGCCTGGCTGTCATGCCGCTCCCCTCCCGCCGATGCAAGGCGCGCTTGCGGTGGAGCCGGCCCCGGATACGGCCAGTGGGCGGGCGGGATGGCGCGTGGGTGCTTCGTGCCGGTCGAGAGATGTGGGTGGCGCCTGGTGTGGTTTTGGCGGCATCGGAGGGATGGAGCGCTGCGGTCTCTTGGCTCGAAAGCGCAGCAAGCCGGCGGGTGTCGGGGCGCAGCTGGCTGTTTATGGCGTCTCGCGGCGGTCTGCTGCGGGATGATCGGCCCGGTGTTCGGTGAGAGGGACCGAGTCGAAGCGGCCGTGCAGGGCCCCGGCGGGTGTTGCGCGCCACGCCCGCACCGCGCCGCCGCGGCCGACGATCAGCCAGATGTCCCCATTGCCCTGCGCCATGGCGGCATCGACCGGCGAGGGGACGGGGGCTCCGTCCGGATGCGAGTGGTAATAGCCGAGGATTGCGGGGCCGCCAGCGCGCGCCTCCCGGTGGCTGCGCAACAGCAGCGCCGGATCGATCTCGAAGAAATGGCGGGGGTTGGCCGCGACATTGGCGGCGGGGCGGATGGCGCTCACCGATATGCTGGCGACGGCGCCGGCGGCGCGATCGCCCAGCAGCAGGCCGCAGCATTCCTCGTCCCCCGCCGCATCGGCATGGGCGCGAATTGCATCGAGCAAGGCCGTTGAAATGATGAGATTCATGCCCACATGTTAGGAGATGACTGAGGGGGTCGCTACCATTTCCACCGAGATCACGCTCGCGCTGCATGGCGCGCGGCTGGATCGCGCGCTCGCAACGCTCGCGCCTGACCTGTCGCGTGAGCGGGTGAAGGCGCTTATTCTGGGCGGTCATGTCCTCGGGGTCGATGGCCAGCCGGTGCGCGACCCGGCGCTCAAGGTGAAGGCGCAGGCCGCCTTCACGCTTGTCGTCCCGCCCGCGACGCCGGCTGAGGCGGTGGCGCAGGAGATCGCGCTCAACATCGCTTATGAGGATGAGCATCTCATCGTGATCGACAAGCCGGCGGGCATGGTTGTCCATCCGGCGGCGGGCAATCCGGATGGCACCCTGGTCAATGCGCTGCTCCATCATTGCGCGGGGCAGCTCTCCGGCATTGGCGGGGTCGCGCGGCCGGGCATCGTCCACCGGATCGACAAGGACACCTCCGGCCTGCTGGTCGTCGCCAAGACGGACGCCGCGCATGAAGGGCTGGCCCGCCAGTTCAAGGATCATAGCATCGAGCGGCGCTATCTGGCGCTCGTCAATGGCGTGCCGGTGCCGCCGGCGGGCAAGGTCGATCGCTGGATCGGCCGGTCCGACGTGGATCGCAAGAAGATGGCGGTGCAGCGCGAAGGGCGCGGCAAGCACGCCGTCACCCATTATCGGATGCTGCGCGCCCTCAATCGCGCGGCGCTGGTCGAATGCCGGCTGGAGACCGGGCGCACGCATCAGGTGCGCGTCCATATGGCGCATCTGGGCCATCCGCTGCTGGGCGATCCGACCTATGCGCCCAATGCCGGCAGGGGCGGCCCGCACAAGGCCCTGCTGGCGCAACTGGGCTTCCATCGGCAGGCGTTGCACGCCGCCAGCCTGGGGTTCATCCACCCGGTCACAAGCCAGCCTCTCCGCTTTGAAAGCCCAATTGCGGATGACATGCAGCAACTGTTCAGCCATCTTTGCGTATAGAGGGTGAGAGTCGATGAAACGACCCCAGAGCCCCTCCTTGCGTCTCCCAGAAGGACCCAATCCGTGAGCAATGGTAGCAATCTCCCCGCGACGATCCCTGCGCTTGGCGGCGACGCCAGCCTGAACCGCTATCTGTCGGAGATCCGCAAATTCCCGCTGCTGAAGCCGGAAGAAGAATATATGCTCGCCAAGCGCTATCAGGAGCATGGCGATCCGGAGGCGGCCGCGCGGTTGGTCACCAGCCATCTGCGCCTCGTCGCCAAGATCGCGATGGGTTATCGCGGCTATGGCCTGCCGGTCGCCGAGCTGATTTCCGAGGGCAATATCGGCCTGATGCAGGGCGTGAAGAAATTCGAACCGGATCGCGGCTTCCGCCTCGCCACCTATGCGATGTGGTGGATTCGGGCGTCGATCCAGGAATTCATCCTGCGCTCGTGGAGCCTGGTGAAGATCGGCACTACCGCCGCGCAGAAGAAGCTGTTCTTCAACCTGCGGCGGATGAAGAACAACCTGGAAGCGTTCGAGGATGGCGATCTGCATCCCGACGACGTCACCAAGATCGCCACCGATCTCGGCGTGGCCGAGGCCGACGTCATCTCGATGAACCGGCGGATGTCGATGGGCGGCGACACGTCGCTCAACGTCTCGGTCAACGAGGATGGCGAAGGGCAGTGGCAGGACTGGCTGGCCGATGAAGGGCCGCTTCAGGACCAGCTCATCGCCGAGGCGCAGGAAAGCGACGTGCGCCACTCCATGCTGCTCGATGCCATGGGCGACCTCAATGACCGCGAGCGGCATATCCTGCAGGAGCGCCGCCTCGCCGAGGAGCCCAAGACGCTGGAGGAGCTCTCGCAAGTCTATGGCGTCAGCCGCGAGCGCGTCCGCCAGATCGAGGTGCGCGCGTTCGAGAAGCTCCAGCGGGCGATGCTGCGGCTGGCCGGCGAGAAACGGCTGATTCCGCTCGCCGGCTGAGCCGGCCGCCGCGAATGGCGCGGTGATCCTATCCTATTCCTATCCTATGCAGGTCCGCGTCGCCGGGGGCGGATTGCCGCTGGCGATCGAGGCCGAACAGGCGTTTCAATAGACCGCTTGTGACCGCTATGCGGTCAGGCAGTTTCGCCCGCCGCAAAAATACTCTAGGGGCCTGCCATGGTGAACACCCTTCTCGTCATGGCGGGCGGCGCAATCGGTGCGGCGCTGCGTTATCAGTTCGGCCGCGGGGCCGCGCATCTGTTCGGCACGGGCTGGCCGGCCGGCACGTTCGCAGTCAATATATTGGGCGGTTTCGTCATGGGGCTGCTCGCCGGCTGGCTCGCGATGCGCGGACATGGCAGCGGCGAGCAGATCCGGCTTTTCGCGGCGGTCGGCATTCTCGGTGGTTTCACGACCTTTTCTTCCTTCAGCCTGGAGATGATGCTGATGATCGAACGGGGCGAACTGGCGTCCGCGCTCGCTTATGCGCTGCTCTCGGTGCTGCTCTCCGTCGGCGCGTTGGCCGCCGGCCTCGTCATCATGCGCGCCGTGCCCGCATGAGCCGGGCGAAAGCGACCGACCCCGCCGCCGTGCGCCAGTTCACGGTCAGCGCGGAGGATGACGGCATCCGACTCGACCGCTGGTTCAAGCGCCATATGGAGGATGTGCCCTTCGCCACCGTCTCGCGCTGGGCGCGCACCGGGCAACTGCGTGTCGATGGCGCGCGCGCCACGCCGGGGGACCGACTCACCGAAGGCCAGGTGCTGCGGGTGCCACCGCTCGATGCCGCCATGTCGCGGACCGGTCGCGCGGCCAAGCCGCGTCCGGTGCTGAGCGAGGAGCAGATCGAACTGGCCGAGAGCCTCGTCATCCACCGCGATGCGCAGGCGCTGGTCATCAACAAGCCGCCGGGCCTGGCGACGCAGGGCGGCACGCGCACCCATGAGCATGTCGACGGGCTGCTCGATGCGCTGATGTTCGAGCGGGATGACCGGCCGCGACTCGTGCATCGGCTGGACAAGGATACGAGCGGCGTGCTGCTGCTCGCCCGCTCGGCACGCGCTGCTGCCCATTTCGCCAAGGCGTTTTCGTCCCGCACCGTGCGCAAGGTCTATTGGGCGATCATCGTCGGCGTGCCGTCGATTGACGATGGTTATATCGATCTGCCGCTTGCCAAGCAGCCGGGCACGGGCGGCGAGAAGATGCATGTCGATGAGGCGGAAGGCGCGCCGGCCCGCACCCGCTACCGGGTGATCGAGCGCGCCGGCAATCGCGCGGCATGGGTCGAGTTGCAGCCGCATACCGGGCGCACCCACCAGTTGCGCGTGCATATGGCGGCGATTGGCCACCCAATTGTGGGTGACGGAAAATATGGCGGCAAGGATGCGTTTTTGAGCGGCACGATCAGCCGCAAGATGCACCTCCATGCCCGTCGTCTGCGGGTCGATCATCCAGATGGCACCCCGCTGGATACCATGGCCGACCTGCCCCGGCATTTTGCGGAAACGCTTGCCAGTCTGGGGTTTGAGGAGGCTGAGGGGGATCTGCCGCTGGATGCGCCGGCTCGCTCGAAGGAGGAGGAGAAGGTCGCCGTCAAGCGCGCGGCTAATGCCTATGCCAAGGATGTGCGTAAGGCGCGGCGCGGCGAGCGGCGGGGCCGGAGCAGCGAGGCGGGGATAGCGGACCGCAAGGCCCGTTCCGGCCCGGCTGGCAAAGCGCCACCCGGCGCTGCCGGCAAAGCGCGTGCCGGTCCGGCTGGCAAGGCCCGACCCGGCGCAGCGGACAAGGCTCGACCTCGTCCGGCCGGCAAGCCGCCGCCGCGCCCGGGCGGCGCGCGCGGGCCGCGGCCGGGTAAGCCGAGCCGGGGCTGAGGGATAGAGCGCCGCGCGAAGCGGGCCGTTCCCGGCCAGGATTTGCGCGATACGGCACGCCACGCGCGCACTCGACGGTTGCAAGCAGCCGCATGAGGCGCAAGAAGGCGCGCGACATATGAATGATTTCACATTTTGAATTTGCGAAGGAGCCGGAAATTGCCCCGGATAGATGAGAAACTGCTGCCGACCCTGGAGGATGTGCTGCGCCGTAATGCAGGCGAAGTAGAGTTTCACCAGGCGGTGGAAGAGGTTCTGGAGAGCCTTGGCTGCGTCATCAGCAAGCATCCCGAATATGCCGATAACGCGCTGATCGAGCGGATCTGCGAGCCCGAGCGGCAGATCATCTTCCGCGTGCCCTGGGTCGACGACCAGGGGCAGGTGCAGATCAACCGTGGTTTCCGCGTCCAGTTCAACTCGGCGCTTGGCCCCTATAAGGGTGGCCTGCGGTTCCACCCGTCGGTCAATGTCGGCATCATCAAGTTCCTCGGCTTCGAGCAGACGTTCAAGAACGCGCTGACCGGCCTGCCGATCGGTGGCGGCAAGGGCGGCTCCGACTTCAATCCGCGCGGTCGCTCGGATGGCGAGATCATGCGCTTCTGCCAGTCGTTTATGACCGAGTTGTATCGCCACCTGGGCGAATATACCGACGTTCCCGCCGGCGATATCGGCGTGGGCGGGCGTGAGATCGGCTATCTGTTCGGCCAGTATAAGCGCCTGACCAACCGCTATGAGGCGGGCGTGCTCACCGGCAAGGGCCTGAATTATGGCGGCTCGCGCGCCCGCACAGAGGCGACGGGTTATGGCGCGGTCTATTTCGTCGACCAGATGATGCGCACCCGTGGCACCTCGTTCGAGGGCAAGCGCGCGGTGGTTTCCGGCTCGGGCAACGTCGCCATCTACACCATCGAGAAGATCCACGAATTTGGCGGCAAGGCGATCGCCTGCTCCGACTCGTCGGGCTATATCGTGGATGAAGCCGGCATCGACCTCGATCTGCTCAAGGAAGTGAAGCTGGTCCGCCGGGGCCGCGTGCGCGAATATGCCGCGCTGCGCGGATCGAGCGTGAAGCATTCCGAGAAGGGCTCGATCTGGAATGTGCCGTGCGAGGTCGCGATGCCGTCCGCCACGCAGAATGAGCTCAATGGCAATGACGCCAAGGCGCTGATCGCCAATGGTCTGATCGCGGTGGGCGAGGGCGCCAACATGCCTTCGACGCCGGACGCGATCCGCCACTTCCAGGAAGCGAACATCCTGTTCGGCCCGGCCAAGGCGGCCAATGCCGGTGGTGTCGCCACCTCCGCGCTGGAGATGCAGCAGAACGCCTCGCGCGACAGCTGGACCTTCGAGGAAACCGAAAAGCGCCTCGCGACGATCATGCGCCGCATCCACGACAGCTGCGCGGAAACCGCGGACAAATATGGCGCACCGGGCAATTATGTGCTGGGCGCGAACATCACCGGTTTCGTGCGCGTGGCGGATGCCATGCGGGCGATGGGCGTGATCTGATTGGTTCGGATCGCCTGCGGCGACGCAGGCGAGCTGAGGGACGCAAGGGCGATGAAGATGGTGTCCGGGCATGCCGCCCCGCCACCGGTCTTCATCGCCCTTGGCGTCTCATCATCCGGGCGGACGAGGAGCCCGCGCGATCGGGCAGGGGCTGCACTTGCGGGGGAGGGGGCTTCCGACTAGCAAGGCCTATGAACCTTACAACGGTCATCGCATTGGCGCTGCTTGGACCCATCGCGCTCAAAGCCCTGCTGTGGGCCAATGTCACATTATATTTCACTATCATGCACCGTCGTCTAGATCGGGCCTTTCGGGCCTTCACATGGATCGAATGGCTGCTGTCCTTCGCCATGTCGCTGACCTTCATGCTCGGCATTTACCTGCGTGACGCGGCGCCGCCCTATCTGCCGGCGCTGTTCGTGATATCCGGATTGGGCTGGCTGATCTATTCGGCGTGCAGGGCCTGGCGGCAATCTCGACCCGTCTGACCTGCAAGCTCCGCGCGCCGCCCTCCCCGGCTGGATAATCTGCCCGTAGCCGCTATGAGGCGGGCATGACCCTTCGCCTTGCCATTTTCGATTGCGACGGCACGCTGATCGACAGCCAGCACAGCATCGCCTCCGCCATGCAGCACGCTTTCGAGGCCGTGGCGCTGCCATGCCCGGCGCGCGCTGATTGTCTGTCGATTGTCGGCCTCTCGCTGCCGGAGGCGATGGCGCAACTGCTGCCCGAGGCGGAGCCCGCCTTCCACGCTGCGGTGGCCGAGCATTATAAGCGCGCGTTCCATGAACTGCGGCGCACCGGGCAATTGCGCGAGCCGCTGTATGACGGGGTCGCCGCGCTGCTTGATGCGCTGGAGGCGGATGGCTGGCTGCTCGCCGTCGCCACCGGCAAATCGGATCGGGGGCTGCGGCTCGCGCTGGAGGAACTGGGCATGTTCGGCCGGTTCGTCTCGTTGCAGACGGCGGATCGCCACCCGTCCAAGCCGCATCCCTCGATGATCGAGGCGGCGCTGGCGGATGCCGGCGTGGCGCGCGAGCAAGCCGTCATGATCGGCGACACCAGTTTCGACATGGCGATGGCCTGCGCGGCGGGCGTGCGCGCGCTGGGGGTGGGCTGGGGCTATCATCCGCCGGAAGCCCTGCTGGCGGCCGGTGCCCAGAGCGTGGCCATGGACAGCGCTCAACTCTCTCGCCATATCGGCCTGCCATGACGCAGAATATTGATCCCGCCGCCCCGCCGGGCGATGATGCGGCGGCCCGCCGCGCGGCGCTGGCCCGGCAACGCTTCTTCATGATCGGGCTGTTCCGGCTATCCGGTGCGCTCATCATCCTGTTTGGCATGGCGATCGGGCTCCAGCGCTTCGGCTGGGTGCAGGGCGACAAGGCCAAGTGGATGGGCATGATCGTCTCGCTTGTCGGCTTTGTGCAGTTCATGGTGGTGCCGCGCATGCTGGCGCGCCTGTTCGCCACGCCGCGCGACCCGAGCTGAAGCGGCGATAGAGCGGATGAAACGTTTCTGGACAGCGGCGCAGGCCGTGGCGGATGGACCCTGCTGGGCGATCCTTCTCGATGGCCGTGCGGTGAGAACGCCCGGGCGCGCCTCCCTCACGGTGCCGGGGGAGGCGCTGGCCCGCGCTATTGTGGCGGAATGGGATGCGCAGGGCGAGACGATCGACCCGCGCACCATGCCGATGACCGGCTTTGCCAACGCGACCATCGACCGGGTGTTGCCAGCGATCGGGGACTTTCGCGGACAGGTCGCCGCTTATGCGGAGAGCGACCTGCTCTGCTACCGCGCGGATGGGCCGGAAGCGCTGATCGCGGCGCAGGCGGCGGCCTGGGGGCCGTTGCTTGACTGGGCGGGCCGGCGGCACGCTATCGCCTTCAACGTGACGACCGGGATTCTTCCGGTCGATCAGCCGGCGCTGACGCTGGAGGCGCTGCGCGGTGCGGTGGAGGCGCTGGACCCGTGGGTGCTGGCAGGCGTTGCGACGCTCACGCAGATCAGCGGGTCGCTGGTGTCGGCGCTGGCGCTGATCGAGGGCGCTGCCGAGCTGGAGGGCCTGTGGGCGGCGGTCACGGTCGACGAGCGCTGGCAGGCCGAGCAGTGGGGTGCCGATGAGGCAGCGACGGCGCAACTGGAGGCCCATCGTGCCGACTTCGCCCATGCCGCGCATTATTGTGCGCTGGTCAAAGCTGGCTGACGGGACGAGGCCGGCGCCGGCGCAGCGATAATCCGGGCATGGCCGCGCCCGGCGGGAGCGATTCCACCTTGTCCCGCCATGGGCCCGTTTTCATTCCGACCCGGTTGGCTTAAGGAACGCGCCATGACTGACGCAGCCATCCAGCTCACCGATCTTTCCAAAGTCTATGCCGGCGGCAAGCAGGCGCTCGATGCGGTGAACCTCACCGTGCCGCGCGGCAGCGTGTTCGGCCTGTTGGGCCCCAATGGGGCCGGAAAATCGACGATCATCAACATTCTCGCCGGACTGGTGAACAAGACAGCGGGGGCGGGCCGTATCTGGGGTTTCGATATTGATGCGAACCCGCGCAATGCCCGCAACTCCATCGGTATCGTCAATCAGGAAATCCTGTTCGATCCCTTCTTTACGCCGGCGGAGACGCTGGAGAATCAGGCAGGCTATTATGGCGTGCCCAGAGCCGAGCGGCGCACCATGGAGTTGCTGCGCGCGGTTCATCTGGAGGAGAAGGCGGATGCCTATTCGCGCACGCTCTCCGGGGGCATGAAGCGCCGGCTGATGGTCGCCAAGGCGATGGTGCACAGCCCGCCCATCCTTGTGTTGGACGAGCCGACGGCTGGTGTCGACATCGAGCTGCGCCAGCAGCTGTGGTCCTATGTCCGCTCGCTCAATGAGCGTGGCATCACCATCGTGCTAACGACGCATTATCTGGAGGAAGCTGAGGAGCTGTGCGACCGCATCGCCATCATCAACCATGGCCGGCTGGTCACCGACAAGCCGACGCGGGAGCTGGTGAACATGGCGCAGGAAAAAGTGATCGAGGTGGTGGTCGACCGCGATCTGGCGACGCTGCCCAATCATGCCAATTTTGAAAAGGTGGAGAAGATCGGCGAGCGCGCCTTGCGCGTCACCTACCGGCGTGACCGGGCGACGGCGGGGGATTTGCTGGGCGTGATCCAGAGCCAGGGCTTTGCGATCGTTGACGTTTCGACGCGGGAGCCGGACCTTGAGGATGTGTTCCTGCAACTGACGCGGGACGTTGCCTGACTGCGTGACGTTCAGGCATGAGGGCAAGAAAAAGGCCGCCGATCCTGCGATTGGCGGCCTTTTTCAGGACTTGTGATGGATCAGGCGAAGCTGACCATCGTATGGCGACGGCGCATGCTGACACCCACCAGCGCGAAGCCGGCGATCAGCAGGGCCCAGGTTGCCGGCTCGGGAACGGCCGTCATGCTGACATTGTCGATCGCGAAGTCAGCGGCGGTGCCGCCAAAACCTTCACCGAAGAACTGGAATGAAAGGTCAACCGGGCCGAAGACAGCGCCCGAATCCCACGAGGTGGTGAAGGTTCTCCACTCCCGCGCAGGCGTGTCTTCTGCATTTAGAAAGTCACCAGCCTGCTTCCCGTCAATGAAGAAGCCGAGGTCCGCATCGCCCGGATTATTAAGGCCGTTGAGCGGCACATAATAATCGAAGCTGAGCGTATAGGTCTGACCGGCAACAACGTTGATGATCTGGGATAATGAATCCGGATGCGCCGAGTCCGAGGAGAAATAGGCGACAAAGCTACCGCCCGTCGGGTTCGGGAGAATCGGCTCGCCGAATGCGCCGTCCGGATAGTCGGCACTGCTGCCGAAGGGAATGACGACTGGCGGGGTGCCGCCGCCGGTATTGCCGAGCGTCCAGGAAGCAAAGCCGTCCTCGAAGCCGCCATTGGTAATGAGATTGCTCGCCGCCAATACGGGACTCGCAAGCCCCATGGCGGCAACGGCACCCAGTGCCATAAAAGTCTTCATTTTCAATCTCCCACTATGCGGTGCGACGCTACGAGCCGCGTCGCCAAGCTCATCACCCCACAGCTCCCATATAGCATGGCGGGAGGAGGATTATCTATATATTAACTATGTTTAGATGCGGCCAACCGGGGGATTCGAGCGCCGTTCGGTGGCGCTGGCATCGCCGGGCGATGATCAGGCGTGGCCGGGGGGATCGGCGGCGCGACGCGTGGATGCTTTCCAAAGGCGGCAGCGGGGGTTAGGGATCGGCTATCCGCCGCATTCAGGCGGCGGCGAGAAGCGCGCAGATGATCATATCCACTTACGACGTTGTTATCATCGGGTCCGGGGCGGCGGGGCTGACAGCCGCGATCAAGCTGGCGCAGAGCCACAAGGTGCTGGTGCTGGCCAAGGGCGCGCTGGACGGCGGCTCGACCAACTGGGCACAAGGCGGCATCGCCGCCGTGCTCGATGCCGGTGACAGCTTTGCCGCTCATGTCGAGGATACGATGGTGGCCGGCGCGGGGCTGAATAACCGGGCGACGGTGGAGCGCGTGGTCTCCGGCGCGCCGGCGGCGATCGAGCGGCTGGCGGCGCTCGGCGTGCCGTTCAACGACGCGGCGGAATTTGGCGAGCGCTGGCATCTGACGCGCGAGGGCGGCCATTCGCACCGCCGCATCGTCCATGTCGATGACGCGACCGGCGCAGCGGTGCAAAAGGCGCTGGTGATGGCGGCGCAGGCCAATCCGAACATCACGCTGCTGGAGGATATGGTCGCAATCGACCTCATCACCTCCCGCCATGGCGAGCAATATTCCGGCGATGGCCATGTGTGGGGCGTCTATGCGCTCAACAAAAAGGCCGGTCGGGTGGATGCCTTTGTCGCGCGGGCGACCATTCTCGCCTCGGGCGGGGCAGGGCGCACCTATCTTTTCTCCACCGCGCCGCGCGGGGCGACGGGTGATGGCATCGCCATGGCGTGGCGCGCGGGCTGCCGGGTCTCCAACATGGAGATGATGCAGTTTCACCCGACCTGCCTCTACCATCTGGAGGTCAAGAACTTCCTCATCACCGAGGCGATGCGCGGGGAAGGCGGGCTGCTCAAGCTGCCGCCCGGCGTGCCCGGCGGCGGCGAGCGGTTCATGGACCGGTTCGACGAACGCGGCGAACTGGCTCCGCGCGATGTGGTCGCCCGCGCCATCGATCATGAGATCAAGCGGCTGGGGCTGGACTATGTCCATCTCGACATCAGCCACAAGCCGCCGGAATTCATCAAGGAGCATTTCCCGACCATTTACGCGCGGCTGCTGGAGCTGGGCATCGACATCACCCGCGAGCCGATCCCGGTGGTGCCGGCGCAGCATTATACCTGCGGCGGCGTGGTCATCGATCTGGACGGGCGCACCGATCTGCCCGGCCTCTATGCGGCGGGGGAGGTGACGGAGAGCGGGCTGCATGGCGCGAATCGCCTGGCCTCCAACTCGCTGCTCGAATGCTTCGTGTTCGGCGAAGCCGCGGCCCATCATATCTGCACCCATTGGGACACGCTGCCGCCACCGCCGCCGATCCGGCCGTGGGATGAAAGCCGCGTGACGGACAGCGACGAGGAAGTGATCGTCCACCATAACTGGAAGGAAATCCGCCGGTTCATGTGGGATTATGTCGGCATTGTGCGCACCACCAAGCGGCTGGAGCGGGCCCAGCACCGCGCCGACCTGCTCCAGCGCGAGGTGGATGATTATTACGGTAATTTCCGCGTGACGGCCGATCTGATCGAGCTGCGCAACCTGCTGGAAGTGGCGCGACTCGTCATCCGCTCGGCGCTTCACCGCAAGGAAAGTCGCGGGCTGCACTATACGCTGGATTATCCCGACCGGTCGCCGGAGGCCCGCGATACGGTGCTGGTTCCATGAGGAAAGTCCGGACGGTTCCCGCCGGAGGGCTCCATTGAACGCAAATTCGATTCGGCGTGTCGCATCCGCCTTGAACCCATTCGGCCCATGTTAAGCATTGGGCGATGAGAATATGGTCATGAACGGCAAGGAGAATAAGGTGCTGCGGAGGCGCTTTGCGCGATGGCCGGCGGGAATCGCGCTGTTGATCCTGGCCGGCGCATGCACGGCGATCCCCTCGGCGACCCCGGTCCGTGTCGCGGCTGCGCCTGTGGCGCCTCCGCGCCCGGCCTCGCCGCCTCCCCCGCCACCGGCGTTCAGGCCTGCGCCGCCGGCTCCGGCGAGCCAGCCATCCCCGGCGCTCGTCTCCATCATCGAAACGCTGGGCCGCAATTTCAATGGCTCGGTCGGTATCGCGGTCGAGCGTGTCGATGCCGGCTGGACCGTCTCGCACAATGGCAACAAGCTGTTCCCGCAGCAGAGCGTCTCCAAGCTGTGGGTCGCGATGACGATGTTCGACGCGATCGATCGGGGCAAGGTCACGCTCGATCAGTCGGTGATGATCCGGCCGAGCGACCTCACCTTGTTCCATCAGCCGATGGCGGCGCTGGTCAAGGGCGAGGGCTACCAGACGACGCTGCGCGACCTATTCAACCGCGCGATGACGCAGAGCGACAATACCGCGAATGATTCGGTGCTGCGCACGGTAGGCGGGCCCAATGCGGTGCGCGGCTATCTCGCGCGGCGCTTCTTTGGCCCGGAGACCATCCGCTTCGGCCCGGGTGAGCGGCTGTTGCAGAGCCAGACCGCCGGCCTGAGCTGGTCGCAGGAAATGTCGCAGGGCCGGCGTTTCTATACCGCGCGCGCCAACCTGCCACGATCAGCGCGCGAAAAGGCGCTCGATACCTATCTGGCCGATCCGATCGACGGCGCCGCGCCGCTTGCCGTCGTTCGCGCGCTCGCCAAGCTGCAAAAAGGCGACATGCTCTCGCCCGCTTCCACCAAATTGCTGCTTTCGACCATGAGCGAGGCGCGCACCGGCCCGCAGCGCATCAAGGCGGGGGTGCCGGCCGGCTGGGTCTATATGCACAAGACCGGGACCGGACAGGATCTGGGCGCGCGGTCGACCGGCTATAATGATGTCGGGATCATGACCGCGCCGGATGGCACCAGCTATGCGATCGCGGTGATGATCGGCGAGACCACGGTCACGGTGCCGCAGCGCTGGGAGCTGATGCAGTCCGTTGCGCGTTCGGTCGCGGCGCTGCACCGGAAATAGACGCGCAACAGGGACGATTGCGCGCGCCGGCGCGCGGCGATTGACCCCCGGTCGCCGGATGCCTTATCGCCATGCGGATGCCCGCACTTGCGCCCTCGCTCGCGATCGTGATCGTGAACTATCGGACGGCGGATTTCGTGATCCGCGCCATGGATGCGCTGGCCCGGGAGCGCAGCGCGGCCGAGCCGTTCGAGGTCATCATCGTCGATGGTGCGTCCGGCGACGGTTCGGCGGAGCGGCTGGCCGCGCATTTTGCGGAGGCCGCATGGCGGGGCTGGGTGTCCGTTTTGCCGCTGGCGATCAATGGCGGGTTCGGCTGGGCCAATAATCAGGCAATATTGCAGCTGCTGCAACGCAGCGCGCCGCCCGACTATATTCATCTGCTCAATCCCGATGCGGTGGTGGAACCGGGCGCGGTGGCGGCCCTGCTCGCGGTGATCCGCAGCAATCCGCAAATCGGTGCAGTGGGGAGCCAGCTGATCGAACCGACGGGTGAGGTTGCGGGCTCGGCTTTCCGCTTTCCGTCGGTCGGGCGCGAATTTCTGCGTGGTTGCGGCATCGCCCGGCTGGGGGCGTGGCTTGGGGTCGCGCCCACGCTCGTCGAGCGCGCCGAACCGGGGCCGGCCGACTGGCTGACCGGTGCCAGCGTGATGGTCCGCAGCGCGGCGCTGCGCGAAACCGCTTTGTTCGATGACGGGTTCTTCCTCTATTTCGAGGAAGTCGAGCTGATGCACCGGATGGGCAAGGCCGGCTGGCAGATGTGGTTCGTGCCGGCGAGCCGGGTCATGCATATTGGCGGCGCCGCGACCGGTGTGGCGAGTGGAGGCCAGATCGCGGTGCGGCCCTATCCGGCCTATCATTTTGCATCGCGCCGGCGCTATTTCATGCTGACTGGCGGGCTGGCCGGGTTGCTCGCGGCCAATCTGGCATGGCTTGCGGGCCGGGTGCTGGGATATGTCGCGCGGCCACTGCTGGGGCGGCGGGGTGAGGCGGTCCCGCGCGAATTGCGGATGACGCTGCGCTATGGCTTCTGGCCGACATCCGGTGATCGCCGCCGCTCGCCCACGCGCTGGGATGCGCCGCCCGGACAGGAACCGGCCTGGAGACGCGAGGCCTCGTGAGCGGGGGACGTGGGCTCGGCCCGCCCCGGGGCCAGATCGTCCGTGAAGCCATGCTTTGCTGTCGCCGCTCGCGCTCTTGTCCGCTGCGGAACGCTCCATTGATTCGTGCTTTCAGGATGGCTATAGCGACGCCCTGAAGATGGCGGCCATTCAAGGGGTCGCCTTTTTCCGTTTGGGTCACCGCAGCCGGGTGGCCTGCTGACCAGAAAGGACAAGGCTCATGTCGATCACGCCGCTCATGCCCGTTTATCCCCGGTGCGATGTGCGTCCCGTGCGCGGCGAGGGCTGCTATCTGATCGGCGAGCGCGGCGAGCGCTATCTGGATTTTGCGAGCGGCATCGCCGTCAACGCGCTGGGCCATGGCCATCCGCATCTGGTGAAGGCGATTGCGGATCAGGCGGCAACGCTGATGCACGTCTCCAACCTCTACGGCTCGCCGCAGGGGGAGGCGTTTGCGCAGCGCATCGTCGATCACAGCTTTGCCGATACGGTGTTCCTCACCAATTCGGGCGCCGAGGCGGTCGAGTGCGCGATCAAGACGGCGCGGCGCTACCATTTTGCCAATGGCGATCCGCAGCGCCACAAGCTGATCACCTTCCGCAACGCCTTCCACGGCCGCACGCTCGGCACGATCAGCGCAACCAATCAGTCCAAGATGCGCGATGGCTTCGAGCCGCTGCTGCCCGGCTTCGATTATGCGACGTTCAACGACCTGGACGGCGCGCTGGCGCTGATCGACGATGAGACCGCGGGTTTCCTGGTCGAGACGGTGCAGGGCGAAGGCGGGCTCACGGCCGGCACGCCGGAGTTTATCAAGGGCCTGCGCGCGGCCTGTGATGCGCATGGGCTGCTGCTGGTGCTGGACGAGGTGCAATGCGGCTATGGGCGCACCGGCAAGTTCTTCGCGCATGAACATTATGGCATCGCGCCGGATATCATGGCGGTCGCCAAGGGCATTGGCGGGGGCTTCCCGCTCGGCGCCTGCCTTGCCAGCGAGGAAGCGGCCAAGGGCATGGGTTTCGGCACCCACGGTTCGACCTATGGCGGCAATCCGCTGGCCTGCGCGGCGGGCATGGCGGTGCTCGACGTGATGCTGGCCCCCGGCTTCTTCGACGAGGTCGCGCGCAAGGGCGAGCGACTGCGCGGGGCGCTGGAGCAACTCATCCCCAATCATGACGGTGTGTTCGAGGAGGTGCGCGGGCTTGGCCTGATGCTCGGCCTCAAGCTCAAGCCGGCGGTGGAGGCCCGTGATTTCGTGGCGCATCTGCGCGACAATCACGGCTTTCTCGCAGTCTCGGCAGGGGAGAATGTCGTGCGCATCCTGCCGCCGCTGGTGATTGAGGAAAGCCACATTGCCGAGGCGATCGAGAAGCTCTCGGCCGGTGCGGCGAGCTACAAGGTCGCCGAGTCGGTCGCCTGAGCGCGAGTCAATGCTCCTGCGGATGCAGGAGCCAGGGCCCGGTGGCGGATTCAGGCTGCCCCGGGTTCCTGCTTTCGCAGGAATACTGGAAAGTCGAAAAATGATGACGAGACATTTCCTCAACCTGTCCGATGCCGGTGGCGATGCTGTCGCCGCGATGCTTGCCGACGCGATCGACCGCAAGGCGGCGCGGGTCGCGGCGGGCCTGCCCAAGGGCGCGGCCGACAAGGATGCGCCGCTCGCCGGGCGGACGCTGGCGCTGATCTTCGAGAAAAATTCGACCCGCACGCGCGTGTCCTTCGACATGGCGATCCGCCAGCTCGGCGGCACGTCGATGGTGATGGATGCGGGCTCGATGCAGATCGGCCGGGGCGAAACCGTGGCCGATACGGCGCGGGTGCTCAGCCGCATGGTCGATGCGATCATGATCCGCACCGATGACCATGCCAAGATCGAGGAAATGGCGGCTCATGCCACCGTACCGGTCATCAACGGCCTGACGGACCTTTCCCACCCATGTCAGATCGTCGCGGATCTGCTGACGGTGATCGAGCATGGTCTCGCGCTGCCGGGCAGCCAGTGGGCCTGGCTGGGCGATGGCAATAATGTGCTGCACTCGATCATCGAGGCGGCCGGGCTGTTCAAGTTTGATGTGCGCATGGGCGTGCCGCAGGGCTATGAGCCCGATCCCCGCTTTGCCGCGCAGGCCGAGCAGCAGGGGGCGACCGTCACGCTCCACCGCGATGCGGCGCAGGCTGTGGCAGGCGCGGACGTCGTCGTTACCGATACCTGGATTTCGATGGGGCAGCCCGGCGGCGAGGCGAAGCTGCAGGCGATGATGCCCTATCAGGTGACGACGGCGCTGATGGCGCAGGCCAAGCCGAGCGCGCGCTTCCTCCACTGCCTGCCCGCTCATCGCGGCGAGGAGGTGACGGAAGAGGTGATTGACGGTCCCCGCTCGCTCATCTGGGATGAGGCCGAGAACCGGCTGCACGCGCAAAAGTCGATCCTGCTGTGGGCATTCGGCCTGCTCGCTTGAGCTGACAGGCTTGCCGGGCGGCCGGCGGCTCCTATCTGGAACAGGACGGGGCCATGGCGGACCCCGCACAAGGATGATCTATGGCAAGACTGGCGCGATCTTTCAGTGACGAGGCGTTCGGCTTCACCATCCCGGCGCGCCATGTGCGCGGGCGGATGGTGCGGATCGGCGGGGCGCTGGACGATGTTCTCTCGGCGCATGCCTATCCGCCGGTCATCGAGCGGCTGGTGGCCGAGGCGCTGGTGCTCGCCAGCCTGCTCGGCGCGATGCTGAAGGATGATGCAGGCCAGCTCACCTTGCAGGCGCAGACCGAGCAGGGCGCGGTTTCGCTGCTGGTGGCGGATTATCAGGCCGGTGCCGTGCGCGGCTATGCGCAATATGATGCCGATCAGCTGGCCGAACTGGGGCCGGAGCCGACGCTGTTCGGTCTGTTCGGCAAGGGCTATCTCGCCATCACATTCGATCAGGCGACGACGAAGGAGCGCTATCAGGGCATCGTGCCGTTGGAAGGAGCGAGCCTTGGCGCGGCGGCGGAGCATTATTTCGCGCAGTCCGAGCAGATTCCCAGCCTCGTCCACATCGCCGTGCAGCAGGATGGCGAGGGCGGCTGCGTTGGCGCGGGGCTGTTGCTGCAGCATCTGCCCGACGGCGAGGTGGGGCGCGAGCGGCTCCATGCGCGGCTTGACCATCCGGACTGGGAGCATGCCGAGATCATGGCGCGCACACTGACCGATGGCGAACTGACCGATCCGGCGCTGCCGCTGACCGATATCGTCTGGCGGCTGTTTCACGAAGAGGCGGAGATCCGGGTGTTCAACCCGATTGCGCTGCACAAGGGCTGCCGCTGCGATGCGGGGCATATCCGCTCCGTGCTCGGCCGATTCGGTCCGGAGGAGCGCGGCGAGATGGCGGATGAGCGCGGCGTCATCGGCGTCGATTGCGCGTTCTGCTCGCGGTTGTTCGAGGTGACGCTGGCGGAGCTTCCCGGCGGAAACTGAGGGCCGCGGGCAGGCATGGCGGACGGCCCGGCCATGGCTGATGCCCTCCACATTACGACGAGTCGTGCTTTTTTCTCGCCATAATGTCATATTATGCTCACATGGCAGGTGAAATGCTGCGGCGCGGGCAACGGACAATGCGAGGGGCGATGATAGGCAAAGGATTAGGCTTGTCGGGAATCATGCTGGGCATGGCGTGCTCGGCAGCCGCATTGGCACAGCCGGCCAATTACACAGCGCTGGGTCTGCTGGAGCGCGGCGAATGGGAACTGGCCGAACATGGACATCCCGGCAAGGCGCGGCGGGTGTGCCTTGGCGATCCGGCGCAATTGCTTCAGCCCCGCCACCCCGGCCGTCAATGCAAGCGGTTTGTCCTGGAGAATAGCGCGCGCCGGGTGGCGATCACCTATGATTGCGGACAGGCCGGGCAAGGCCGCACGACGCTGCGCGTGGAGACAGGGCGGCTGGTGCAGATCGATTCGCAAGGCGTTGCGGCCGGCGCGCCTTTCGCCATGACTATCGAGGGTCGCCGGGTGGGGGTATGCAAGGCCGCGCCTTAGCCATTGGGATATTGCGGCGGATGCTGGCGCGCGGATGAGAGCCGCATTGGGCTTGCCGCGCTTGCTGATTCGCCCATAGCGACGTTTCAATAGTGCTTTTCCGTCCTTTTGGCCTGCTCATCCCATATAGATACCGGGCGGAACCCATGTTGTGAGCTGCGCCATGGCGGTCATGATTGGGGGGCAGGCGCGGTTCCCGCAGGCGCGAACAGGCGCCGCGCCGGCATGGCGATAATCCTTACCGTGGCGCAATGACGCAAATTGCGCTAGCGGGCGGCCATGGCTTCTGAACAACCTATCGCCGTCGTCCTGATTTCAGGCGGGCTCGATTCCATGGTCGTCGCCGGACTTGCCCGTGAGGCGGGCTTTCGGATCGCGGCGCTCACCATCGACTATAACCAGCGTCACCAGATTGAACTGGAGGCTGCGAACCGCGTTGTGGCGGCCGTCGGCGCGGAGCGGCATGTCGTGCTTCCGCTCGATCTCTCGCTGTTCGGCGGATCGGCGCTGACCGCCGATATCGCCGTGCCCAAGGATGGCGTTGGCGATGATATTCCGATCACCTATGTGCCCGCACGCAACACGATCTTCCTGTCGCTCACGCTCGGCTTTGCCGAGGTGGTCGGCGCGCGCCATATCTTCATTGGCGTCAATGCGCTGGATTATTCGGGCTATCCCGATTGCCGGGCCGAATATATCGCGGCGTTCGAGGCAATGGCCGCGCTGGCGACTCGCGATGGCGTGGAAGGCCGCGCCGTGCGGATCGAAGCGCCGCTCCAGCATATGACCAAGGCGCAGATCGCACTGGAGGCCGATCGCCTCGGGCTCGACGCGGGCATGAGCTGGTCATGCTATGATCCGACGCCGGAGGGGCTACATTGCGGCCTGTGCGATAGCTGCCGCTTGCGCGCCAGGGGCTATATCGAGGCGGGCCTGCCCGATCCGACGCGCTACGCCGTGCAGCCCTGATCGCCGCGCGATGAGCTACGCCGTCAAGGAAATGTTCCTCACCTTGCAGGGGGAAGGCATGCAGGCCGGGCGCCGCGCGGTGTTCCTGCGTTTTGCCGGGTGTAATTTATGGTCCGGCCGCGAGGCGGATCGCGCCAGTGCCATCTGCCAGTTTTGCGACACGGATTTCGTTGGCACGGATGGCGAGAATGGCGGACGATTCGCCAGTGCCGATATGCTGGCCGCTGCCGCCGCGGCGCTCTGGGGGAGCGAAAGCGGCGGGCGCTTCGTCGTCGTCACCGGGGGCGAGCCCATGCTGCAACTCGACAGTGCTGCCGTCGAGGCGCTGCACGCGGTCGGGTTCGAGATTGCCGTGGAAAGCAACGGCACGCTGCCCGCAACGCCGGGGATCGACTGGTTGTGCATCAGCCCCAAGGCCGGGAGCGAGGTCGTCCAGCGCACTGGCGGGGAACTCAAACTGGTCTGGCCGCAGGCGGGAATCGACCCGGTTGCGCTGCTGGACTGGGACTTTGCCCATTTCCTCGTCCAGCCGATGGATTGCGGCGAGGAGAGTGCCAATGCCGCAGCGCGCGAGGCGGCGATCGCGCTGGTGATGCGCGACAGCCGCTGGCGCCTGACGCTCCAGACTCACAAGCTGCTCGGGCTGAAATAGGGCGATTATTCGGCGGCGACGGTCTCCGCGTCCGGGCTGTCTTCGTCGGAGGTCCCACGCGGCGCGGCGGGGCGACTGACATTGCTGGCGTTGCCGGGCGTGCCGATGCCATTGGCCCTGACCGCGTCGAGATCGGTCATCGAATCATTCACCGTGCCGTCGACCACATCCATGTCGCGCATCTCGACCGCATTGCCGGCGGCCTCGTTGCTGCCGCCGCCGCCACAGCCGGCGAGCAGCAGGCAGGGCAGGGCGCATAGGGCCATGGTGCGCAGGGCGGGCATCCTGCGGCGAAGGTCGGGGTGAGGCATCTGTGTTTTCTCCCAATGGCGCGATCGTTCGTCTGCCTGGCGCGACCCGCGGAACGACCGCAAAGCGCGGACCCTAGAGCATTTCAAAGTCGGATGGAAAGACAGGACGACTCGGAAAATAGGGTTGGTAAAAGACGGTCTCGATCTTGAGGCGAACCGGGGCGCCAGCTCTCGTGACGTCATGGCTGTCGCTCAACAGATAGGCGTGCTTGGCGCGGCCGCTCAAGGGGCTGGCGGCGCCGGCGCGCCGGACGGTGTCTGGATTGCGTGGAGCATGGCTTGAGCATGGGCCCGTAGCGCCGCATCGACGACCGTCATGTCTGCCGGTTTGCCGAGCGCGGCAAGGCTGGTGACGCCAAAAGAGCGGATGCCACATGGCACGATGCCGTCATAATGGGTGAGATCCGGCGCGACGTTGATCGCCAGACCGTGCAGCGTCACCCATTTGCGCACGCGCACGCCGATGGCGGCGATCTTGGCTTCGCCGCCCCTGTCATCATGCGACCAGACGCCGATCCGTCCGGCAGCGGTCCATGCTGGCACGTCAAGATCGGCCAGCGCCGCGATCACCCATTGCTCGACGGCCTGAACGAACCGGCGAACATCGCGCCCGCGCCGGCCCAGATCGAGATTGAGATAGACGACGCGCTGGCCGGGGCCATGATAGGTATATTGCCCGCCGCGCCCGGTCTCGTGCACGGGGAAGCGTGGCGCAATGAGGTCGCTCGCTACGGCGCTGGTGCCGGCGGTGTAGAGCGGCGGATGTTCGATGAGCCAGATGCGCTCGCGGGCGGTCCCGGCGGCAATGGCTTCGGCGCGTTGCGTCATGTCCGCTACGCTGGCGGCATAATCGAGGAGGCCGGGCTCGACCCGCCATTCGATCGCCTCCAGGTCCGGCGCCGGGAGCGGCGGGAAAACATCCTCTGTCATGATCGCTGTCATCGTGGAGCCGACATGTGGGTTGCGACCAATTTTGGCAAGGGCCGATGCGACGCTGGCCCTCGCCGCGGAATATCCCTATCGAGCGCTCGATGTGGAGCGCACACCAGTGAACAAGATCGATTTCAATCTCGTCTGGGACGATGCCCGGGCCATGGCTCGCGGCAATCGGGATTTGCTGACCGCGATTGCCGGCATGTTCCTGCTGCTGCCAAGCATTGTGGCGGGTCAGTTCAGCCGGATGCCGCCGCCGCTGGCGACCGGTGCCGCGCCGGAGGCGGCCATGGCCCGCCTGATGGAATATGCGACGCTCAACTGGCCGGTGCTGGTCGTGCACAGTCTGGTCACGGCGTTCGGCATTCTGGCGATGCTCGCACTGCTGCTGCGCACCGAGCGGCTGACGGTGGCGCAGTCGCTCCATGCCGCGCTGCTGGCGCTGCCGGTCTATATTCTCGCGGTCATCGTGCAGCGTTTCGGGGTGATGTGTGGCCTGACGCTCTTCTTCCTGCCCGGCTTTTACCTGCTGGGCCGGCTCGCGCTGATCGCGCCGGTGGCGGTGGTGGAGCGACCCGGGAATCCGCTCATCATGCTGCGCCGCAGCGCCGAATTGACGTACGGCAATGGCTGGCGGATCTTTGTGATGCTGGCCACCGTGTTTCTGGCGGCGACGGCGATCGGGATAGCGGTGACCTCGGTGGTCGGCGTGCTGGCCAGCCTGTTACTGTCCACCGAGCTGGCCAATCTGGCGGTGGCCATCGTCTCGGGTCTGGTGGAGACGACCATCGGCCTCGCCATCATGCTGGTGACCGCCGCACTCTATCGCGCTGCGTCGCGCCCGGCAGGCGCACGGCGCGCCTGACGGACGGGCAGCGGGGCCTTCTCCGGATCAGGCCCAGGTGACGCGGGGCGGCAGGCTCATCAGGATCGCGTCGATATTGCCGCCGGTCTTGAGGCCGAACAGCGTGCCGCGGTCATGGACGAGGTTGAACTCGACATAGCGGCCGCGCCACTCAAGCAGATCGGCTTCTTCCTGCGCGGTCCATGGCAGGCCCATGCGGCGGCGCACCAGCTGCGGGAAGACATTCAGAAACGCCTCGCCCACCGCGCGGGTGAACGCGAAGTTCGCGTCGAAATCGCCTTCGAGATGATCGTAGAAGATGCCGCCTACGCCGCGGTGCACCTGCCGGTGGGGAATGTAGAAATAATCATCCGCCCATTGCTTGAAGCGTGGATAATAGGCCGGGTCATGCGGATCGCAGGCGGCCTTGAAGGCGGCGTGGAAATCAGCGGTGTCGTCCGCATAGGCGATCGGCGGATTGAGATCCGCTCCGCCGCCGAACCAGCGCTTCGTGGTGACGAGGAAGCGGGTGTTCATGTGCACGGCCGGCACATGGGGATTGGCCATATGCGCCACCAGGCTGATGCCGGTCGCGAAGAAGCCGGGATCATCCTGCGCGCCGTGGATGGTCTTGGCGAATTCAGGAGAGAAAGTGCCGCCCACGGTCGAGACGTTGACGCCGACCTTCTCGAAGACCTTGCCTTTCATGACGCCGCGCACGCCGCCGCCGCCGCCGCCTTCTTCCATCGGCCCGGCCTTGGTGCCATCGCCTTCGCGCCACCAGCCCAGATAATCGAAGGTGGCGTCGCTGCCGGCCTCGCGCTCGATCGCCTCGAATGCGCCGCAGATCCGATCCCGAAGGTCCTCGAACCATGCCCGTGTGGCCAGTTGTTGTTCGTCCAGCATCATCGTCCCGTCATCATCATATGTGGACCTTTCCCATGCCGCGTGCCCTGTCCTGCCGCCTTGACGTGAATCAAGTCGCGGCGGCCGGAGGATCATGCGGGAAGAGATCCGTTTGCCTGAGCGCTTCCCCCAGCGCGATGCCAGTTGCGACCGCCAGGTTCAAGGAGCGAAAGCCCCTGGCCATGGGAATCCGCACCCGCAGGGCCGCGCGGGCATGCAGCTCGGGAGGCAGGCCGGCGCTTTCCCGACCCATCAGGAGAATGTCGTCGGGACGAAAGCGGGCATCGGTGAGTCGGGTCTCGCCGGCGCTTGTGAGCGCGACGAGCCGGGCGCCGGCGCCAAGGCGGGCCTGCGCGAAGGTGTCGAAATCGGGATGACGGGTGACGTCGACATGGCCGCCATAATCCATGGCGGCGCGCTGGAGCTGCTTGTCCGACGCCGGAAAACCGCAGGGCAGGATGATGTCGACCGGGATATCCCAGCAGGCGGCAAGCCGCAGGATGGTGCCGACATTGCCGGCGATATCGGGTTGGTGAAGGGCGATGCGCATGACCTGACCCCTAACGGTAAAGCGGCGTTCGTCCCAGTCGTGTCATGGGGCTGCAAAAAAGCTGTGGCGGCAAGGAAATTGAAGGTTGGCAAATCGCCGCCAAGGGCGCTATCAGGCGCCCGAACGCGCCCAGGGGGTTCCTGGCGCGCGGTTGTCGTATGGTCCCCGCCGGGCGGTCTGTTTTCCTGACATGAACAGGGAGCGGAACTGGCTATGACAGGGCTGAAGGCGACAGCCGATCCGAGGTTCGAGCCCGGCGCACATCAGCGCCGATCGCCGGGCAAAGGGAGGCAATGAGGAACGCATGGCCACTGAAGTGCAAGGAACGGAAGCTGTCGTGAGTGAAGGCGAGGGCGTTCGCCGCCGCGACTTCATCAACATCGCGGCCGTGAGTTTCGCGGGCGTCGGCGGTGTTGCCGTCCTCGCGCCGCTCATCAACCAGATGAACCCCAGCGCGGACGTGCTGGCGCAGGCGACCACCGAGGTGGACCTCTCGTCGATCGAGGAGGGGCAGGCCATCAAGGCCGTGTATCGCTCGCAGCCGCTGTTCGTGCGCCATCTGAGCGCCAAGGAAATCGCGGAAGCCGATGCGGTCAACATCGCCACGCTGCGCGATCCGCAGACGCTGGAGCAGCGCACGGTCGACGGCAAGAAGCAGTGGCTCATCACCATGGGCGTCTGCACGCATCTGGGCTGTGTGCCGCTGGGTGCCGGCGAAGGCGAGAATCGCGGCGAATATGGCGGCTATTTCTGCCCGTGCCACGGTTCGTCCTATGATACGGCCGCGCGCATCCGCAAGGGTCCGGCGCCGAAGAACCTCGTGGTTCCGCCGTATAAATACACCTCCGAAACCGCTGTTCTTGTAGGCTGAGGATAAAGATAATGAGCTTTCCCTGGGCTGAGCATTACACTCCCAAAAATCCCGTGATGAAGTGGGTCGACGAGCGCCTGCCGCTCCCCCGCCTCG